>Ga0185299_10000814_pt1 | contig 74185 bp, 64 predicted proteins | sample PaiPotPPA55metaG_FD_128002 | JGI IMG/M metagenome (GOLD analysis project Ga0185299, IMG submission 128002) | Iron sulfur acid spring bacterial and archeal communities from Banff, Canada, to study Microbial Dark Matter (Phase II) - Paint Pots PPA... ...
GCGGCAAGATCGCTCGGCTTGCTTTCCAGGTAAACGGAGCGCAAGCAGAGCGCAGCGAGGGTTAAGCCGTTGAAAGAATGGCTCCTCAGGTAGGACTCGAACCTACAACCCTCCGGTTAACAGCCGGATGCTCTGCCATTGAGCTACTGAGGAGTGGGAGCACGCCTGCACGCGTGCTGAATTGTCAACAAAATCATATCAGAGGCTGCAGGTGATTGGGAACTCGCTCTTCGGCGCTGTCGGCGCTGGTCGGCGCTGGGGCGACGGCGCGTTCGTCATGCCATGGTTCTGCTAACCTAATCCTTGGCGTTTCGTCCACAACACGGGTGAGGTGTTTATGCTGGGAGGTTCGCGTTTGTTGATTGCGTTTCTGATTCTGCTTATCGGCGTGGCTGCCCTGGTCTTTGCGGAGGATTCTCGAGCCGGAGATTCCGCTCCTTCGAGTCCAGCCGGTCCTCCGAAAGCCAAAGTCGCTCCGGTCGAGGACAATGTCCAGGGACACAAGATCGTCGATCCCTACCGCTACCTGGAAAACCCTGGCGATCCCGACACCAAGGTCTACGTCGAGCAGGAACTCAGTTACACGCGGGCTATCCTTGACCCGCTCCCAGGACGCGACAAGATCAATGCGCGTCTTTCGCAATTGCTCGAGATAGGCACGGTCGGAGATCCGCAGATGGGGGGAAGGTATTACTTCCATACCCGCCGCGAGGGCAACCAGAACCAGCCCATCCTTTATGTGCGCGAGGGGGTGAACGGCGCAATAAATGACGAAGATAGGGTGCTGGTCGACGTGAACAAGTTGTCCGCCGACGGCACCGTTGCGCTCGACTGGTGGTTCGTGTCCGAAGACGGTAAGTACGTTGCCTATGGAACGTCCGCCAGCGGATCGGAGGAGAGCACGCTCCATATCATCGAGAGCGCGACTGGCAAAGTGTTGCCAGATACCATCGATCGCACCCGCTTCGCCAGCGTGGCCTGGATGAAGGACAGCTCCGCTTTCTACTACACGCGCCATCCCAAAAAAGGCGAGGTCCCGCACGGAGAAGAGGTCTATCACGTCAAGGTTTTCTACCACCAGATCGGAAGCGATCCCGCCAAGGATCCGCTCATCTTCGGGGATAGACCCAATCCGCAGGATATTCCCAACGTCACTCTCTCCGAAGACGATCGCTGGCTGCTGATTAATGTGGAGCACGGTTGGACCAGGACGGAGATGTATTTGCAGGATCTCCAGACGAAGAATCCGCCGCTTGAGATCACTACCGGTAAAGATTTCCTTTACGGCGCCGAATTTTTTGAGGGCAAACTCTACATCACCACCAACGAAGATGCACCCCACTATCGCGTTTTTGTCGCCGATGCGACCAACGCCAAGCGCGACAGCTGGACAGAACTCATCCCGCAGACGGACGCCGTGCTGCAGAATGCGAGCGTGACCGGCGGCAAGCTGCTCGCGCAGTACGAACACAACGCGACTTCAGAACTGAAGCTGTTCGGGCTCGACGGCAAGAAGCTCGCCGACATTCCGCTGCCTGCCCTCGGAGATGTTTTCAGCACTTCCGGCCGGTATGACCGCAACGAAATCTTTTTCGGATTCCAGTCCTTCACCGTGCCACCCTCGGTTTATCGCGTTGATCTAACCGACGTGAAAAGCGCGCTCTGGGCCAAGGTCGACGCGCCTTCCATCGATCCTTCCGCCTACGACGTGCAGCAGGTTTGGTACACCTCGAAAGATGGCACGAAAGTTCCGATGTTTGTCGTCAACAAAAAGGGAATCGAGAAGAACGGCAAGAACCCGACTCTGCTCACCGGCTACGGCGGTTTTAACATTTCGCTGAAGCCAACTTTCAATCGCAGCATGTATCTCTGGATGGAGCACGGCGGCATTTACGCGGTCGCCAACCTGCGCGGCGGTTCAGAGTTCGGCGAGGATTGGCATCGCGCCGGCATGCTCGAGAAAAAACAGAACGTGTTTGATGACTTTATCGCCGCGGGCGAGTATCTCATCGCGCAGAAATACACCGACAAAGATCACCTGGCGATTCAGGGCGGCTCCAACGGCGGCCTGCTCATGGGCGCCATGATCACGCAACGGCCCGACCTGTTCCGCGCCGTGGTATGCGCCGTCCCGCTGCTGGACATGCTGCGGTATCAGAACTTCCAGATCGCGAAGCTCTGGATCCCGGAGTACGGCTCAGCCGAAGATGCCAAGCAGTTTGAATGGCTCTATGCTTATTCGCCCTATCACCACGTGAAGGCTGGTCAGGAGTATCCTGCCATTCTATTTATGACGGGAGACACCGATACGCGCGTCGATCCCATGCACGCCAAGAAAATGGCGGCGCTCATGCAAGCTGAGGCCAAGAATGGGGCCAGCCAGCAAAAACCCATTCTGCTGCGCATCGAGACCAAGGCCGGCCACGGACAGGGAAAGCCGGTGACCAAGCAGATTGAAGAGAACACCGATATGTATTCGTTCCTGTTCTGGCAGTTGGGAGTGAAACCGTGATCGTGGAGAGACGAGCGTCCCCGCCCGCCCAGTTCCGACCTGTGCTCCTCCATGCCCACTGTGGTTAAATGATCTCGGTGGGCCCTGACGCCAAAATCCGCGTTCTCGTCGCGAAACCTGGCCTCGACGGTCACGACCGCGGCGCCAAGGTTATTGCTCGCGCCCTTCGCGACGCCGGCATGGAGGTCATCTATACCGGCCTGCGCCAGACGCCGGAAATGATCGTCAGCGCCTCGCTGCAAGAAGACGTGCAAGTCATCGGACTCTCGATTCTCTCGGGCGCGCACAATGCCATCGTTCCGCGCGTGATGGACCTGCTGAAGCAAAACAAAATGGATGATGTGCTGGTGCTGGTTGGCGGGATCATCCCCGATCAGGATGTCGAAGGCCTCAAGAAAATCGGCGTCGCTGGCATCTTCCAGCCCGGCACCCCTATGGACGACATTGTTAAGTTCATACGGGAGCATGTGAAGCCGCACGGCGTGCCAGCCGTTTAACCTGCGATCGAATAGTCACAGATCCCCAGCATGCCGCTCTCGTGGAAAAGGTTTTTGTTCGGTGAGCGGCTAGTTCAAACATCACGATCCTGGGCGCGGCGGCGTGCTTATCGTCCGGGCAGCGGCGCTTAATCTGTTCTCGAGCACGAGGCAATAAGCCACAGTGATAAAGATCAGACCCCACGAAACTGCCGGCGAAATCAAGAACAGGCGCAAGCCGTAGCGCAGCATCCCGAACCAGCCGGCCGTAAGGATCGTCGCAACCACCACCGTACTTCGGCGCACGGAGTCCGCGATTGGGACCGACACGGTCCATGCCGCCTGGAAAATCAGTGTAAATGGAACCGCGACCACCAAGTCCACTAGATAGTGCTCGCCTAACGCCAGGGTGGAGAAGATTGTTACGCACACGAAGAAGAACGTCAGCAGCCTTGCCCATTGGGGCCAAAAGCGCGAGTTCCACCAAATCGCCAATGCGCCAGCCATGTGAAGCGAAGGCATACAATTCCGCGGGGCGTCGGGCACTGTCATGGGTTGAATCGCAATGCTCGCAAGCGACGGCGGATTCCACGGGTATAAGTCGCCAAACGCAGGTCTCGGACCGACTGCGGGGTAGATTCCGTATTGAAGGAAGCCTACCAGTATCAGAGAAAGAAACAGCGCGAGAATCGGGACGGGTTGGCGGTCCCCCGCGCGCTCCGACGCAAGATGAGATGCGTAGAGAATGCAGACCACCAACGGGAGCACGTAATAAGCAATCGCAGTCAGGCTCCACAATTTGGAACCCGCCGGCAGAAACCGCCCCAGCACGAAACTTGGTTGAAACCCGAGGCTCCCATCAAACGCCAGCAGGAAGGCATCGTAGGTTCTGTGGCGAAGCAAGATCATAAGCGGAACCGTGTAACCGATCAGTAGACTGCAGAGAGGGAAGACTGCTCCGGCATAAAAAGTCTTTCGATGAGAGCGCCGCTCGGAGTTGCGCAACCGATCGCGCGATAGAGCGGTCTGAGCGGCCAGCACCATTAGGCTGGCGATGCCCAGAAAGGCTCCCCAGCTAATCCACCACACACCGTAGTAGCCGCCAAAGCTGCCCATCAACCTCGCGCATGCAGCACGCAGTCCAACTGCGAGGATGAAAACCGCCAGCCACGCGGAGCGCGCTGGGCGCGACCACAGGAAAATCACAAACGTGCCCAGCAGCGTGAAAGAGAATGTCGGGTTGAGCACAAAAGTACTTGGCATCATAAAACCAGCGACCAGCTTAGAAATGCCCACATCCATGCCAGGTTTAGAAAACCGAGTGCCGTGACGTAGAATCCAAACTTCTTCCCACTCCAATGCTCGGCACAGGCTCCCCAAAACAGAAATGCGGGATACACCATGAGCATATATCTCGCGGCCCCCAGCAGCGGACGCCCCGTGTACATCAGCATCTGTAGAATAAGTGCCAGCGCGAACGCTCTGTCCTCAATCCGTAGTTGGGTTCGCGCTTCGGCCCGCGGTGGCCGCAGGCTGACCGTAGCAACCAAGACAACCAGGCCGAGCTTGATTGCCAGCAGAGCATCGTGTTTAGTCACGATCAATCGCAGAGCGTCCGCCAAACCCGTCCACGGCGGGACCATCGTCATGCCCTGGTAGAGCCGGTAGGCACCCACCACGGAAGTTCTCCCCGACCAGCGCAGCCAACCCCAATAGCTGAGCACTCCCAAAGGTGTGAGCGCCACGACCAGTGAACGCGCCTGGCGGCTGCGCAACGCCATCATCGCGAGCGGTATCAAAACTAGAACTCCTGAAGGCCGTGCCGCTCCCGCAAGGAGCCCACAAATAGCTGCCGCTTCCCAGCGTGCTTCGCGCCCAAAGATTACGGCCCACACTGCCAGCGCAATGGTCAGCGAATCCGCATAGCCGGCGAACAGCACAAAACTGGTCGGCCACGCGCAGAACAGAAGCAGCGTGCGGAACTTCCCCACCTCCGACGACTCGCTGGCCAAACGAAGCAGTCCCCAGAAGGAAAAAAACGCCGCCACTGTCGAAACCAGAAGCGCTGCGGCCATGACCGGCATCAACTTACTCACCAGCCGAATCGCCGCCGGATACAATGGATAGAAGATCACCGCCATCGGCAGATCATATCCACTCTTAGCAATTCGCAAATACCAAAGCGTGTCGAACCGCTCCCAAATTCCAAGCAACGCATAATGAAGACCGTACGGCGACGGCAGATTCTCGGTGAGTTCGTTGCTGTGAATGAGGACCGGATCCGGATGCAGGAACGGCAAGAACGCCGCTGCCACCGCTGAATAAAAGACGCGCAACGCCCCGGACATTGCCAGCGCAAGCTGCCAGTCTGGACGGGATTTGAGCTTCCCAAACATTTTCAGATTGTAGCGTTAAAGCTAGACGCTTTCGCGCGCTGATATAGTAAGTAGTTTCGATAGTCTGCTCTCATGCCCGAACGTACCGATTCCACGGCTCTCTCCATCAACAACGTCCTTTCCACCAAAATTGATCCCAGCTCTCTCCGCTTCGAATCCAACATGCGCGCGCTTGCCGACCTTGTCGCCCAGGTTCGCAACGAAGAGGAAAAAATCCGCGAAGGTGGAGGCCCCCAAGCCATCGAAAGCCAGCACGCCAAATCGCGTCTCACCGCCCGCGAGCGCATCGACCTGCTCGCCGACCCCGGCTCTTTCTTCGAACTCGGCCTCTATGCGGCGCACAAAATGTATGAAGAATGGGGTGGCGCTCCCGCCGCCGGCGTTGTCACCGGGCTCGCCCGCATCGAAAGTCGCATGGTCATGCTCATTGTGAACGACGCCACCGTGAAAGCGGGGGCCTTCTTTCCCATGACCACGAAGAAAGTCATCCGCGCGCAAAACGTCGCCATCGAGAATCGCATCCCGACTATCTACCTCGTCGATTCCGCCGGAGTCTTCCTGCCGCTGCAAGAAGACGTCTTTCCTGACACGGACGATTTTGGCCGCGTCTTCCGCAACAATGCTGTCATGTCGGCTATGGGCATCCCGCAGATCGCCGCGATCATGGGCATGTGCGTCGCCGGTGGTGGATATCTTCCCGTGATGTGCGACCACGTCCTCATGACTGACGGCAGCGGCCTGTTTCTCGCCGGGCCCGCGCTGGTGCAAGCCGCCATAGGGCAGAAAGTTTCCGCCGAAGAATTGGGCGGCGCCGCGATGCACTCCGCCATCAGCGGCACGGTCGACTTTCGCGAGCCCAATGACCAGGCCTGTCTCGCCCGCATCCGTTCGATCATAGAAAAGTGGGGATACCGCCGGCAGTCCCTCTGGGATCGCAAAAAGCCCGTGGACCCGGCGATGCCGGCCGAAGAAATCTACGGCGCTTACGATGGGTCACGAGCGCGCCCCTACGATATGAAAGAAATTCTCGCGCGCATCGTGGATGCAAGCCGCTTCGACGAGTACAAACCTGAGTACGGCGCGACACTGATCTGCGGCTACGCTCGAATTGGAGGCTTCGCTGTCGGCATCGTCGCCAACCAGAAACTTCACGCGCACCAGACCGACCATGAAGGCCACAAGCGGGTCGAGTTCGGCGGCGTCATCTACACGGAGTCCGCCGAAAAAGCCGCCCGCTTCATCATGGACTGCAACCAGAGCCTGATCCCGCTGGTCTTTTTTCACGACGTCAACGGCTTCATGGTCGGACGCGATGCAGAGTGGAGTGGCATCATCAAGGCGGGAGCAAAAATGGTGAATGCGGTGTCGAACTCCGTCGTGCCCAAAATTGTCGTGATCGTTGGCGGCTCTTTCGGCGCTGGACACTATGCCATGTGCGGCAAAGCTTTCGATCCGCGCTTCGTCTTTGCCTGGCCTACCGCGAAATACGCGGTCATGAGCGGAGATGCCGCCGCCGGCACGCTGGTGGAAATCAAAGTGAAGCAACTGGAACGCAGCGGCAAGAAGTTGAGCGAAGAAGAAAGAAAAGAACTTTTCGACTCAACGAAGCAAACCTACGAAGAGCAAACCGACCCCCGCTACGGCGCCGCTCGCCTCTGGATCGACAAAATCATCGATCCTATGGAAACGCGTGATGCCATCACACAGGCGCTGGAAGCGGCGTCGCTGAATCCCGAGGTGGCGGAGTTTAAGGTAGGAGTGCTGCAAACTTAGAATCGGGTGATCGGGTGATCTGACTGTTGGACCCGCGATCCGATAATCCGATGACCCGATTGCTGGAGCTGCATGAGCGAAGCCGTCAAGCTGATCGAATGTCCGCGCGATGCCTGGCAAGGGCTCAAGGGGCAGATCCCCGCCGAGATTAAGACGAACTATCTCCAGGCGCTGATCTCGGCCGGCTTCAAGCACATTGATGCCGTCAGCTTCGTTTCTCCCAACGCTGTCCCGCAGATGGCCGACTCCGAAGAAGTTTTGAAAGAGCTCGACCCTCCCGACGACGTTGAAATAATCGGCATCGTGGTCAATGAAAAGGGCGCGCAGCGAGCGATCGCGACCGAGGCCGTGCACACGCTGGGCTTTCCATACTCGATCTCGCCAACGTTTCTAGAGAACAATCAACGGCAGACTCTGGAAGACGCGGTCGAGGAACTGGAAAAGGTCGAGAAGAAAGCCGACGAAGCAGGGCTCGACACCGTTGTCTATATTTCGATGGCCTTCGGCAATCCCTACGGCGATCCTTGGAGCATCGATGAGGTTGTCGAAGCTGTGGCCTTGCTTGAGTTGCAGGAAATTCGGGTGATCTCGCTCGCCGATACCGTGGGTCTGGCGCCGCCGGAGGAGATTCGCGAAGTGGTTTCCGCGGTGATGGCGAAATATGACTATCTCGAAATCGGAGTCCATCTGCACAGCCGCCCCGACCAGGCCGCCGCCAAAATCATCGCGGCGTATGAGGCGGGATGTCGCCGCTTCGATTCCGCCATCGGCGGTATGGGCGGATGCCCCTTCGCGCAGGATGAGTTAGTTGGGAATATTCCAACGGAAACAGTGATCGAGACTTTGCGCGGCCGCGGTGCGCAAGTTCCGCCGCTGAAGCCGCTGGACACATTGTTGAGAGCGACGGCCGAGATTGGCGCGAGGTACAAGACTTCGACGGCCGCGAACTGATCGCTGAGAATCCCATGAACCACAAAACGGTCCAACTCGCCTTCGATTCAGGCATCGCCACCCTCACCCTCAACCGCCCCGACAAGCGCAATGCCATCAGTTACGAACTGATCGACGATCTGATCCGCGCTCTCGACGAAGTGAGAAACTCTTCCACCGGCATCTTGATTTTGACCGGGGCAGGAAAGGCCTTCTGTTCCGGCATGGACCTCGACAACCTGAAAGGCCTGATCGGCCGTACGCGGGAGCAAAATCTCGCAGACTCGCGAACCATGGTCAACCTGTTTCGTTCGCTTTATGAATTTCCGAAGCCAACAATCGCCGCGGTAAACGGCGCTGCTATCGCCGGCGGCACCGGACTGGCGCTGCTCTGCGACTTCACGCTTGCTGTGCCGGAAGCCAAGTTTGGCTATACCGAGGTCAGGATCGGATTCGTGCCCGCCATCGTCTCGACTTTTCTTCTGCGCCAAGTCGGCGAAAAAATCGCTCGCGACCTCCTGCTGACGGGCCGCATCTTCGACGCGCCGGAAGCCTTGAAGATGGGCGTGATCAATGAAATCGTGCCTCCGGAAAAGTTACTCGACCGTGCCCGCGAACTCGCCGCGCAGTTGGCGGAAAACAGTCCGCTCTCCCTTTCCAATACCAAGCGCCTGCTGACCGATCACGCACGCGCGGAACTCGATGCGCAAATTGAGGCGGCCATCCGCGAAAATGCCGGCATCCGCGAGAGCGCTGATTTCCGCGAAGGGATCGAGGCATTCCTCGAAAAGCGCAAGCCAAAATGGACGGGCCGATGAGCCGGCGTGACGGATCGATGTCTGTCCATGGAAAAGATATGGCGACAGTCAATGAAACTCGCATCCGCGTCCGCTATGCCGAAACCGACCAGATGGGCGTCGTCTATCATGCCAATCATTTCATCTGGTTTGAAGTGGGACGTGTGGAACTCCTCCGCCAGTTTGGCTTCAGCTATAAAGATATGGAGCGGGAAGAAGACTGCTTCATCGCCGTAGTCGACGCCCAGTGCCGCTACAAGGCTCCCGTACACTATGATGACGAGGTTATTGTGCGCACATATCTGAAACATGTGCGGCAGAAAGTGATCCGATTTGGATATGAGCTGCGCAGCACGGAGACTGGTGAGTTGCTGGCCGAAGGCGAGACCACGCACATCGTCGCCGATTCAAGAATGAGACCCCGCATGCTGCCGGAGAAATACATGAAAGTGTTTCGCGCAGCCGTTGGCAGCCCCTAAAGGGGCGTTGATTTTGGAACTTGGCGGCATCGCTGAAGCGATGCCCTGATACGTGCGATGCCCTGAGACGAAACGAGCGTGTTTCAGCAGACAGGATTGTGACAAACATGCACCGAGCGGCCGACGGCGAACGACCAACAACTGAGAACTGAGAACCGGGAACTGCCTTGCAAGCCCTGCACATCGACGGAAACGACCTCACTCTTGAAGCCGTGCGCGAAGTGGCGCAGCCCGACGTCCGCCGACCCGTTCTCCTCGATCCCGACGCACGCGAGGCCGTCAACCGCGCTCGCGCGGTCGTCGACACTCTCGTCGCCAACAATAAAATTTCTTACGCAATCACGACCGGCGTCGGCAAGCTGAGCGATGTGCACATCGTCGGAGATCAGGTTCGCGAGCTGCAAATCAACCTTGTGCGCTCGCACGCCGTCGGGGTCGGCGAACCGCTTTCGATCCCGGACACGCGCGCCATGATGCTCCTGCGCGCCAATTCGCTGGCGAAAGGCAACTCGGGCATACGCGGGATCACTATCGACACCATCTGCGAGATGCTCAATCGCGGCGTGACGCCGATGGTCCCGTCGCAGGGAAGCGTGGGAGCGAGCGGCGATCTTGCGCCGCTGGCGCACCTGGCGCTGGCATTGATCGGTGAAGGCGAATGCTTTGACGAAAAAGGCGGGCGCATTGCCAGCGCCGAAGCGTTGAAGCGCGCACAAATCAAACCGTTGGTACTCGAGGCGAAAGAAGCGGTGTCGCTCATCAATGGCACACAAGCCATGCTGGCCATCGGCATTCTGATGGTGCTCGCCGCGGAGACGCTGGTTGACACAGCCGACGTCATCGGTGCGATGGCATGCGATGCCCTCAAGGGAACCAATGTCGCCTTCGACGAGCGCATTCAAAAGGCGCGCCCTCATGCTGGACAAATCAGGACTGCGGCGAACCTGCGCCGTTTGCTCGAACAGAGCCAGATCCGCGACTCGCACCGCGACTGCGGCCGCGTGCAGGACGCTTATTCTTTACGGTGCATTCCGCAGGTGCATGGCGCGGTGCGCGACACGCTCGCTCATTGCCGCTCGGTGTTTGAGACTGAGACGAACTCAGCGGTCGATAACCCGCTGGTATTCGTAAAGAACCCGAAAGCGATGGACGGCGAGGGCGACGTGCTCTCCGGGGGAAATTTTCACGGGGAGCCGCTCGCTTTCGCGCTCGACTTTCTCGCGATTGCTTTGAGCGCGCTGGCCGGCATCAGCGAGCGGCGGCTGGAGCGCATGGTGAACCCTGCGCTCAGCGAAGGGCTGCCGCCATTTCTCGCACCCGGTGCGGGAATGAACTCGGGCTTCATGATGCCGCAAGTGACTGCGGCTGCGCTGGTGAGTGAGAACAAAGTGCTGTCGCATCCGGCGTCGGTCGATTCGATAACGACGTCGGGGAATAAAGAAGACTTCGTCTCCATGGGGATGACCGCTGCGAACAAGCTGAAGAGAGTAGTGGAGAACACGCGCAACACGCTGGCCATCGAGGCCATGGCGGCGGCACAGGCGATTGACTTCCTCGCGCCGTTGAAGACTTCGAAGCCGTTGCAGCAGGCGCACGCGGCCATCCGGGCGGTGTGCGCAACGATGGAGAAGGATCGCGTGATGTATCGAGACTTCGCGCGCATCGCGGAGCTGATTGCCAGTGGCAGGTTGGCCGATGTGGTGCGCTAAATGTCCTCATCAAATTTATCTCTGCGAAATTTGTCATCCTGACCCTGAGCTTGCCAAAGGGAAAGGCCTGCTTTCGCCGGCGCCGCGCTGCTGCAGGGAAGTGAATCGCTCAACAAGAAGTCGCAGACTCCGGATGTTTGCGCCTTAAGCGCAAATTTATGCGGTTGGCGGGAGCAAGAATCGCTGTTTACAGCAACCCGCTGGTGCATTAGACTCGCCCGGTTCAACGCCACTTCCCCAAGAGGCGCGGCAGAGCTTTCAGCGTTCTCTCGCTGATTCCGTGCGACGGAATTGGAAGAGCGACAAAGATCGAAAGCCACCGAAAGCACCCGTGAGGAATAAAGAGGCCAGAACATGCCAAGACATCGTAGGGGGAATTACCGCATTGGCGGCACGGCTGCACTTGCCGTTCTTTTTTTTATCAGCGCGGGTGCATTGCTGGCTGCGGGCCAGGTAGCGGTCACTACCTATCACTACGACAACAACCGCACCGGATGGAATAAACAGGAAACGGTCCTGACGCCCGCCCACGTGAGGACCTCGTCGTTCGGCTGGCTGCGGACCGTGGTGCTCGACGACCAGGTCGACGCTCAGCCGCTGGTAGTGCCGGGTGTGCTGATTACAGCCGGACAATTTCAGGGCGCGCACGATGTGGTTTATGTGGCGACGGAACACAACACGGTGTACGCAATCGACGTTCACAGCGGGACAGTGCTGTTGAGCCGGAATCTCGGACCGCCGGTGCCGCTTCCGTTGGGATGCATGAATAATGGGCCGAATGTCGGCGTCAACTCGACGCCGGTGATCGACTTCGCCGGTAAAACGTTGTACGTGATGAATTACACGCTGGTGGCTGGGCCGGAGTACCGTCTTCACGCGCTCGATCTGGGGAGCCTGAGCGACAAGGTCGCGCCCAAGTTGGTGACGGCTTCGCATACGCTGACCAATGGAACGACATTCAACTTCAACGCGACTTACCAGCGTCAGCGGCCGGGGTTGTTGCTCGCGAATGGCAGCATTTATGCGGGGTTTGGCAGCTTCTGCGATCTTTCAGCGAATGTTTCGCGGGGCTGGCTGCTGGGGTGGACGGCGGGATCGCTGGCGCCGTTTCCGTCGAACCAACTCCTCGACCAACAGCCAACTTCGCCAGACACATTCTTCCTGTCGTCGATCTGGATGTCGGGGTACGGACTGGCGACCGACGATGCAGGCAACATCCTGTTCGTGACGGGGAATTCCGATTATTCCGGTTCAACATACGACGGGGTCACCAACATTCAGGAGAGCGTGGTGAAGGTTTCGCCCACGTTAACGACGGTGCTTGATCTGTTCACCCCGAAGAATCAGGCGACCCTCGATCAGTTCGATGCCGATTTCGGCTCGGGCGGAGTGCTGGTCCTACCCGATCAGCCGGGCCCGAAGCCACATCTGGCAGTGGCAGCGGGCAAGGCGGGAACGATGTTTTTGATGAACGAAGACCATCTGGGCGGGTACTCGCCGACGACGAACCATGTGCTCGGCAGCTACGGGGTGGGCCATTGCTGGTGCGGCCAGTCTTATTTCGTGGATCCGGTGGATGGATTGGGACGGGTGGTGAGCAGCGGCGGCAGGCTAGTGGAAGCCTGGAAGGTGCAGACGTCACCCAAAGCAGCGCTGATAAGAGTGGCGACTTCTCCGTCGATAGGTGGCGCGCAGAATCCAGGATTCTTCACCACGATTTCGTCGAATGGAAATGCCAATCCAATCATTTGGGCAATATCGCATCCTCCGAATACGAAGGCGGCGCCGATTTATCTGTTTGCGTTCGATCCGGAGTCGGGAACCACAATGAAGGAGCTGTTTAAAGGGACTGCGGGCGCGTGGCCGAATCTGGGTGGCAATTCGAACCTAGTTCCGGTGGTGGCGAACGGGCTGGTGTTCGTGGCCAGCAACAAGCAATTGCAGATCTTTGGGCTGATGGGTACAAAGAGTAAGAAGTAAAGCGCGCGAGATGGTCTCCGCCCAGGCCGACTTAGGCGGACTTGGCTGCCGACCCGTCCAACCCTAGTTCCCGCGCGATGCCCTTCATCGCTTCGATGCAGAAGGCGATGTGCTCTTCGAGATCCAAACCGAGGTCGGCGGTGCCTTCGATGATGTCTTCGCGGTGGACGCTGCGGGCAAAGGCTTTGTCCTTCATTTTTTTCCTGACGGATGGGGCTTCGACCTCGGCGAGAGATTTTCCCGGCTTGACGAGGGCGCAGGCGGTGATGAATCCAGCAAGTTCATCGCAGGCGAAGAGCGTCTTTTCCATGGGTGAGAGGCGCGCGACGCCGGAGTACTGGGCGTGCGACATAATAGCGCGGCGCATTTCTTCGGAGTACCCGCGTTCTTTCAGAATCTCGGAGCCTTTATAGGGGTGGTCCTCGGCGCTCGGATATTTCTCGTAATCGAAGTCGTGGAGAAGACCGACCATACCCCACAATTCTTCGTCGGCTCCAGCTTTGCGGGCGTAGGCGCGCATGCAAGCCTCGACCGCGAGTGCATGTTTCCGAAGACTTTCTGATTGGGTGTACTCAGTTAGTAAACACCATGCGGTTTCGCGCTGATTCATTGGGTTTAGACCCGTTTTCCTATGATTTTCGCCGCACAATTATGGTCTTGCTCCGATAAACGCTTTGTTTTCTCATACTTTTGTCTTGACTTCCACAGGTTCCATCCAGCAGATTACCCTCTAGTTGGCTTTGAGAGTAGCCCTCCTGCTCTGGCACTCGCAAAACCTAAATGGCCACCACATTAACCCCCGTGGACTCACGGGAAGTTGTACGATGCGACCGTTGTCTCTTGGTGCAATTCCGCACATCTAACAGTCTGTGCCGCCGTTGCCATCTGTCATTGGATGAGGACGAGGCGGAGATTGCCGCTATGACTCCAGCCCCGGAAGTGCTGCCGGTCAACGTCCATTCTAATGGACGCGGGCATCTGAAGCTGGCGTATTCGATCCGATCGCTGCGGCTGCGCAATGGCTTGAGCCAGCGGCAGCTGGCGCTGCGAATGTCCGTGCCGCGGACTTACGTCTCAAAAATCGAAAATGAGAAGGCGACTCCGACGCTCTCTTCGCTCGAGCGGCTGGCAAGGGCGCTCGAGGTCAGTGTGCCGGATCTGCTTTCCGGTGGAGAACGGAACCGGCAGGAGGAAGTGCGTGAGTTGATGGAAGATCAGTTCGTCGCCGAAGTTTTGCCCTATCTGTCACAGCTGAACGGGATGCAGATGTCGAGCATTCTGGCGCAGGTGCGGGACTTGACGGTGCGGCCGCGACGGAGTGCATGAGCAGGAGATCATCGACTCCGGAGTTGCGGCGATAGCAGGCATGTGCCGAGCTTCGCTCGGCTTGCACGGGCGAGGGCGCCGGTCCCCACACGGGCATTAGGTTTTTATCCGGGCACACGACCAACTGGACAGCCGGGGCCTTCGGGCTCCGGCTTTTTTGTGGGTCGCAAGGCGCTCCGTAGTGAAGGGACGTGAAGGGACGTGCATAAATTTGCACAGGTCAGCTGGGCTGCGCGCAACAATTTGCATGGTCTCCGAATATATTTTTAGAATCGCTGATTTCCGCTTGACCCGCGCCGCTCGACGAGCTACCCTCGCCGCACCCCCCTAAAGCTGGCAGAAGACTACCCAGCAAGATTCCTTTGGTGAACAGGAAAACCTCGATGAAAATCTCTCGGATCTGCGCGTTTGCATTGCTGTTTGTAGTGGGCTCGGTGATGGCTTTCGCCGACGGAATCAACGATCCAAAAATCATTATTCAAGGCGTCAATGGCGGCGGTAGTCCACTGCATTGTCCGCCGCAAGGATGTCAAAATGTCGGCGTGAATTTCTCTTTCCAAGTCCCGAACTCCGGAAAGGGCTTTTTATTCTTCACGAACGCGAGCGGAAAAAACTGGACTTCGCTGGCGCTGATCGAAAAAGGCGTGCCGGCGAATGCCATTAGCTGCGCTCAGACCCTGTTTCTGAGCTGCTCGACGAAGACCCTGCACGACGGCTCGGTGGAAATTCTTCTGTCGGGCATCAAGGGCGGACAGAATGCGCGCAAGGGAATATTGAATGGCCAGAGCTTCGAAATTGGTTTCGCGTGCGTTCAGGGCAGCTGCTGGCCGGGTGGACTGTCGTTTAGCGGGCACGCCGCTACGGCTCCGGAGCCGGGAACGGTAGCATTAATGGTGACGGGATTGGGCGCGATCGTTTCCCGCCGCAAGCGGTGGAAGAGCAGCTTCAAGGCTTAGCGGTTCTTTTCCGGTTCACCAGTTGCGCAAACTGAGGCAGGGCCTGGAGCTTCTGAAGCTCGGGATCGTTCCAGGCCTCCTCTGGCGCGTAGCCCTTATCTAACGCCCGCCGCAGTGACGTCAACGCTTCTTCCGGTTTACCGATCAGTGTCTTCACCTGGGCTTCTGAGTACATCAGCTGCACGTCCCCAGGACTTATGGCGCGCGCCTGCTGGGTGTACTGCACCGCGTTCGCGGCGTCGCCTTTCTTGGCATACAGGAGCCCGAGATCGCCCATGATGGAAGACGATCGGGGGTTGACTCGAAGCTCTTGGAAGGCAAGCGCGATGGCTTTCCCGTAGGCTGCGGTGGCTTGGTCGGAATGACCCGACCATCTGTAAGCGTCCCCCAGATTTCCGAACAGTTCCTCGTTATTGGGCGTCATCTCGGTTGCTTTCTCATACATCTTGACCGACTCGTCGTAGCGCTTCAGCCAGAAATATGCGGTGCCGAGATTGGAATAGGTCGCAGAGTCCGGCGCAATCGATAGCGCCTTCTGGAAATGAGGGATGGCCTCGCTCCACTTTCCTTCGCGCAGATATACCGAGCCGATGTCTCCGTAGCCCATAGGATTATCGGGGGCGAGTTCGGTAACCTTCTGAAACTCCGGGAGCGCTTTTGCATTGTTTCCAAGCTCAAAGTAGGCCTTGCCGAGAGAGATGTGATTCAACCAATTGTAGGAGTTGGCGGCGACCGCGTTCTGATAGGCGGAAATGGCTTCGTTACTTTGACCGCTGGCGACGTACGCGTCACCCAGGCTGCGATACGCTTCATCGGAGTTCGGAGCCAGCTCCAAAGCGCGTTTCAGTTCGGTAATCGCCTGGGTATTCTTACCCGTGGTGGAGTAGACGTTGCCGAGTGAGATGTGAACTTCGGGCAGGTTGTTGGAGAGGCGCTCCGCCTGCTGGGCGGCCAGAGTGGCTTTTTGCGCCCAAATGCTGTCTTTGCTTGCGCCGTACATGCGGAGGCTGGAGTCGGCGAGTCCCGTGTAGGCGAGAGCGAAGTTGGGGTCTTTGTCGATGGCCTGCTCAAACAGCGCTACGGATGGCCGAATTCCGTCGATACCGTGACTATTGCGCAGCCCGTTCCGTCCCTGCAGGTAAAGATCGTAGGCCTTCACGTTCTCGGTCGGGTGAGCGCCAATCCGGGCTTGCTCTTCGTCGGTCGGCTTGAGCGCAAGGGCGGTCGCCACGTTGCCATAGATCTGGTCTTCGAGGGCGAGCACATCGCCCGAGGCTCCCGAGAAGTCCTGGCTCCAGACACGCTTGCCGGTAGTGGCATCGTCAAGACCGAGGGTGACGCGGAGGTTGTCGCTACTGCCCTGCACACTGCCCTGCAACACCAGGTTGACGCCCAGTTCACGGGCCAGCTTGGAAAGCGGCAGATCCCTAGCAACCGCTTTATCTACTGAGTCTGAGGACGCCAGGTGGACTTCCTTCAATTGAAACAACTTGGCGGCGAGAGCTTCACCAATGCCATCGGCTACGTAGCCCACGGCTTTCTCGTCACCTACTTTTTTCAGCGGCAGGATCGCAACATACTTTCCCTGTTTAAGCGAAGGGATGCCTTGCACCGTCTCGCTTGCCGACGTTCCCGTGCGATTCAGCAGCGTGCGTCCGGCAAAGGTCGCCAGCGCGATGACCAGCACCGCTCCGGTGATCCACATCCAGCTTTTTCCCGGAAGATCGAGGCTGAAGCGCGACGTACGCACGATCGGATGCGAAATCATCTTCGACAGAGTTTCGGCGCTGATGTTGGGATTGGCTTCCCAAGTCGTCAATTGCTGCAACAGTTCGACGGAGGAGTGATAGCGGTTTGCCGGCTCGCGTTCCAGGCAGCGGCTGACGATCGCGCTCAGGGATTTGGGAACCGAGGCGTCGACGTCGGAAGCTGAGCGCGCCTCCTCGCGCGTACGTTTCATGAGGCTGGCGATGGCGGTGTCCGCCTCGTAGGGAGCTTTGCCTGTGAGCAGTTCATAGAAGATCAGCCCGACGCTGAAAATGTCGGACCGCTGGTCGAGCGTGCTGCCCAGAGCCTGCTCGGGCGACATGTATTCGAGAGTGCCGACGATGGCTCCGGTCTGGGTCATGCCGGTATCGCCGAGCGAACGCGCCAGGCCGAAGTCCATCACCACGATGCGGCCATGCTTATCGCGCATGACGTTCTGGGGCTTCAGGTCGCGATGGATGACGCCTTCGGAATGGGCGGAGTCGAGCGCGCGGCAAACCTGCTCCACTACCCCGATGGCTTCCCTGGGCGGGAATTTTCCCTGACGGCGCAATAGCGTACGCAAATCCTCCCCGTCGACGTATTCCATGCTGATGAAGCGGATGCCTTCGGCCTCGCCCAGGTCGTAAATGCGGACCACGTTCTTGTGCGTGATATTGCGGGAGAGAATGAGCTCTTGCTTGAAGCGCAGCAGAATCGCGGGATCAGTTGCCAATTCGGGACGGATCACTTTGAGCGCGATCAGGCGGTCCAGTTCGCGGTCGCGCGCCTTGTACACGGCGCCCATACCGCCCTGCCCGAGCACACCCAAGATTTCGTAGCGTCCACCGAAAAGCACGCCCGGCTGCAGACTCTGAAAAGCGGAGATGCTGCCGACTGACGGCGGACCTGGACGGGCGTAGGGAAGTGCCTGCGTCGCACCCGGAATCGGGCTCCCGTGCGGCAACGTCGGAGCGTCGGAAAGCGGTGGGTTGGAAAGAGGGGGAGGCGTGAGCGCCCCGGCGCCTACGATGTTTCCGGGCACACGAATTCCCGGCATCGTCGGGCTATCGGAATCATTGTCCCTGTCCCTGTAGTCGCGCTCATCCATTGGAATTGCCCGGGTTCGGAGAGCCAGCGAGGGAGCGCGCCTCGGTCCCAAGACACAAGGCAAGCATTCGCTTCAGGTTGTCGAGGGGAATTCGAGAACCCAGCACTCCGATATGCTACGAGAGTATACCCCGGAAAAGGGCTCTGGGGAAAGCAGGAAACTCCCTAAAGCACAGTGTTTCTTAGGCCTCGATCGTTTCTCGGGGCGGAAGGGCCGAGGGCGCAATACCGCCGCTTGGTCGCCATTTCCGCCGGCGATCCGTCGCCGATCCGCCTCCAAGACCCTTACGACTTCGGCGATATGTTCCAGCGCTTGATTTTAGTGTGTCATATCGGGAGGGGAGCTTATGGCCGACGATTCGACAGTGGCGTTATTGCAGGAAATTCGCGACCTGCAGAAAGAACATACGGAACTCCTCCAGGCCTTCGTCGAGGGCCAACAGCAAGTTTGACAAATCAAAAGCAAGCTCTGGCCAATCAGCAACAGGTAGCGGAAAGACAAAAACTGGTGTTGGCCCGGTCGACTCAGCTTTGGGTATTGGTGCTGGCTGGAGTATTCCTGTTGCTACTTTTGGCATTCACTCCCATTGTTTTCAACCTATTCAAAAACCTCATCTTGGGCCATTGATCGATAACGCAACTGTAGTTCGGTAGACGTTCCCAAGCCAACCGGTCGGTACCAGGATTTCGTTGATTGCCGTCGGCCATGCTTAAATGAAAAGTTGGGCGCCAGTTTTTGCGCCACCCCGCGCGCGGCATCCCAATCACAATTGTCAGAACGAACTACAGATCCCCCGTTCCGCTTGATTTGACAACGACAAGATGACAAATCTAGGCGGGGCGGGAAGACCCGGTGGAGGATCATTGGACTTCCAGTTGAACGAAGAGCAACTGCACCTGAAGAAGACAGTGCGCGAGTTTGCCGAACGCGAGATTGCGCCGAACGTCATGAAATGGGATGAAGCCTGCGAATTTCCCCTGGCGACGATCAAGGAACTGGGCAAGCTTGGCCTGCTGGGGATCATTTTCCCACCTGATTACGGCGGCGCCGGCATGGGCTACGTGGAGTATGTCACAGCGATCGCAGAGCTCTCGCGCGTGGACGGTTCGGTCGGGATCATTGTGGCGGCACATACGTCCCTTTGCTCGAATCACATTTATGTGGCGGGAAACGAGACGCAGAAGAAGAAGTATGTGTCGAAGCTGGCCACCGGCGAGCACATCGGCGCATGGGGGCTGACCGAGCCCTCGGCAGGTTCGGATGCGGGCAGTGCGCGCATGACGGCAGCGCGGACAAAGGGCGGATGGGCGCTCAACGGCACCAAGACTTTCATCACCAATGGCCACTATGCGGACGTAGTAGTAGTGCTGGCGATAACCGATCGCGCAGCGCACACCCACGGGCTTTCGGCGTTCGTCGTTGAGAAGGGCACCAAAGGATTTCGTCCGGGGAAAAAAGAAAACAAGCTCGGACTGCGCGCCAGCGACACCGCCGAGCTGATCTTCGAAGATTGTTTCGTGCCCGACGAAAACCTTCTTGGCAAGGAGGGCGGGGGCTTCGTCGACGCTATGCGCGTTCTCGACGGCGGGCGCATCTCGATCGCAGCGCTCTCGCTCGGCATGGCCGAGGGCGCATACGGGGCGGCGTTGAAGTATTCGAAAGAGCGCCAGCAATTTGGCAAGGCCATTTCGGAATTTCAGGCGATCCAGTGGAAGCTGGCCGACATGGCGACGGAAATCGAGGCGGCAAAACTTCTAACGTTGCGCGCCGCCGCCATGAAAGACGCGGGGATGAAGACCACGATGGAATCCTCTATGGCGAAGCTCTACGCCAGCGAGGTAGCGGTGAGGTGCGCCAATGAAGGCGTACAGATTCACGGCGGGTATGGGTTCATCAAGGACTACCCGGCGGAGAAGTTTTATCGCGACGTGAAACTGTGCACGATTGGCGAAGGGACGAGCGAAATTCAGCGGCTAGTGATTGCGCGGCAGTTGCTGAAGGACTGATCTATTGGGTGGAGTGACGGGAGTCTCGCCCGTTCCGCCGGGCGGGGACGCCCGGCTGCCGACCGCAAATTCTTCTTTGATCACCAAAATTCCTCTTGACAACCAATACTGGTTGCCATACAGTGTGTGTCGTACACTGTATGTCACAGAGTAATGGCAATCACGATCTCTTCGAAAACCTTCGCCTCGAGTTGCGCCGCGGCTGCTTGAGTCTGGCGGTGCTGTCGCAGCTCCGGACCGAGCGCTACGGTTACACGCTGCGCAAGGCGCTGGCCGAGCAGGGCCTGGAAATTGACGAAGGAACGTTGTATCCGCTGCTGCGCCGACTGGAAAGCCAGGGCCTGCTGACCAGCGTATGGCGGGAGGAAGAGAAGCGGAACAAACGTTTCTACCGTCTTTCTCCCGAGGGTAAGCTGATGCTCAAGCAGTTGGGGGCGGAGTGGCAAAGAATCAATTCGTCGTTGAACGGAATACTTTGAACGAAATTCTTCGAAACGGAATTCTCTTAGGAGCTGGCCATGGAACTACTCGATCGTTATCTGCAGGCAATTGAATTCTGGTTGCCCAAGCGGCAGAGGCAGGACATCATTGTCGAACTATCGGAAGATCTCCGCTCGCAAATCGAGGAAAAGGAAACCGAACTCGGCCGCAAACTGGAGGACGCGGAAGTGGAAGCGATCCTCAAGCGCTGCGGTTCGCCACTGGCTGTGGCATCACGCTATCGGCCCCAGCAGTACCTGATCGGCCCCACGCTGTTCCCCATCTACCGGTTTGTGCTGGCGGTTTTGCTGATCGGGTGTGTGGTTCCCCGGTTTCTGATATGGCTCGCCTTCCTCCTGGTTGATCCCGGGCATCGCGGCTATCTGCATATGGAAAACCTGTGGGTGACCGTTCTCTATTTCGCATTCTTCACGACTCTGGCCTTTGCGATTGCTGAAAGAAGCGTCAAGCTGGAAGCTCTGGATACTTGGAACCCGCGCAAACTGCCGCCGGCGCGCGATCCAAACCGGATATCGCGTTTCGGCTCTTTGCTTGAAATCGCAGCGGCTTTGGTATTCAACGTTTGGTTCGTCAGCCTGTTCCGGCCAAGGCCAGTAATCGATCTCTACGGGGCGCAGTTCACGCTGGCTCCCGAATGGAGGATCTTTTTCTGGAGCTTTCTTCTTCTGGCGGCAGCCAATATCGCCATTGCAGGCGTGAATCTCTTCCGGCCTTATTGGACGCGGCTGCGTGCCAGCCTCCGCCTGGTGGCCGACGGACTCGGAGCGGGACTGTTCTGCGGATTGCTCAAAGCGCAAGTTCTCGTTGGGATCAGCGCGTCAAGCCTTCCCGCGCCCAAGGCGGTCGAACTGACCAACCTTATCAATCGATGGATGGCGAGAACGCTGCCGTGGGCCATCGTCACGACGTTGGTTATTCTTGGTTTTGGCGTTTACCGGATCATGCGCCTGCGATGCGTACATCGACACAGCGGTTCCATTGGGCCTGCGGTCAACGACCTTTCGAATCCGATGGTGAATGGCAACTGAGCTCAACATTGGTTTCCGCTGGTCGTTTCGCTGCTTTACACTGACAGTTTGAACATCGCTGCCCAAGACTGGATCTCAGAGCTGCGCTCCGGCGACGTCCGCTCGCTCGCTCGCGCCATCTCTACCGTCGAGAATCGCGCTGCCGGCTGGTCCGATCTGCTCAAGGCGCTCTTCCCGCACACCGGCAAGGCGCGAGTGATCGGTCTGACTGGAGCGCCTGGATCGGGCAAGAGCACGCTTGTCGATCAGCTCGCCAAGCACTATCGCAAGAAGCAGCAGACCGTCGGAATCATCGCGGTCGACCCGACCAGTCCTTACACCGGCGGGGCGATTCTGGGCGACCGTATCCGCATGCAGGATCACTATGGCGATCCGGGGATTTACATTCGCAGCATGGCGACCCGCGGATCCCTCGGAGGGCTGGCGCGCGCGACCGCGGATGCTGCCACTGTACTCGATGCCTCGGGCCGCGACCTGGTCATGATCGAAACGGTTGGCGTTGGGCAGGACGAAGTCGACATTGTGCGGCTGGCGGATGTCACCATCGTGGTTCTTGTGCCCGGCATGGGCGATGATGTGCAGACGATCAAGGCTGGGATCATGGAAATCGCCGACATCTTCGTCATCAATAAAAGCGACCGCGAGGGAGCCGAGAGCGTAGAGCGCGAGATTCGCGCCATGCAGTCGCTGGCCACCGGCACTCGCAATCTTAACGACCGCTGGACGCCACCGATCGTGAAGACGGTCGCCAGCGAAGACGTCGGAACCGACGCGTTGGCGGAAGCGATCGCAGACTACGAGGCCTACCTGAAGAAAGAGAACCTGGTCTTCAAGAAGAACGTCGAGAACTGGCAGGAACGGCTGGTTGAGATGCTGCGCGATGCCATGCTGGAAAAAGCGCGCGGACAGATTGATGGTGGCAGCCTCGAGCGTTACGCGGCCGAGATCGCCGAGCACAAGCGCGATCCGTATTCGCTGGTGGAGGAGATTGTGCGCGGCGTCAACCCCACGTAGATTCGGTGGAGAGACGGGCGCCCTCGCCCGTCCACGGTCGGCGCGGCCCGGGAAGGCCGCACCGTCGTTGAAAGGCAGTCGTTGAGAGGCAATCATGCAGTTCAGCATTGATCATCTCGGCATCGCAGTGAAATCGCTGGCGGTGGCGAAGTCCATTTACGAGAAGCTGGGACTGACCGTTTCCCCGGAAGAAACCGTCGAGCAGGAAAGAGTCCGGCTGGTGATGGTGCCCGTCGGCGAGAGTCGCCTGGAGCTGCTGGAAGCGACTTCGGACGATTCTACTATCGCCAAGTTCATCGCCAAGCACGGCGAGGGCCTGCACCATATTTGTATACGAGTTCCAGATCTGGCGGCAGCGGTTGCAAAATTGAAGAGCGACGGCGTGCGCCTGGTATCGAATGAGATCAAGACCGGCGCCGGCGGGCATCGGTACGTGTTTGTGCATCCACAGAGCGCCACGGGCGTGCTGCTGGAGTTAGTAGAGAGCTCGGATTGACCACATTGCTTTCGCTTGCCCGTGGGTGCTCTGGGGTAGCTGTTTTCCGCCAATCGGCACATTTTCGAATCTATGCTTCTGCTAGCAACCGACACTTCGGGCAAGAATGGCAGCATCGCGCTGGCGCGTCTAACGTCCGGCCAGAGCGAGGTCGGTGTGCTTGAGGTTGTGCCGCTCGCCGGGGGCGCGTTTTCAGCGCAATTGGTACCACAGATCGCCGCGCTGCTCGAAAAGCACGGATATCGTAAGACCGATCTCGCGGCATTTGCGGTCGCCTCCGGTCCCGGGTCGTTTACGGGTCTGCGCGTGGGTTTGGCTGCGATCAAAGCGTTAGCGGAGGCACTCCAGAAACCAATCGCTGCGATTTCGTTGCTGGAAGCGGTTGCCTGGACGAGTACGGTGCCGAGCGCAGCGCGTGGCCGGATTCTCGCGGCGCTGGATGCGGGCCGAGGCGATGTATATGTCGGCGACTACGAACTCCAGCCGCGGATGCATATGCACAGCGAACGCCTGGTGAGCCGGGAAGAGTTTCTTGCCGAAGCCAGGGGCGCCGAAGCGAAGGGCGCCGAAGCGACGCGCAACACAGTGGCTACGCCCGATGCCCGATTGGCGGAGACGTTTCGGGCTGCGGGGATTCGAGCCGAGCTGATCGAGTATCCGAACGCCGGCGTGATCGCCCATCTGGGTTGGGAGCGTCTCCAGCGGGGCCAGACGGTTCGTCCCGAGGAACTGGAAGCCAACTACATCCGCCATTCCGACGCTGAAATTTTCTCGAAGCCGGTTTCGTGAGAATCTCCATGCCCCTGGCGATCCGCTCTGCTGCGTTGAACGATGTGTCGGCGATTCTGAGCATAGAGCAGCAGGCCCCGGGCGCAGCCCACTGGCGCGCGGACCAGTACAACAAATTGTTCGATCGCGGGATCATTCTGGTCGCCGAACAAACAGGCAAGCTTTGCGGATTCGTTTGCGCGCAGGCGGTCGGGGGCGAGTGGGAAATCGAGAACGTAGTAGTGGCCGCCGAGTTCCTCCGTCGTGGCATTGCCAAAGAGTTGGTGCGCACCTTGATTCAGCTCGCGGAACATGAGGCGGCGTCAGCCATTCTGCTCGAAGTCCGCGAGTCGAATTTGCCGGCCCGCCGATTGTACGAAAAACACGGATTTCGCGAGGTGGGCCGCCGGCGGATGTATTACAGCGATCCCGCGGAGGACGCGATTCTGTACGCGCTTCGGTTCGACCGTTGAGCGGACCCAAAAGCTGCGGGTTTTGCACCATTCTCTGTGCGACTTTGACGTCCCAAGCGCCCGACGACGGTGGGAATTTTCCTATGAAATCTCATTGAACCGCGACCGATTCCTGTGCTATTTTTTAACCGTGCAGTAAGAAACAACCAGGAGGTCTAGCAAGGATGCTGACTCCCAGAGAGCAACTCCTGACCGGTCATGATCAGTTCCAGCGACTGGTTCAGGAGCACTCGCAATACTCCCAACGGCTGGAATCCCTCACCCAAAAGCGCTACCTCACCGACGACGAAAAACTAGAAGAAGTGCGGCTGAAGAAACTAAAGCTGCGCCTCAAAGACCAGATGCAGAGTCTGGAACACCAGGTTCAACGGCAGTCTGCCTAGATTAGCCGAGGATTAGCCGAGCCTGGGCCATCGGCCAGAGCCAGCGGGCCGGAGCCAACGGGCCGGAGCAGCGAGACCGCTAAACTGCGGCAGTTAACCCCTGTCTCCCTACTTGGCGCCTCTAAGCGCCTTTTTTTATTGCAGTTATGTAGAACAGCGCAGCCTCGCTCTATAATCATCCTGAATTCCCATGGTGCGTGATGGCTACTACTACGGTGCTGGATGCTTGCTTGCCGCGGGCATCGTTGCCTGGCTGGCGGCGTGGCCCTACGCCGTTCCGCTGTTGCTGCTGGGAGCTTTCTTTCTGTGGTTTTTCCGCGATCCCGAGCGCCAGATTCCTACGATTCCTGGGGCAGTTGTTTCTCCAGGAGACGGCAAAGTGACCGATGTATCGGTCGTGACCGCTGGCGGAACTCCGCGGAACCGTATCAGCATTTTTCTCAACGTCTTCGATGTGCACGTGAACCGCTCGCCGATTGCAGGCGTGATCCGCGACGTGCGCTATCAGCGCGGCAAGTTCCTCAACGCCATGCAACCGAATTCGGCGGAGGAGAACGAGCAGAACATCGTTACAGTTGAAGGCGAAGGACGTACCGTAATATTCAAGCAGATCGCCGGCCTGATCGCGCGCCGTATCGTTTTCAATTTTAAAGTGGGAGACCACGTAGCCTCGGGCGAGCGGGTTGGCCTCATCAAGTTTGGTTCTCGCGTGGATGTTCTCGTCGATCGCGATGCCGCAATCCAGGTGAAGCCCGGGGATCGCGTCAAGGGTGGAGCTACTGTACTTGCCGTTTTACCGGTTACCCATCCAGATACACCAGCGGTTCATGCCGGCCCCGCTGGGGAGCGAGAGGCGCACTGAACATGGAAGAGCAAACGCCGCGTCGTCGTGAGTCGGACCACCCGCGCGGAAAGCTGCGCAAAGGCATGTATATATTGCCGTCGCTGTTTACCACGGCAAATATCGCTGCGGGGTTCTACGCCATTCTGCAGACCGTGCATGGCACCTCGGGCGAAGCCTGGCACCTGGACTTCGCCGCCAAGGCCATCGGCTTTGCCGTATTGTTCGACGGTCTGGACGGCCGCGTCGCGCGCATGACCCATACCGCCAGCGATTTCGGCAGGGAACTCGACTCGCTCGCTGACGTGATCACCTTCGGCGTTGCCCCGGCGCTGCTTGCCTGGATGTGGGGCTTTCATTTATTGCCGGGCACGATTGATCCTGAATTGCGCCTGCGGGCCGTGCAACTGGGCTCGATCGCCTGTTTCGCTTTCCTCATGGCTGGCGCCAGCCGCCTGGCGCGCTTCAACATCGCGAAAAATCCGCAGCCTTCGAATCCGGGGCGTCCGGGAAAGAGATATTTCGTGGGCATGCCGATTCCGGCCGGCGCCGGAGTCGTTGCCGCGATCGTTCACTACTCCGCCGGTGTGCCCGTGACTTCCTGGTGGACGGCGATGAGTTGGCTGATGATGGTCGTGGTAGTCGGTTATTTGATGGTCAGCACGTGGCGTTTCTACAGCTTCAAGGATATCGATTTTCGATCGCGCCGTCCCTTCCGGCTGATTGTGGTGATCGCGGTAGTGGTCGCTTCGATCGCGCTATTTTCCCGGCCGGCGCTCTTCGCCGTCGCGATTCTATACATGGCATCGGGCGTCCTGTGGCGCCTGCAGTGGATCTTCCATCGCAAGACTCGGCCTGCACCTCCGGTACAGCGGGAGGCATCTCACACTCCATGAGTCCTCTCTCCAAGCCTCCGCTTTCGAAGCCTCCCGTTTCGAAATCCGCCGCTTCGCAGGCTGATCTCCGCGGCACGAACCTTTATCGTGTGGCCATCGTTGGCGCGGCATCGCTTAAGGGAAAAGAGATTGCCGAAATTCTGCGCGAGCGGAATTTTCCCGCAGTCGATGTCCGCTTGCTGGATGATGACGAGTCTCTTGGCCAGTTGGAAGCGGTCGGCGACGAGATGAGCTTTATCCAAAGCATTCGCTCGGAACAGTTCGAGCGCGTGGACTTCACCTTCTTCGCTTCCGATCCGCGCTCTACGCGCAAGAACTGGAGGGCGGCGCGTGATCTGGGCGATACCATCGTGGATCTCTCGTTCGCGCTGGAAGATGAAGCGGGAGCATCGGTTCGCTCGCCCTGGATCGAACGCCAGACCGGCCAGCCGATTGCTCCGGAGTTGCAACCCGGTCCGGTGGTCGTGGCCCATCCAGCGGCTACGGTCCTCGCTCTGCTTGCTTTGCGGAGCGAGAAGGTTGGCAAAATACAGCGCATGGTTGCGACCGTCTTTGAACCGGCGTCGGAGAACGGCCAGAAGGGGATGGACGAACTGCATGAGCAGACTATAAATCTGCTCTCCTTCCAGGAGTTGCCGAAGAATGTCTTTGACATCCAGGTGGCCTTCAACATGGTGCCGCGCTACGGGCAGAGATCTGAATTGGCGCTGGAAGCCGTGTCACAAAGAATCCGGAAGCACTACGGGCACATTGCCAGCGGCGCAGCCGAGCCTTCGCTGCAGGTGCTGCAGGCGCCTGTCTTCCATGGGCATGGCTTTTCTGTTTATCTGGAAATGGAGAAGCCAGTCGCGATTGCAGATTTCTCGCAGGCCCTGGCGGGAGAGCATGTGGTCGTCAGCGGCAGCCCGGAAGATACGCCGACCAGTGTGAGCGCCGCTGGACAGGGCGACATCCTGGTCTCAATCACCATCGACACAAATCACAAAAACGGCGTGTGGCTCTGGGCAACCACCGACAACCTGCGCGTTGCCGCTTTGACTGCGGTCGAGTGCGCCGAGACTATGACCGCGTCCCGGCCGAGAGGTCAGATTCAATGAACCAATTGACGGCGAACCGGTGGGGGAGGGCAGCGGCGCTCGGCGTATCTCTGGCTGCGACCGGGTGCGGCTACCACACTGCGGGAAGTGCGGTCGAACTGCCGCAGAATATCCACACCATCGCGATTCCCGGCTTCGTCAGCCAGAGCCAGACTTTTCGCATCGAGCAACTGCTAACCGACGCCGTGGTGCGCGAATTCAACGCCCGCACGCAGTACCGTGTGATCCATGAATCGAAAGGCGACGCGGATGCCGTGCTGAAGGCGACGGTTTTAGCGGCCTCGGCTACGCCGCTTGCTTACGACTCCCAAACCGGGCGCGCGGCCAGCGCTCTGATCACCGTGAGCATACAGGTGACACTGACCGACCGTCAGGGCAAGGTGCTCTTCGAGAATCCTTCCTATATTTTTCACGATCAGTACGAGCTGTCGCGCGATCTCCCAAGTTTTTTTCAGGAAGATTCTCCGGCCGTCGATCGCCTGTCGCGGGATTTCGCGCGCACTCTGGTGGCTAATATACTGGAGGCCTATTGATGTTGGAGAAGTACTGATGCGCGCCTTCAGTCAAGCCGACCGCTTTTTCTCAGAACTTGAGTCGCGCAAGCTCAAGCCGGCCTATGTGCTGGTTGGCGACGAAGCGTTTTTTCGCAAGCGCTGCCGCGATGCCATCCTTGAGCATCTGGTCGCACCCGACTCGCGCGACTTCGGCTTGTTTGCGTTCGACCTCAGCGAGACGTCGCTGACTGAAGTTCTGGATCGCGCCCGCACGCCCTCGCTGATGGCGCCGTTTCAGGTTTTCTTCGTCCGCGGCGTGAAGACCTTGTTTGGCCGCGGATCGAATGAAGAAAAAATCGGAGCCATCGAAGCATATTGTAAGAATCCCAACCCAGATGCGCTCATAGTTTTTGTTGCCGATCACATCAGCATTCCCGCCGACGTCCGCCGCATGGAGATGGCGGACAGGGACCGCTACCAGAAGATCCGCGAAGACCTGGGTCCGTTCTGTGGCATCGTGGAACTGTCTCGTGTGCAGGAGGGAGAAGCCGTCCGCTGGATCGGCGAATACTGCGCCACGCGCGAAGTCAAGATCGACTCCGATGGAGCGCGCGAGTTGGTGGATTCGCTCGGCGGCGACATGATGACGGTATCGAACGAACTGGAGAAGCTGATTCTCTACGTCGGCGAAAAGAAAAAAATCACGCTCGGCGATGTCGAGACCATGGTGCTTGCCGCGAAACAGCGCTCCCTATATGAGTTGACCGATGCGATCTCCTCCAAAGACCGCGTGCGTGCGCTGGAAGTTCTCGATGCGCTGCTTTCGACCGGCGACGGCGAAGAAGCTGCCATTGGCCATCTCTACATGCTAGCCAAGACTTTTCGCCAGATGCTGGTCATCCTGGAGCGCAACGTGCGCGACCAGCGCATGCTCTGGGCGGCATTGTGGCAGGGCTTTCGCGTGCCGCCGTTTGCGGCCGACGATATCATCCGGCAGGCGCGGCGCTACAAATCGAAGCGGGAACTGACTCGCGCCATTCGACTGGTGGCGAAAGCCGATCTGGCGCTGCGCTCGAATCCTACCAGCAAGCGGATGGTCCTTGAAAAGCTGATTCTGGATCTCGCCACCGAACCCAAGGTCGAAGCCACGAGCGGATGGATGCAGGAAGAATTGCCGGTTTAGACACTGGGGCTGCCCCGTCTCGGGGTGCGGCGATGGACGTTCAAGCTTATCTACAGCGCATCGGCTACCAGGGGGCGTTGACGCCCGACATTCATCTTCTTCGCTCCCTCCACCGCGCGCACCTCTTCACCGTCCCTTTCGAAAATCTCGATATCCACTTGGGACGAGAAATCGTCTGTGATGAAAGCCGCATTCTGCCGAAGATCGTGAATGAAAAACGCGGCGGCTTCTGCTACGAACTGAATGGAGCTTTTGCCGCTCTGCTGCGGGCGCTTAGGTTCCGGGTGACGTTGCTCTCGTGTCGAGTCGCTCGCCAAGATGGGAGCTACGGATCGGAATTCGACCATCTCACGCTGCGCGTCGATCTTGAGGAACCGTGGCTGGCCGACGTCGGCTTTGGAGATTGCTTCCTGGAACCATTACGTCTCAGGTCTCGCTTGGAGCACGAGCAAAGCGGACGCATCTATCGTTTGACATCTCGCATGACGTCCCCAGCATCCACGGATGCCGTGTTCGGCCTCGAAGTCATGGCCGAAGGCAAGTGGAAAACTGAGTATGCGTTCACCCTCCAACCGCGGGAACTGTCAGACTTTGCGGGGATGTGCCACTATCATCAGACCTCGCCCGAGTCGCATTTCACCCGCCAGCGAATATGCTCGCTGGCCACCCCTGAAGGCCGGCTCACTCTATCGGACAATCAGCTGATTGAGACACGCGGAGCTTCGCGACAAGAAACATCGCTCTCTGGAGACCATGATTGGCAAGCAAAGTTGAGTGAGGTGTTCGGGGTGGTACTGCCAGAGTGAGCGGCCTCTACCCCTTCGCTTCTTCCACTGCCCGTCGTAGTTCGTCAACCTCCGGGAAATTCGGCTTAATCTTCACCACGCGGTCGAGTTGTTGCTTGGCCAGCCCGGCCTGACCAGTTTTGGCATAAGCGAGTCCAAGGTGGTAGTTAAAGAGCGCGTTGTCCGGTTCCTTCTTCACAGCCTCTTTGAACAGGTTAATGGCTGACGTATAGACATGTTTCTGGTAGAAAGCCCAGCCCAGCGTATCGGCGGAGTTTGGGTTATCGGGAAGCTGGCGCCGGGCGGTCTGCGCCATCCGGAAAGCGATGTCCACATTGCCGCCCTGCTGCAGCATCACGTATGCCAAATTGTTCGAGGCCAGCGGATTTTCCGGCTGAATCTCAAGCACCTTCTGGTACTGCTGCTTCGCGTGATCCCAATCCTGCTTGCTCTCATAAATGCCGCCAGACAGCAGGTAAAAAGTGATCTCCTTGGGATTAATCTTTGACCCATCGAGATAAGTCTGCAACGCCTGATCTGTGGCGCCGCGTTCGTTCTCGACAATGCCGAGCTTGACCAGTGCCTCGCTGTTCTTCTTATCCAAGTCGGAGGCTTGTTTGAACTCCTGTTCCGCCCCCGCTAAATCTTTTTTCTGTTCCATCAGAAGTTGGCCTAGCATGATGTGAAACCCGGCGTTCCTGGGATACCTGGCCAACTGTGTCTTCGCGGCAGCGATGGCCCGGTCCGGCTGCTTCTGCACCAGGTCGACGTTGAGCACGCCGCCCAGTGCGTCGGTCAGATTCGGATCCTGATCCAGCGCCTGTTGATAGGCTTTTTGCGCTTCGGCATACTGGTTCTGTGCCATCCGAAGGTTGCCCAACTGCACATAGGCGGCAGGATTGTTGGGCTCCTTTTCGAGGGACCGATGAATAAAATCATCCGCCGTTGAGTACTGCTTGCGATCGATTTCGGCCACCGCCCGCAGCAGGTATCCGTCAGGAGCCGCCGGCTGAAAAGCGATGATTTGGTCCGCTTCCTGTGCGAGCCCTCCGGGATCGCCCCGGTGGATGGCCACACCCGCTAACGCCCGGTGCGCTTCCACAATGTCGGGACGCAGTCGAACCGCATCGCGCCACTCTGCTTCTGCCCGGTTCGTGTTGCCCAGTTGGTCGAATGCCAGACCCTGCTGGTAATGGGCTACTGCGTTATCGGGGTTATCGGGATCATTTTTCAACACCGCTTGCAGCGTGTTGACGGCGTCGCTGGCCTTGCCGCTACGAAGCTCGATCTCACCCTTGTAAACCTGAGCGTCGGGGTCATCCGGCTTCGCCTTCACGACTTCGTCATTCAACTTGCGGGCATCGTCGAGCCGGTCTTTCAGAATCAGCAGCTGAATGTAATTCTTCTTGACCACCATGTCCTTGGCATGGTCCTGATACAGCGCGGCATACTCGGCCGTGGCTTTGTCGAGTTGGTTGTTGGCAAAATAGAAGTCACCCAGCATGCGGTAGCCCACGGAATTACCAGGGAAATCCTTCCTCGACTGGCGGAGGAATTCTTCGGCTTGACCCGGCTTGTTCTCGGCCATATAGAGCGCGGCAAGAGAGAGCCTGGGGTTCGGGTCGTCCGCTGCGGTGTCAATCGCCCGCCGGAACACCTGCTCTGCTTCGGGAAATCGCCCGCGAGTCTGATAGAAGTTTCCCAACGAAACCAGCGCATTCGTGGACTTGGGACTCAGTTCTACCGCTTTCTTGAAATTCATCTCCGCCGCGTCCCACTGTTGCCCATGCATCTGGAGCAGAGCCAAATTCAGATAAGAGTCGGAACGGCTGGGATCCAGTTGCAGCGCTTTCCGCATGTCCGCCAGCGCCGCGGTGGTGTTGCTGGTGGCGGCGTAGTAGTTCGCTCGCGCGATGTAGACGTCGGGGTTGTCGGGCTGTTTTTGCGCGAGCAGGTCGAGATGCTCCTTCGCGTCATTGAACTGACGGAACAGGATCAGCAGGTTGGCCATGTCAAGGTGCGCCGCATATTGGTCCGGCTGGATTTGGACGGTAGTCAACAATTCCTGGTAGGCGGCGGGGAACTGCTGCAGCTTCATTGCCGCCAGCGCCAGCTTGTAATGGGCGTCGGCGAAACGTGAATCAACCTGGATGGCATTCTCGAACTGAATCTCGGCTTCCCGGTACTGGCCTTTGTCGAAATAGCGCTGGCCGCTCTCGAGGTATTTCTGCTTGCGGACGTTCGGATCCCGCGAGCAGCCCGTAAACAACGCCGCCAGCACGCAAACCGCCGCCACTCGATACTGGAATCCTGACCCTTTAGCAATAGCCATATCTCTGAACGCCTCACATCGCGCAAACTTTGTCTTATCAACGCCCTACGACACCAAGGTACTATCTTGGGCGCACGCCAGAAAAGTTACTCCCGTTATTATCGCAAACCTGGACAACCGGAGAACCAGATTGCCCCTATGTCCAAGCATACGCTCGTGTACAGGTGCTTTGGTAATCTGCCCCAAACGGTCGCAGCATGGCATAGTTTAGTCGGCTATGACTCACTTCCCCCAATCCAATGTCAACCAGCGTTCCCCCCGCGTACAGCTCTTTGGATCCGTCACGGCCGCAGTGATGGCCGAAGGCGGACAGCGGGCGCGGGCAAAACTACAAACCATTTCCATCACCGGCGGATTGCTGCAGTTGCAGCATGAGCTTTCCACCGGAGACTTTGTCGAAATCGCGTTCCACACCCGATCCGGCGCCATCCGTGGCATGGCCGAAATGCTGCATCCGACGCGCAAGTTTCAGAGCGCGTGTCTTCAGCCTTTCCGCTTCATTGCCCTGGGCGACGATGATCACCGTAAGCTGCGCATGGCGCTCGATTCCGCCCTGGACCGCCGTTTTCTGGACCCGATCTCCGAGCAGCCTCGCGCACCCCTCGGATTTTAAGCCCGGGATGCTGAGCTCGGACTTTGAGCCGCATCGCCGCGGCAGCTCTCGCCTCTCGCTATACTGAGTCCTCTTGGTACGAACGAGGATGACGAGCGAGACCATCACTCACTCCCCTGAGGAGACGATCGCTTTCGGGCGGAGCCTTGCCGCCGAACTGTCTCCTCCCCTCATCGTGTTGCTGCGCGGTGACCTCGGAGCGGGCAAGACGACCCTCGTGAAGGGGATCGCGGAAGGCTTCGGAGCCGCTCGCGCCGAGGACGTGACCAGCCCGACCTTTACGCTTGTCCACGAATACCGCGGACCCCACACCACGCTTTATCACATCGACCTTTACCGCATCGATACCCAGCGCGACCTGGAAACGCTCGGCCTTGACGATCTGCTCGCGCCGAACAGCATCGTACTAATAGAGTGGGGAGAGAAGTTCCCCGGCTTGCAACGCGATCAGAACGTGGAAATCAGGCTGGAGCGAGTCGGGGAAACTGAGCGCAGAATCCAACGGACCACGCGTTGAACCGCTTGAGTGTAGGACGAAGGGCGTCAGAACAATCGCAAACTCGGATTAAGTTGCTGTGACCTAACTTGTTGCCTTGAACTGTGGCAGAAGCCGGATCACGAGGAAGGGCAGAAAAACAGCGGAGACCAATCCCAAGTAAGTATGAGCGAGTACTTCCTCGTTGATACGAGCTTGCAGATTCGGCAGGTCCAGCGAAATTGTCTGAGCGACGGCACTTTCCATAAGAAAGCTGAGTCCTCCCACGACAATGATTGGCAACGACCCCAAACAGGCAGCCACCAGAACCGTCGGCTTCGCCGACCGCAGATAGGACGCGCGCAGGTAAAGAAATGCGTCGAGCACGAGCGTAAGTACCATCAGGACCATTGCGAGGTAGCCACGCTGCCAGCTGGTTACGATGATCCGTGGGAACGCCACCGGGAAAAAGACGAGAAGCAGGCCAAAAATTAAGGAGAGAGATGCCACAGCGAACGCCGCATCCGCAAGCCGAACGATTACTTTGGGGCGTTGAGGCTTCGCCAGAGCTGGAGCTGGAGCGCTCACAGCGCGGCCACCTTCGCAAATCGGTCCAATAAGATTTCAACCACTGATGCCATCGTGAATACGAGAAACGCCAGATTTCTGGAGTCGCGCCAGGTTCTTTCGGAGTTCCAAGCTGTGCCGGTCGACTGCCGGCAGTAAGATTCGATCCACACATCCCCGGCCATGGTTCCAATCACGGCCAACAGCACTGCGGCCAAGGCTATGGTTTGCTGCATGAATTGAGACTGGAGGAGATTCCAGATCACCGAGATCACAACCACCAGGCCTACCAGGCCTAATTCTCCACGTTGGAAGAGTTGCCGGACGCGTGGACGCATCTCGCTGCCGTGCTGGTGAGCCCAGGAGAGGGCCGTCGCCCACGGCACGAGAACACCGAGGACTACGTATAAACCGATCCACAAGGGCCACTTAAGCGACATCCAATCTCCCCTCGATTGTGCGGGCGTTTGGTGCGCCGAGACGCACTCGCCAATACTGCAATCTATCCGACCCATGGGAGCACGGCAAGTTACTGTAGACGCAGAACCCTCGGCCCCCTCAAGCGCCGAATCTCTCTGCGGCACGCGCCTTCGCCTTGGCGGCTTCTTCCTCTCGATTCTTCGGCGGTGCATTGGTGTCGAGCGAGTGGAGAAGACGAGTCGAGATCGCGGCGATTTCATCGATCGCTCCCAAGAACGCAGCTTCGTTCGCCTGCGACGGTTTGTTAAAGCCGCTGATTTTTCTCACGAATTGGAGCGAGGCAGCTCGAACCTCCTCGGCAGTGACGGGCGGATCGAAGTTGAAGAGGGTTTTGATATTCCGGCACATTCAGTAGGACCTCCGTATACGGTTTTCAACAACCCGAATTCCCAAGCGGCGCGAGGGCATGAGAAATCTTCTCATAAAGAACGCCGAGGAGGCCGCCCTCTATTCCAAGGGGATGCAAGCGGGCTGGTCGCAAACCTCGAACGTCTAGCAGAGTATCGGGCGACGATGGAGAGCGGGCGCCCTTTCGTGCCGTGCGAAGCCCGTGTTTCGTCTCCAGCCTGACCCCGTCACGGGCGATGGTTTCTATCAGGACTATGTCCGTCGCAAGCCACAACGAAGCAAAAAAAGTCGGAGCCGTCATCTATCTCTCGACTAACCGGCCGCTCCATCTGCCTGATTTTCTTGCCGAATTCCACCAAAGCTGGCCGCATCTGTTACCCCAGAAGACGGGCAAGGAGCCACCCGCGCCCTGTTCCGTGTCGGCAAGTCCGACTTCGCACTCGAACTTCATCACACGCCCGTCCCGCAAGAGGTTACTCGGCCCGTCCGTCCACGCCACCCTGCACTGGCCGGAGGCGGACGCCGTGCTCGCCGGTCATCCGGCGCACCTTTCGGTGGCGGAGTCTGCGGAGAATCGCGGCGTGCTTAGCCTCGCCTGCGATCTCACCAAGGCGATTGCCGCGCTGCTCCCGGTCACTGATTCGCTGGCCGTGTGCTGGCTCAACGGTCCCGCATTGAACTTTTCTAAAAGCTTCGTCGAAACCGCTCGCGAGATGTTTGGCACCGGCCTTTACCCGCTCGCGTTGTGGGTCGCCGTCCGCTGGGACGGCCAAGCCGGCGCTCTCCACACCAAAGGCATGGCTCAGTCTGGCGCGCCCGAGATTTGCCTGTCCAAACCGCCCAATGCCGACCCGCTGATGGTCGGTTACCTGTTCCATCTGGCGCAGTCTGTTCTCACCGTGCATCACTCGATTCCCGACGGCAAGACCATGGACAGCCCCCAAGGCAAGCTGAAAATCGAGCAGAGCGGCGTGCCAGGGAGGAGAACTCTGATCCTTGAACCCGCCCGCTCCGGATGAATCACCGGCAGAGATCCGGCTCGCCGGCCTCAGGCATGAAGCGGCACGCCGATTGCCCGTCATTTGTGTACCATGGTACATTGGTACCATGGTAAATGAATCCGAACTCCTTGTCGAGCGTGTCCAGACTGGCGTCCGCATCGAAAAACGCATTCTCAAAGTTCTTAAGGCCCTCGCCGAATATCACGACATGTCCCTGGGCGACCTGCTCGAAGGCATTGTGCTCCACGCCTTCGACGGCAAGACTCCTTTCAGTCCGTCATCGCTCAAGCGCATTCTGGAGTTGAAAAAGTTCTACAGCCTAGATCTCGATTCCAGCGCCAGCCACAGGCTCACCGAAATCAAAAAGCGCTCGAGGAACAATTCTTCCGCGGAGAAGAAAAAATGACACAAGACCGTCTGCCGATGCTGTTAGAAGCGATGATGACCGGCGACGAGCTGATCCAACAATTTGAGGACGGCACGACTCCGCGCGGCACCTTCCACCACGCCGATCACGTCCGGCTGGCGTTTGAGTACCTGTATCGCTACCCGGCCCTCGAAGCGCTGGAGAAATTTTCCGCCGCCCTGAAACGCTTTGCCGCCGCGCAGGGAAAACCGCAGCTCTACCACGAGACCATCACCTGGGCCTACCTGCTTCTGATTCGCGAGCGCATGGCCCGCGCCGGCCGCTCCCGGACCTGGGAAGAATTCGCCGAGCGCAACCCCGATCTGCTCATCTGGAAAGGCGGCGTGCTGGCAACCCTCTACCGTGAGGAGACACTCGACTCCGACCTCGCCCGCCACACCTTCGTTCTTCCCGATCAGGGCCTCTGATCTCCTTGGCGGCGAGAGCCTGTGGCCTTGAATTTCATGACACCTGACACCTGAGACCTGAATCGCCGACGCCTGCCTCCTTGAAGCCGCGCCGCTTCGGCGTTAGTATTCCGTTTCGCCACTATCGCGTCCCTGTTGAGGGCTTATGCCGCAAAATTACGTTCCCATCTTCCTCTTTCTCGCCGTCGTCGGCATCCTGATTCCGGTCACGCTGCTGATCGCGACAATTATCCGCACGCAGAGTCCGAACCGCGTCAAGCTCATGCCCTACGAGTGCGGCATCGATCCCTACGACAGCGCGCGCGGTCGCTACACCGTGCGTTATTACATCGTCGCCATACTGTTCGTGGTCTTCGACGTGGAAACGATTTTCCTGTTTCCATGGGCCGTTAAGTTCAAGGCCCTCGGCCGCTTCGGACTGATCGAGATGCTGGTCTTTCTCGGCATCCTCATCGTCGGCTACGTATGGATCTGGAAGAAGGGAGCGCTCGAATGGGTGTAACTCCGGCGGGTCCAAATCCGCCTACGCCAGGGGCCGCATCTCCCGATCAGACCTTCAGCGCGAGCCGCTTGACCGCGGGGAACCTATGGTTCCCGACGCGCATCGTGGTTAGCCCGCTGCGCGTGAGCCGCGTGAAGAGGCGTCTGTTCAGCCGCAGCGAGGAAAGCATTTCGATTTCCCAGGTAGCGTCGGTGAAGATTTCAACGGGAATCCTTTGGTCGGACATCCTGATTGAATCAACCGGAGGCACCGATCCGATCGCGAGTCATGGCCATCGCAAAGCCGACGCGGTGCGCATCCGCGATTTGATAGAAGGCTTTCAGGCAGCCCGGCGCCAAGCATAGAGGCTTCCGCTCGATAATTGCGTCATTGACGGTGACCGCAACCACCTGTTAAAAGTGAGGGTTTCCTAATGCGTGCGCGGGTTTAGTAGCGAGTGGCTTTTGTAACGAAATGGCTTTTGTAAAGAATAACGACAGACCCTAGGATGGCCGAGGAAGCCAAACCGCCTGTTCCACCACCGCCGCCGGAAGGTGAGAAGAAGCCGGCGGCGGAAGGGCGTGCAGCACCGGCGTCCGCCGAGGCTGCCAAGCCCGCCGCTCCCGCCAAGCCTGCCGGTCCCGTTCCGGTGCCGTGGACCTCTCCCCTGGTTGAAAAATACAAGGGCCAGTACGGCTCGGGTCTCGACGCGCAGACTTATCTGGGACAGAACTATTTTGCCGTTGACCGCTCGCTGATCCCAGACATTCTGCGTCTGCTGCGCGACGAAGAACAGTTTGACTACTGCGTCGATATCACCGCAGTGCATTATCTGCAGCGCGAAAAGCAATTCGACGTCGTGTGGATCCTCTATTCCTTTCCGCGCAACGAGCGCGTGCGGGTGAAAACGCAAATCGCCGACGGTGCTTCGATCCCGTCGAGCGTCTCCCTTTGGGCAACCGCCAACTGGCTGGAGCGCGAAGTTTACGACATGTTTGGCATCCAGTTCGACGGCCATCCTGACCTGAAGCGCATTCTTCTACCCGACGGCTGGAAAGGCCACCCGCTGCGCAAAGATTACGGCATCCTGCAGCAAGACAACGAATGGGTGCAGATCAATCTTGGAATCGAGAGCGGACAATGAACGACAGCACACACGACGTCTCGAACCGCGCGCTTTCCAATCTCGATCTCGAAACTTCCGAGAAGCCCTATCTTGATTCGAACGAACTCATCATCAATATGGGGCCGCAGCATCCGGCTACGCATGGCGTGCTGCGCGTCATCCTGAAGCTGGACGGCGAAAAAGTTCTGGGCACCGAGTGCGTCATCGGATACCTGCACCGCGGCGTGGAAAAAATCGCCGAGAACCGCACCTACACGATGTTCAATCCCTACGTCGATCGCATGGATTATGTCGCTGCGGTCTCGAATGGCTTGGGGTACTGCGAAGCGGTCGAGAAGTTGATGAATGTGGAGGCGCCAGCGCGCGCGAAATATATTCGCGTGATTCTGACCGAACTGAACCGCATTGCCAGCCACCAGCTTTGGCTGGGTACGCACGCGCTCGATATCGGAGCAATGACGCCGCTGTTCTATACGTTCCGAGACCGCGAGGAGATCCTCAAGATTTTCGAGAAGTACTGCGGTGCGCGCCTCACCACTCATGCCTTTCGCATCGGCGGCTGCCAGTATGAGACTTACGCCGGCTTCGAAAAAGAGGTAAAGAATTTCCTGACCTTCGTCGCCCCGAAGATCGACGAATACGAGGAACTGCTCACCACCAACCGCATCTGGATTGAGCGCACGAAAAACGTCGGTGTGATTTCCGCATTGGATGCCATTGCCCTTGGTGTAACCGGTCCGGTGCTGCGCGCCAGCGGCGTTAAGTGGGATCTGCGCAAAGCCCAACCCTACGCGGCCTACTCCGAATTTGATTTCGACATTCCGACCGGCACTAACGGCGACACCTACGACCGGTATCTGGTGCGCATGGCCGAAATGCGCCAGTCGCTGCGTATCATCGAGCAAGCCGTCAACCGTATCCCCGAAGGCCCCATCATGGCCAAAGTGCCCAAGATCATCAAGCCACCGGTGGGCGAAATCTATCATTCGATCGAGGCGCCGAAAGGCGAGCTCGGATACTTCATCGTCAGCGACGGCTCGACGCAGCCCTACCGCCTGCGGGTGCGTCCACCATCATTTGTCAATTTGCAGGCGCTCGATACCATGGTGCGGGGCTTGCTTGTCGCTGACGTGGTCGCCGTCATCGGTACGATTGACATCGTGCTCGGCGAGGTCGACCGCTGATGCCTAATTTCATCATGTCGTATCTCGGCATTAAGGATGCGATAACGCCTGGCGCAGCCGGCAGCCAGTTCTGGGCGCTGGTCTATGTGTTCATCATTTTTGCGGGTGTGTCAGTGGCGGTGATGGCGATGAACTGGCTCGAGCGCAAGGCGCTCGCGCACTTCCAGATTCGCCTCGGCCCCATGCGTGTCGGCCCGCACGGATTGCTGCAGCCCATTGCCGACGCGATTAAGCTGATGCTCAAAGAAGACATTATCCCCGCCGAAGCCGACCAGTTCGTTTTCTGGGTCGCGCCTCTGATCGGATTGCTCGCTTCGTTCACGGTGTATACCGTGATTCCGTTCGGTCCGTCGCAGGCCGTCAGCGACATGAACATTGGCATCCTGTTTATGCTCGGTGTCTCGTCGCTCGGCGTACTCGGCATCGTGGTGGCTGGATGGGCCTCGAACTCGCACTATCCCCTGATCGGTGCGCTGCGGTCGAGTGCGCAGATGGTGTCCTATGAAGTCGCCATGGGACTGGCCGTGGTCTCGGCGATCCTGATGACGAGCCTGAATGCCACAGGCACCGGCACGCTGAGCATGATCGGGATCGTCCAGGCACAGCAGCAGCAGGGCGTCTGGTTCATCTTTAAGTTCTTTCCACTCGGCCTGATCGCGTTTGGGATCTTTGCGATCGCCATGATCGCGGAGACGAACCGCGCGCCCTTTGACATGGCCGAAGCAGAGTCGGAACTGACGGCTGGGTATCACACTGAATACAGCGGTCTGCGCTGGTCGCTGTTCATGCTCGCGGAATATGCGGCCATGATCGCCGTCTCTTCGATCGCCGTTGCGCTCTGGCTTGGCGGATGGCTGCGTCCGTTCCCGAACCTGCTGCAGGGGCCGGCGTGGGACTTTATTTTCTCGCTCTTTCCCGGTCTCACGTTTCTCGGCCTGGCGGCGATTGCCGTGGTCGGCGTGGTGCGTATGCCGTCGCATTCGTTCTTCAAGATTCAGCGCATCGGGCTCGCCGGTTTCGCCGCGGTGCTCGGCTTCATTGCGCTTCTGCTGCTCATCATTGCGGTTGCAGGCCGCTCCGGGGACGCGAGCGGTGCAATGAGTCCTGCGGCGAGGTTCCGCGAAGGCATCGACTACGTATATTGGTTTGTGTTCAAGGTCGCCGTCTTCATGTATCTGTTCATCTGGTATCGCGCCACGTGGCCGCGTTACCGCTTCGACCAGTTGATGAAGATCGGATGGAAAGTGATGCTGCCGATCTCGCTCGTCGTGCTAATCGCGACGGCCATTGTGGGGGTGCTCGTTTCATGAACCCCGCGCTGAACTCAGGGCTGAATTCGGCGGTCAATGCAGGCATGGCGCCGGTTGCGACGCCGTGGTTCTTTTACGGGCTGGCGGGACTGGCCGTTGTTAGCGGACTGCTCGTCATCACGCGGCGGAACGCAGTGCATTCCGCGCTGGCGCTGATCGTGACCCTGCTCGCGGTGACGGGTCTCTATTTAATGTTGTATGCCCCATTCGTCGCTGCGGTGCAGATCTTTGTCTACGCGGGCGGAATCATGCTGTTGTTCCTGTTCGTGATCATGCTGGTCAACATCGAACGCTCGTCCAAGGACCGGCAGTTCAATCGCATGTGGCCGGTAGGATTGGCGGCGGCCTGCGCGTTGCTGGCCTTGTTCATGACCGCGTTCGTGAAAGGCAAGGCGCTGTTTCCGGATCGCATGATGGCGATGCCCGAATCGTCGAACACGCAGCAGATCGCCGGGATGCTCTACGGCGAAGCCGGAAGGATGGGCGAATATACGTTCGCCTTCGAGATCGCTTCGTTGCTGTTGCTGGTAGCGATTCTGGGGGCGGTAATTATGACGAAGAAGAAGGTCTAGTCGTTGGTCGTTAGTCGGTGGTCGCTCGGCATGCCGAAATCGAGCGGCGAATCGCGAACGACTAGCGACGAACGACGAACGGCGTTTTTATGATTCCGATAACTACATTTCATTATCTCGTCGTCGCGGCGGCGCTGTTCGTGTTGGGAGTGATTGGCGTGCTCACACGCCGCAACGTGGTGATTGTGCTGATGTCGATCGAGCTGATTCTGAACGCGGTGAACCTGAACCTGGTGGCATTCTCGCGCATGTGGGGAAATCTGCATGGGCAGGTGTTCTCGATCTTTGTTACGGTAGACGCCGCCGCCGAAGCCGCTGTCGGCCTTGGCATTTTGATCGCCTTCTTCCGTAATAAGGAGACGATCAATGTGGATGAGATTGATTTGTTGAAATGGTGAGTGAGCACTCGGCAGTCAGCACTCAGCATTCAGCAAGATCGAAGTTGTGAGAGGAAGTCGGACGTGTTTTGGTTCGCGTTGGGACATGTTTCGTTTGGTGGTGGACGTACGTTGCTCTCGAAAATGAAATGTTCTTGGCTGAATGCTGACTGCTGAGTGCCGAATGCTATTTCTCGACCACATCTGGCTGATTCCGCTCTTCCCGGCCTTCGGGGCCGCGATGATGTTTTTTTTCGGGCGGCGACTGCAGAAGGCCACGGTTGACACGGTTTGCGTCGGCGTGGTCGTCCTTGCGTTTCTGTTCGCCTGCTTCACGGTCATCGAGTACACGCACTTCGCACATGGCACGGGACGGCCGTTCGAAAAAATTGTTTATACGTGGCTGGGCAGCGGCGACCGGCATCTGAACTTCAGTCAGCGCGACGGGAGCCTCGCCTCGTTCAACGCCGACGCCGGGTTCCTTCTCGACCCGCTCTCTTCCATCTGGCTGCTCTTCGTGACCGGCGTGGGCATGCTGATTCACATTTACTCCACCGGATACATGGCGCACGAAAGCGGCTATTACCGCTTCTTCGGATACATGAACCTGTTCATGTTTTCGATGCTTACACTCATCCTCGCAAATAACTACATGCTTTTGTTTGTGGGATGGGAAGGGGTTGGCTTGTGCTCGTATCTGCTAATTGGTTTTTACTTTCATCGCCACTCCGCTTCGACTGCCGCTAACAAGGCGTTTATTGTGAACCGTATCGGCGATGCCGGATTCATTCTGGGCGCGCTCACGCTCTCCTGGTATCTGGGCTCGTTCCGCTTCATTGACATCAACACGCTGGCGCGCAGTGGAAACTTCGCGATCGGCGATCCGGTGCTGACGACCGCCGCACTGCTGTTGTTTGTCGGAGCCTGCGGCAAGTCGGCCCAGCTTCCTCTTTATGTTTGGCTGCCCGATGCCATGGAAGGTCCCACGCCGGTTTCGGCGCTGATCCATGCTGCGACCATGGTGACCGCAGGCGTGTACATGGTGGCGCGTTCGAATGCCGTGTTCGTGTTGGCTCCGACTGCGATGAAAACCGTCGCCATCGTCGGCGCGCTCACCGCGGTGTTTGCCGCGTCCATCGGGCTGGTGCAGAACGATATCAAGCGCGTGCTTGCGTATTCCACCATCTCGCAACTGGGATACATGTTCCTGGCGCTCGGCGTGGGCGCGTTTGCGGCGGGTGTTTTTCACGTGTTCACACACGCGTTCTTCAAGGCGCTGCTGTTCCTCGGCTCGGGTTCGGTGATCCATGCCTTGAGCGGCGAGCAGGACATGCGCAACATGGGCGATCTGCGAAGGCGAATCCCGACGACCTATAAGACGATGTTGATCGCGACGCTTGCGATCGCCGGAATTTTTCCGTTCGCTGGTTTCTTTTCGAAGGACGAAATTTTGTGGCAGACGTGGGCTTCGGAGGGTGGAGCGTATCGCATCCTGTGGTTTGTTGGTTATGCCACCGCGTTGATGACGGCGTTTTATATGTTCCGGCTGATGTATCTGACGTTCTATAGCCCATCGCGAATGAGCCACGAGGTCGAGCACCACGTGCACGAGTCGCCGAAGTCGATGACGGTGCCGCTCGTAATCCTCGCTATCTGCTCGATTGGCGCGGGATGGTTGAGCTGGCCGCACAGCTTGGGCGGATCGGCGCACTTTGAGAAGTTTGTGGAGCCGGTGTTCGCGCGCGAAGCAGTCGTCTTAGCCGAGGAAGGGAAGTCGGCGCAGTTAGCGGCAGGCGAGAAAGAATCCGAGCATACGGATAAGACTGAGTATGCCCTGATGTTCTTGTCGCTGGCGGCGGCCGGTGTAGGTTGGGGAATGGCGCGGCGATCCTATATGAACGCTGGTAAACATTACGTCGAGCCCATTGCCGCGAAAGCTCCGCCGCTCTACACGGTGCTTTACAACAAATGGTTTGTCGACGAAGGTTACGACTACGTTTTCACCGGACGCCGAAAGATTGGCAACATCCGCCTGGGCGCCATGGGTGCGGGCGAAGCGGCGTCGTGGTTCGATGCCAAGATTATCGACGGAGCCGTCAACGACGTTGGGTGGGTCACCCGCGCTGTGGCTACGCTTTCGACTTGGTGGGATAAGTGGATCATCGACGGAGTGGGCGTGAACGGTCCGGCCATTCTTGCGCGGATGATCTCTTATCCAGCGCGCCTGTTCGAATGGGGACTGGTGCAGTGGTACGCGCTGGTCATGGTCGCGGGACTGCTTGGATTTGGCGTGTATTACGTGTGGAAATGAAATGCCGGCTCTTCGCGATTGGCTCTTAGCTGTTCGCTAGAAGCCAAAGGCCAAGAGCGAACAGCTAAGACCTCTTATGCAGAGTCACATTCTGTCGATCATCCTCTTCACGCCGCTCGTGGGCGGGCTCGTTCTCCTGTTCGTCCCTAAGGAGAACAAAGATGCGATTCGCTGGATCGCGAACATCTTCGCGCTCGGCGGGTTCCTGATCTCGCTGCCGCTGGTGCCAATGTTCTGGGCACAGCGTTTCGAGCCCGGCTTCAAGTTCCTCGAGGGCACACCGAATAACTGGATCCCCTCGATTGGCGCGGGTTACAACCTCGGCATTGACGGCATCTCGTTTCTGCTGATCATGCTGACCACGCTGCTCGGATGGATCTCGATTCTTTCTTCGTGGACCGCCATCGAGATACGAGTGAAGGAATATTACGTCTGGTTCCTGGTGTTGCAGACGGGGATGCTCGGCGTCTTCATGGCGCTCGATTTTTTCCTTTTCTTCGTTTTCTGGGAAGCGATGCTGGTGCCGATGTATCTGCTGATTGGAATCTGGGGCGGTCCGCGCAAACTCTATGCGGCGATCAAGTTCTTTCTCTATACGCTGTTTGGCTCTGTGCTGATGCTGCTTGGCATCCTGTTCCTGTATTTCCATCACCACACGGTTACTGGCGTTTTCACATTCAGCATTCCAGAGCTTTATAAGACAGCGCCACTGATTCCATTCCATTACGCCATCTGGCTCTTCGTCGCTTTCTTTATCGGATTTGCGATCAAGGTTCCGATGTTTCCGTTCCACACGTGGCTGCCGGATGCACACGTGGAAGCGCCCACCGCCGGATCCGTCATTCTGGCGGGCGTTTTGCTCAAGATGGGAACGTATGGATTCGTGCGCTTCTCGCTGCCTTTCTTTCCCGCGGTTGTGTCGCATCCCAAAGTGCAGAGCTGGATGATAGGGATCTCGCTGGTTGGAATCATCTATGGCGCGCTGGTTTCTCTGATGCAGAAAGACATGAAAAAACTGGTGGCGTACTCGTCCGTCAGCCACCTGGGCTTCTGCACGCTGGGAATTTTCGCGCTGAATTCGATGGGCCTGAGCGGATCGGTGCTGCAGCAGATCAATCACGGCATCTCGACCGGCGCGCTGTTCTTGATTGTCGGCATCTTGTATGAAAGGCGGCACACGCGCGAGATCGCGGAGTATGGCGGCATCTCGAATGTGATGCCGGTTTACGCGACGATCACGATGATCATGTTTCTCTCTTCGATGGGATTGCCGCTGCTGAATGGATTTGTCGGCGAGTTCACGATTCTGCAGGGAGCATTTACCGCGAACTGGAGGTGGGCGGCTTGGGCGGCTCCGGGCGTGGTTCTGGCGGCGGCTTATTTGCTCTGGCTCTATCAGCGGGTCTTCTTCGGTACCGTGACGAATCCCAAGAATGAAAAGCTGCACGATCTCACGCCGCGCGAAATTCTTACGTTTGTGCCACTGATCATCATGGCGCTATGGATCGGCCTGTATCCGAAACCGTTTTTCCAGATCCTCGAACAGCCGGTGAATCAGATTGTGCAGACGATTCATGACAACTCCAATGCCAACGCGCCGGTGAACGCGCAGGTCGCTCCCGCACCATCGTCCCGATCGAAAGCGAGCAACTGAGTGCTAGGCCTCTCACCAACGGAATACCGGTTGATGTTGCCGATGGTGGAACTTACCATCTTCGCGCTCGGCATTCTGCTGATCGACCTGATGGTTCCGCGGGAATGGAAGTGGATCAACGCCGCGGGCGCCTTTGTGGGTGTGCTGTTTGCGGCTTTCTGCGTGTGGCGGATTCAGGCGGCGCTGCCGAGGGGAGGGGTCGGTTTCTATAACTCGCTATTGGTTGATCGCTTCGCCATTTATTTCTGGTATCTGTTTCTGGCGGGAGCGGCTATCGCAATCCTGATGTCGGTGCGCTATCTCGACGTGGAAGATGAACACCACGGCGAATATTATGCGCTGCTGCTGCTTTCCGTCGTGGGCATGATGTGCATGGCGGCGGGAATCGACATCGTGCTGATCTTCATCGGGCTCGAGCTGATGGCGATTTCCACTTACGTGCTGGTGGGTTTCCTGCGGCGTGACCGGCGCTCGAACGAAGCGGCCTTGAAGTATATGTTGCTCGGCGCATTTTCATCGGGCATTTTTGCCTATGGCCTTTCGCTGTTCTACGGACTTTCCGGGGGCACCAACCTGAGGGACATTGCGCGCGCAGTCTCGGCGCCGCAGAATCTGCACCATCCAGTGGTGGTGATCGCGCTGCTGACGACCATGACCGGATTGCTGTTCAAGATTGCCGCTGTTCCATTTCATCAGTGGGCGCCGGATGCTTACGAAGGCGCGCCCACCAGCATTACCGGCTTCATGTCAGTGGCGGTAAAAGCGGCGGCTTGGGCGATGCTGCTGCGTATTCTGGTGTTTGGGTTGTGGCCGCTGCGTTCGGTTTACACTCCCGTGATCGTGGTGGTCGCCATCGCTACCATGACCGGCGCCAATTTCGCAGCGCTCACGCAGACGAATACGAAGCGCCTGCTCGCCTACTCCTCGATTGCGCACGTCGGCTATATGCTGCTGGCGCTTGTGGCCATGGGAACTTCGCAGCCCGGCAGTCCGGGCTTTTCCGACGGCTTTAAGGGAATCCTGGTCTACCTGCTCGTCTATACGTTCATGAATCTGGGAGCGTTCGCGGTGATCACGTCGTTGCGCCAGCGCAATGTGATTGGCGACGAGATCGACGACATGGCTGGACTCTACCGGCGTTCCCCGGTCGAAGCCATGCTGATGCTGCTCTTCCTGCTTTCACTCGCCGGCATTCCGCCCGCCGCCGGATTCCTGGGCAAGTACTACATCTTCCTGAGCCTGATCGAAAGCGGACACTACGGACTGGCCTCGCTCGGCGTCCTCTATTCGCTCTTCGGACTTTATTACTATCTGAAGATTGCGAACGCGATGCTGATGCGTGCGCCGATGGAGACGGAACGACTGCCGGTGAGCCTCGGAATGCGTTGCGCGGTGGGCGTGACGGCGCTGGCGACGATTGTGATCGGAGTTTATCCGGAGCCGTTTATTCGCGGTGTCAACTGGTCGCTGGGGATTGTGCAATCGCCGCATGTGGCGGCGATGGTGAAGTGAGGCTATTCGCTATTAGCCTTTAGCCCTTCGTTCTAGCGGCTTGGTTTAGAATTCCTCCGAATGCCCGAGAAACCCAGCCTTGAGTCCGACGCGTCGCCACGTCCGACGAAGAAAGATCCTCTCGTCTCGCTCGCTCGCTATTCCGAGGTGGGGTTTATTATTCCCGCGGCGGTCCTGCTGGGCTTTTTTTTAGGCAAGCTGGCCGATTACTATCTGCATACTAAGTGGCTCTATCTGGTTGGATTGTTGTTTGGTGCGGTGGTTGGATTTTGGCAGATGATCCGCATGGCCGTGGGCGCTTTCAAGAAAGATGAATGAACATGAGCATCTCGATCGGCCCGCGGAAATCTCACGGGCTCGGACTCCTGATGAACGCGGAATCGAGGAACGCGGAATCGAGGAACTCACAATCAAGGAACTCACAATCTATGAGCGCATTATTCCTCGCGTGCTGCGCAACATGCTGGTGGTGAGCGTTCTGCTGGTCGGGCCGGCGTTCTGGTTTTACGGCTGGGCCGGATCCATTGGGTTTGCCTTCGGGGCGGCGGTTTCCTATGTTAATCTTCGCTCGCTGACGCGCGGCGTTGAAGGCCTCGGCGATCGCATCGTCAATCGAAACAGCCGGGAGAAAGGCGGCTTGATCATCCTGCGCTTTGTGGTGCGCTACGGGTTGGTGGGGACCGCTGCCTATGCTATATTCAAAAGTTCTCCAACGGCTTTTCGCGGTTTTCTGTGGGGCTTGTGCGTGCCCGTGGCAGCCCTGATGGCGGAGGCGGCATGGGAAGGGTACACGGCCTTCCGCCGGGAGTCGTAGGAAGCAGTCCGCGGGTCGTGATCGAGCCGCGGACAGCAGGTCCTTCGCTCCGCTCAGGATGAAAAATTCTGAATAGTTCTGAAATGGTGATAACAAATCCTAGGTAGCAATCGAACTCTGACGAATGGAACAACTGGCTTTTACCGCACTTCTAAATCGTCTGTTCGGCACGCCGGTGCTGGCTTTGCTGCAGGCGCTTCATGTTCATCCCAAGCATCCGGCGACTCCGATCTCGAACAGCTTCGCGATGGAACTGGTGGTGGTCCTGCTGCTGACGATATTTTTTATTGCCGTGCGTACGCGGCTTTCGGTGGAGCGTCCGGGCGGACTGCAGCACACGATGGAGGGGATCCACGGATTCGTCGCCAATATGGCCGATGAGGTTATCGGGCATCATTCCCAGAAGTACGTGCCCTACCTGGTCACGCTCGGCATGTTTGTCCTATGCTGCAATCTGATCGGTCTGGTGCCGGGACTCGTATCACCGACCGCGGTGCCGATTGTGCCGCTCGGGTGCGCGCTCCTCACTTGGTGCTACTACCATTATCAGGGAGTGCGGACGAACGGGCCGCTCGGCTATTTGAAACATTTCATCGGGCCGCAGGATAAGGACATGCCTTGGGCCATGCGTTTCTTTTTGCCTTTCCTGTTGTTTCCAATCGAAGTGTTCAGTCACACCGCCCGGATCATGTCGCTGACCATCCGTCTTTTTGCCAACATGTTTGCCGGGGAGATGGTCACACTGGTGTTCTTTTCGTTGATCCCGCTGGGCATCCCCGTCGTATTCGAGGGACTGCACATCGGAGTGTCGTTCATTCAGACCTATATTTTCGTGCTGCTGGCCTGCCTGTACCTGGGTGAGGCCACAGGACAGGAACACTAAAGCAGGTCTCAGGTTTCAGGAAATTCAACGGCATATTCAGCGGGTGCGATTTTACTGGGACGTGCGGGAGACGCGGCAAGCCGCGTGTCTACGATTATTTTTGTAAAGGTGGCATGGGGCGCTCCCGGGTCGGCACCCGGTTTTCCTGAAACCTGATACCTGGTTCTACGTTTTTCGTTCGCCGTCCCAGTTGGAGGAGCGGTTGTCGGGGACTTTCTGCAGAGCCTCGACCAGGACGCGGCGGAGGCGGTAGCGGCTGTCGAGGTCCATGCTGACGAACTCGAAACCGATTTCATTGACGCGGGCGCGGCGGAGCAGAACCTCGCCGCGGATTTTTTTCACGCCCAGAGAGATTTCGACGTGGGCTTCCGAGCCGACGCGGAGATTATCGCTGCGCGTGCCCATGCCGCCGCCGAGACTCATCTCACGCATGACGATGTTCGACTTTCCCCAGGAACTGGAAAGTATGGCGGAGAGAGTGCGCGGCAAAATGATGCGCTCATAGCGGCGCTGCCGGACCCAGGGACATCCAGGGCCGGAATCGAGCGGGGCGATGGCGAGTTCGCCGGCCTCGAGGCCGCTATCGGCGAGAGCCTGAGTGCCGTAGCGCGGATCAATCTTGGAGAGCGCCTGAATGGCGGCGATTCTCAATTCACGGTGCTGGCTGTAGCCGAACAGTTTCTTGTCTTCGACGATGGTGCGCAGAACGGGGACAGCGTCGATCTCGCGCAAACGGCCGAGTGACTCGATGGCTTTCAGTTGCACGAACGCGGGACGGTTGTGAGCTTCACCGGCGGTGGCGAGCGCAATCAGGCTGGAACTGGCGCTGCGATCCTGGCTCATACCGATCTCGTCGATGGCCTCGGGCAGGATGAGAACATCGAGCAGTTCAAGCAATTCGAGCAGGGTGCGTCCGCGGTCGGGCGCGGCGCCGTAGGCGATCTGGCGAACAATGACGTCCTGGTAGAAACGGTTGAACTCGCCCATGCGGGAGGGCAACAACTCCAGCAACGTGGTCACGGCAAGGCGGCTCAACAGGCCAACGGTGGAAGCAGCCTGGCGGGGCTGGCCGGTGCGGAGGATGTCGCGCAGATCGTCGATGGCGGGTTGTCCGAGTTCACCGACTAGTTCGACAATGCGATCGCATTCGACGCGCTTCTGCGCGCGGAAGAAACGGTCGGCAAGGTGTTCGACGGAGTTTCTGGGAAGCTGCTGCAGGACGTTGATTAGATCCTCGGGCACCTGATCGGCGTTGATGGCTTCCTCGATCATCTCGGGCAGACGATTTTCGATGCCGACGCGGGAGCGGAGATCCTGCACCAGGGCAGGCCGCCGCTGGGCTACTCTTTCGAGCGAGTAGCAGAGTTCGGCGACGGCTTTGTACTTTCTGCGCGTGCAGGCTTCCTGTCCGAAGCGCGCGAAGGCGGCGCTCAGCAGGCTCTGGATGTCGGAATCGTTTTCCTTACCCAGTTTCTCGCCGAGCATGGCGAGAGCATTGGGCATGACTTCCTCGGGCGCGGTGGCATAGAGGTCCCCGAGTTGAGCGAGGCCGATGGCGGTCTTGCGACGGGGATCGGCATCCTTGGCATCGAGGCCAGTGCAGTAGTTCGAGAGAATTTTGGCGGCGATCTCGTTGTCGTCGCGCTCAAAAAGCATTTCGACGAACTGGCGAATATTGCGGGGCGGCACGCAGGCGGCTTCGCTGGAGAGCAGAACGCTTTTCTTGCCCGCTTCCGGAATCTCAGCCCAGAACATGCGGTCGAGAATGTCGGCGTGGGAATCGACCAGGATGCCCGCCTTGGACATCTTATCTTCCTGAACGCGCAGGATCTGGCGGAGCGTGTCCATCTGCCGGCTCATGTGCTCCATCATGTCGTGGACGGCGTTGACCTTGACTTCACCGCGCGAATAGCGGTCGAGGGCGAATTTAATCGCCATGCTTTCAGCGGCCTTCATCAGAAGCGGCGTGTCATTGCTGTCGCTCGGGTTGTTCTGAGAAGCGTGTGTGGCCAGGCTTTCGAGCAACTGCGCGAGATTGACTTTGGCGCCCTCGGGCGCTTTGCCGAGTTCAACCTTGAGATTTTCCGCAGAAGCGTTGGGGTCCTGCATCGCCTGGCCAAAATGCGTGAGCAGGCGAATGGTCTGGATGACTTCTTCTTCCTGTAAGGGAACGACGCCGCCGGTCCAACTTCCGCCCGATGCGCCTGAGCCCGTGGCCACGCCGCCAGGAATGGCGATGCTCGGAACGCTGCCGAGGGGAGCGCCGCCGGGTCCGCCCGCACCGCTGTTGCTCGCTCCCTGAGCGGCGGCAATCAACTGCAGAAGTTTTTGAGGATCGTTGAGCCACTGCTTGAATTCGGGACCCAACGCCTGGGCTGCGAGTTGGGCAGCAATGGAATATTCGCCGGTGGCGGGATCGGCGGCGACGAACTTCACTTCATTGATGCGGATCGAGGAGTTCTTGTTATCGCCGAGGGTTTCCTTAATCTGCTTGGCGAAGTCCTGCGCTTTCGAGCCGCCCATGGAAAAAGCGCGGACCAGACGGGTAAAGTCGTCGAGCGTGACCTTGTTGGAAAACAGGATGCTGGAGAGCCCCGCGGCGGTCAGCAACTGGGCGAAGCTGCGCTCGGCCTGTCCGGCTTCGAGCGGGATGCCATCAAGAAGAAGTTTGTTGTCAGAGACGCCGAGCAGAAAACCAGTGTCACCGCCTTTGGGCAGCGCCTGTTGGAGTTCGCTCCAAGCAGTTTGGAACTGACCCTCGGTCCGTTTGTGGTTCGTTCCATACAGCCGCGTGTACTTGATCAAGATATTGAGGCTGTGTAGGAAAGACCGAGCGGACGCGCTGCGGCCGGTATCGGTTTGCGCGGTGTTAGCGATAGCAGCCTCCTGCCGGTATATAGAGCGTTGGCAACAAGACTAAGCGGGAAAGTGGCCGAATGCACGATTACGGAGGTAATTGAAACGAACGAGAGGAGCAGGTGCGGACGACAACACGGAGGGACAGGTCCTTTGGGATGCGGGCGCGCTACACTGGTGGCGCGGGAGACGCGGCAAGCCGCGTCTCTACGGGAAAAGACGAATTCTGATGAAGATCGGCGTGCTTTTTTTTGGAGTATTGAAGGACGTAATAGGACGATCAGGCGAGACTGTTGATCTGCCGGAAGGGGCGCGGGTGCGGGAAGTGCTCTTCTATTACGCGCGAGAGGCTCCGCGCTTTGAAGCGATGGTACCGTCGCTGGCGATTTCGGTGAACCAGGAGTATTCGGGAGCGGACCGGGCGCTCTGCGACGGCGATGAGGTCGGGCTGTTGCCGCCGGTGAGCGGCGGGTCGGCGGAAGGCGACGGCAAAAATCGGAGCGAAGACTGCGGCGAAATCCGGATCGTCCAGGAGCGGATTGATACCGAGGCCGTAATTGGGCGATTGAAGCGTCCAGCCGATGGCGCGGCGGTGACTTTCGATGGCATTGTGCGCGACAACACGCGTGGGCGGCGCACGCTCTATCTGGACTATGAAGCCTATGAAGCGATGGCGCTGAAGCAGATGGAATCTCTGGCGTTGGAGGCGCGATCGCGTTTTGCGGTGCGGGGAGTGTCGATCATCCACCGGTTGGGGCGGCTGGAGATTGGGGAGACGAGCGTTCTGATCGTGGTGGCAGCGGCGCACCGGGGCGCGGCGTTTGAGGCCTGCCGGTGGATCATTGACACGCTGAAGAAGACAGTGCCGATCTGGAAGAAAGAATATTTTGCCGATGGAGCGGTATGGGCGGATGGCGAGGCGTTTCCCGAAGAAATTCGATCGCCAGGAGGCACAGCGGGGAAGCAGCCTGCATCCAAATGACTGATCTCCAATGAAGCGAATCCCAAATGTGCTGCGAGCCTCGAGCTTCGAGTTGCGAGCAAACGGTGTCAGGATCAGGTCGTGGCTCGTAGCTCGTGGCTCGCAGCGCACGGCCCCCCTGATCGTGTGCATCTTGATCGCGTGGGCCGGCGGCCGGTCGATGGCACAGGAACCGGAAACCACGATCAAAGTCGACGTCAAGCTGGTGAACGTGTTCGTGACCGTGACGGATGCGCGCGGCGCTCCGGTGACGACTCTGCAGAAAGAAAATTTTCTCCTGAAGGAAGACGGCAAAGAACAGAAGGTCGCCATCTTCAGCCGTGAATCGGCCTTGCCCCTTTCGATTGTGCTGGCGGTGGATACGAGCCTGAGCACCCGAAAAGATCTGCCGCTGGAGCTGATCTCGGCGCGTAAGTTTGCGCACACGATTTTACGGCCCGAGGACGGACTGGCCTTGTACAAGTTCAGCGAGGAAGTGAGCGAGTTGGTGCCGTTCACATCCGATTTGAAAAAGATCGATGCCGGGATCGACCGGGTGCGCAATGGCTCGGCGACCGCGCTTTATGATGCGATTTTTCTGGGATCACAGGCCCTGAGCCGGCGGCAGGGAAGAAAAGTGATGGTCGTGATCACCGATGGCGGAGACACTGTGAGCCAGGTGGATTACAAAGAAGCGCTGCGCGCGGCCCAGGAGTCGGAAGCGATTATTTACAGCATCATCATCGTGCCCATCGAAGCGAGCGCGGGACGAGACACGGGCGGCGAGCACGCCCTGATTCAAATCTCAGCGGACACGGGCGGGAAGTATTACTACGCCACGTCCCTGCCGCAACTGGACGACGCGTTCCAGAAAATCAGCGACGAACTGCGGACGCAGTATCTGTTGGCTTACTATCCGTCGCAGCGCTATTCGGATTCGGAATTCCGTCAACTGCGGGTGGATCTGGCGAATGCACCCGCGGGAGGTCCTTACCAGTCGCACTATCGCGCGGGGTACTACACGCGCAAAGGGACGTTCTGACGCTTCTAAAAGTCCTATCTCCGGCTTACACAATTCTGCGATCTTGAATCTGGATACCGAAAATCATATTTTTTCACATGTTTCTCTTCCTTAGTTGGCGGGCCAAGATTTCCATTAACTCATAACTAAATCAATAAATTACAAGCAGTTATGGGGATTTTCCCAAAGTGGGTTTCAGATTGCATCACAAACTGTCTGTAGCTGTGTGGGCAAACCGAGCTAACGTTTCCGTCGAAACTTGAACCACGGAGGTCACCCGCATGAAGCCGTTCCAGGTTCTCAGCATCCTTCTTGTCTTCACGTTTATCTGCACGATTCCCGCCAACGCCGACAACCTCTATGCCAGCATCCGCGGTACGGTCAGTGATCCGACCGGAGCTGTGGTTTCCGGTGCGAAGCTGACTGCTACAAATGCAGCCACAGGAATCTTGTACACCACGACCTCGAACAGCAGCGGTGCTTTTACTTTCCTGCAACTCCCTGTCGGCGATTACACGCTCAAGGCCGAACAAACCGGGTTCAAGGCGTACCAGGCATCCGGAATTCACCTGGACCTCGACCAAGTATACAACCTGCCGGTGAAGCTAGCCCTGGGTGCAGCTACCGAACAAATCGTCGTCGAAGCCAATCCGGTCCAGGTGGAGCAGACGGATATGCAATTGGGCACCACCATAACTGGGCAACAGATCGTGGACATTCCGCTGAACGGGCGTAACTGGACCCAACTCCAGCAACTTGAGCCCGGCGTCGTGGGAACGTCCGACCGGTTCGGTGGGAACCAAGGCGGTTTCTCCGGAAACGGCGCGGGAACACAGCAGAACTCCTTTTTGATCAACGGCGTCGATTCCAATGACTCCGCGTTGAACACCGCCCTGGTCATTCCGAGTCCAGATGCGATCGGCGAGTTCCGCATGGTCACCAGCACGATCAATCCAGAGTATGGCCGCAACTCGGGAACCATCATCAACGCGAACATCAAGGGCGGCGCCAATCAGTTCCACGGCGACGCCTTCGAGTTCTACCGCGATACGTTCCTGGATGCTGCGAGCTACTTTGACAAACCGTGCTCTAACCCTTTAACGGGACAGCCGCTGAACGACTGCCGAACACCCTTCCACCAGAACCAATACGGCGGGACGATTGGTGGACCGATCTTCAAAGATAAGGCCTTCTTCTTCTTCTCGTTCCAGGGAGAACACCAGCGGGTTCCCAACGAGGCCACGCAAAAGGTCGGCGTCTTTACACCGGATCAATACAACAATGGTACTTTTGGAGCCGCTGGGGCCGCAGCCTTCGCTGAGGTGCTGACTTGCGACGGGACGAATCCTTGTGCACCTCCTCCCCAAGGGCCGCAAGTTTCCCCATTTCCGCTAGTTGGCGATGCCAACTCACCATGTCCTGGGACCACTTGCCCGGCGGGTACGCCGTACGGGATCACTTATTCGAGCATAGGCTGCACGCTAACAACCTGCCCCATCATTGGCAACGGCTTGTTCAGTACGGGCAATGTTCCAACGCAAAACTTTAACTCACTCTCAACCAAGCTGGTGAATCAGTTTGTCCCGATTAACTCCGCCGGGATCGTTGCTGTTAGTGACGTCAGGACGGCCACCGACAACCAGTATCTCGGTCGCATCGACTACAAGCTCACCAACGATGCCATCTGGTTCTACGGTTTGTGGGAGACGCATCCCGCAATCGACGCTCTGCCGTTCACCGGGACGAATCTTCCCGGCATCGGCGAGCAGCAGCAAGCGCACACGCAGCAGTACTCGTTCTCCTACACCCACACCTTTTCGCCCACTACCTTGAACGAATTTCGACTTGCCTACACGCGCTTCAACTTCGCCGCAGTGGAGAATTTACACCAATTCAACCCGACTACCTACGGGTTCATGATCACGCCGCAAAATGCTGGATTGTCTAACCTGCCGTTGATGACGGTCAGCGGCCTCTTTCAACTCGGTTTCAGCAACAACGGCCCACAGCCCCGCGTCCAAAACGTGTATCAACTGGTGGATAACTTCAGTAAGGTGGTCGGCCACCACACCTTTAAGGCTGGCATCAACGTCGACCGCCCGTCAATCGATAATCCGTTCTACAACAACTTGAACGGCAACTATTCGTTCAACGCGACGGGTCCGAATAGCACCCACGATTCTGGCGTGGATTTCCTGCTCGGAATTCCAGGCGGCTACTCACAGGGCAGCGGCTCGATTGTCGATGCCAAGGCGCACGAGATTTACGCCTACTTCCAGGATCAATGGCAGATCAGGCCGAACCTGACCATCACGTATGGGACGGGCTACGATATTGAAACGCCATGGCTGAATAATTATGGCCACGGCCTAATCATGGGCGCCTGGCGGCCGGGTCAGCAATCCACCGTGTTCCCAACGGCTCCTGCGGGATTTGTTTATCCTGGTGACGCGGGCATCAGTAAGTACGGCGGAATGTCCGTTAAATACGATCTGTTAGCGCCGCGCTTGGGCTTTGCCTGGAGCCCCACCGCTTCGCGCAATTGGAGCGTTCATGGCGGCATCGGACTGTACTACAACCGCAGCGAGGAAGAGTTGGCGCTGCAAACCCTGACCAACGCACCATTCGCGATCACCACTGCTGGCGCAGCGCCCTGCGGCAACCCGGGGTTTGTAAACCCGTTCCTTCTTGTCACCGGCGCTCCCTGTGTAGTGGCGGGTACGACTGTTACCAGTCAGTTCCCCTTCACTCCGCCAGCTGCGGGTGACAAGAACATCAACTTCGCCCAGTTCTCTCCCGTTGGGTTCGGATTCAACGCAGAGGATCCGAGATTCACTTCTCCGCGCTCGACGAACTTCAACCTGACCATCGAGCGGCAACTGGATAAATCGACCATCCTCAGCGTTGCCTACGTCGGCAACCGGGGACGTCACGAAGAGGGTGCATACAACGGGAACCAGGCGGGAAGCCCTCCAGGCGTGAATCCGACCGCAGCGGCGGCGGGTTGTTTCTCAGGCCTTTTCTTGACCGGGTCTCCCTGTCCGCAGACCATTGTAAATCAGGACCCCATTACGCACATTTATACAAATGGGACTCCGGTTGCTGGGGCAACCCCGTACAATTTGGCGCTGTATGGTCAAGTGGGCATTCAGGCGACGGAATACAACTCCAAGTATGATTCCTTGCAGGTGACGATGAACCGGCATTTCAGCAAAGGCCTGCAGGTATTGGCGGCTTACACCTGGTCGCGCTACTTCGACCAAACGTCGAGTCTCGAAGGCAACGCCTTCAACTTCCCTGGCGTGAACCCATTCGATCCGCGTCATATGTGGGCTCCGTCTCAAAACGACGCGCCGCAGCGCTTCGTGGTCAGCTGGACCTACACCCTGCCGATCTATCAGTTCACCCATAAACTCCGACCGCTGACGGACGGCTGGAACATTACCGGCATCTACACGCTGCAACATGGTAACCCGGTTCCAGTCTTCGATTTCTTTGCAACGTCACTCACGTGTGACGACAATGGGATCTCGTTCTATACCTGTCCGGACCGCGCTGACCGCACCAGTGCGCCGATTGGCATCCGTGATCCTCGAAATAAAAATGGCAGCAACCCGAATAATCTTTATTTCAATCCGGCGGCTTTCACAGTTCCTGCTGCCGGCGCCGGCATTGGCAATGCCAGCCGCAACCCGCTCTATGGGCCGGGAATCAACTACGGCGATATCGCGCTAGAGAAGGATTTCCACATCACCGAGCAGAAATACTTCGAACTACGTCTCGAAACGTTCAACACCTTCAACCACACTAATTTTGCAAATCCTCAAGACAGTCCTTCGGGTCTTTCTACTGAAGACGTGTCCGGCATACTTGGTAACTTCGGCCAGGTCTACTCCACGAAGACGATATCAACCAATGGCGAGGGTAGAGCAGTGCAACTGGGTGCAAAGTTCTACTTCTAGAGGCTGAGAGTAGCACTTCTTGCAAGAAGGGCGTCCCGAACGATGGGACGCCTTTTTTGTGGTGCGCGCGGAAGGGCGCACTTACGGAATCCCTTCCAGGTTCTACTTGATGTTCTGCCCCTAGTGGACGACGCCACCGCCGGAGAGTGCCTTTTCCGCGCGAAAACAGTACGGCGGAGGTAATAGCGGAGGTAATATCGGAGGCGAATATCAAGGTTATTTGACCGCTAAAAATAGCCGTGAGAGACTCAACATGGCTGTTTCTTATGACCCCTCGAAGTGTAGTTCGCAAAGCAGTACCTCTTTTCATCGGAACGGTATTTCTGCTTCATCTTCTGACAGTTCTTGCGTCCGCGCAGCGCATCGAGCGAGAGACAAAAACAAGCTACCAAGCACGCGACGGCGAGGCATTGGTGATTATTTCCGTGTTCGCGGAGAACGGCAGGAATCACCTCGACCGACAATCGGTCATAAAGATGACGAACGAGATCACTAAGAACGTCACCTGGCAGACCACTGACGACAAATCGGAAGCTGCGGTTGGTCTTCTTTTCGGCAAGTACGAAATCGAGATAAGCGCTGTCGGATATTTGAGCCAGCAAAAGGAAATCCAAGCCAACAACACACTATTACGACTCGGATGGAGTTCTCCCTGCATCGTGATCCCAGCGCAGTCGACCTCAACATATCCGATGAAACGGTTCCGCCCAAAGCGCGCGGAGATCTCAAGCGGGGCCTTTCCGCTCTCAAGTCCGCGAATCTCAAGGAAGCGCAAAAGAGATTGGATGCGGCCCACAAACTGGCGCCGTCGAATCCGGATGTCAACTATCTGTTGGGCTACGTAGCCTATCAGCAAAAAGACCTCGCCCAGGCGCGGAGCTATCTGGGGACCGCAGCCAGCTTCAGTTCCCACGATGTGCGGGTGTTGACGCTGCTCGGTCAAGTGGAGATCGCACAGGAAAACTATCCCGATGCGGCGGCGACGCTGGAAAAAGCGACTGATGCCGATGCCGACAATTGGATGACACACAACCTGCTCGCCAATGCTTACCTGAAGCTGAAGAACTATGAGGGGGCTCGGCAACAGGGGGAGCTGGCCATCACAAAGGGGAAAGCCGGGGCCAACGCGGCAAATCTGCCTCTGGGACAGGCCCTGGTGAATCTGGGGAAAAAGGAAGAAGGTATCCGAGCGCTCAAGACTTTCATCCAGAATTCACCCAACGACCCCACCGTCCCCCAAGTGCGCGACGTAATCGCCATGATCGAGCAACCCGACGCCAGTCCTCGCCCGGGTGCCCGAATCACGCGGACCTCTTCGACCACCATTGATCCTATATTCGCCACTCCTGAACTCCCTGTCTCCGTGAATCCGTGGCGCCCCGCTGGAATCGATGACGCCAAGCCGTCGGTCGCGGATGGAGTCGGCTGCCCCATCGACAGCGTAATCGAGAAGTCGGGCGAGCGTGTGAAGCAGTTGGTAGACGATGTCTCGCGGATTTCGGCAATTGAACACCTGTTGCACGAGCAGGTGGATGAAATGGGGAACTCCATTACAAAGGAGACCCGAAACTACGACTATGTCGCTTCCATCTCCGAGGACAAGAAAGGGTTCCTGGCGGTGGACGAAGACCGGTTAGAGCGCATGGCGCGTGCCAGCTTTCCCGACAGGATCGCCAGCGGCGGGTTTGCCGCGTTGGCTCTCGTATTTCATCCCGACATGCGGGAAAACTTCGAGATGACGTGCGAGGGGCTGGGGAGCTGGCAGGGGCAAGCGACGTGGTTGGTTCACTTCAAGCAACGCGAAGACCGGCCTGCCCTCATCAGCGAGTACAACGTGGGCGGCGAAATCTATTCGTTGCGGCTGAAAGGCCGCGCTTGGATCACGGCGGACAAATTTGAGATCGTGCGGATTGAGTCGGAATTGATAGCACCGATGGCGCCGATCCAGTTGCGTTGTGAGCAACAGGTCGTAGAGTACGGCCCGATCCGGCTCAAGAATGTGGAATTGTGGCTTCCGAAGAAGGCAGAAATCTACCTCGACTATCGCAAGCACCGCTATTACCGCAGCCACAGCTACGATCACTATCTGCTGTTTTCGGTGGATTCGGTGGAAAAGCCGAAAGGCCCCAAGGTGCCGTTGACCGAAACCACCGAAAAGCCGCTAGCCAACTGATTGCTGAAGTCGATTCTGGGCCGGGGAAGAAGAACTTTGCCAATCCGGCGACGCCGGGCTTCAATTCGGAAGTGTCGCTGCAGTCGGGGCTAACCCGAATAATGGGTTTGGGATTCCGACCGGAGCTCCGTTCGGGCAGATCTTTTCCACAAAGACGATATCAACCAATGGCGAGGGTAGAGCCGTGCAACTCGGCGTGAAGTTCTACTTCTAGAGCTGTTAGAGTAGCGAGTTCTTGCAACAAGGGCGTCCCCCCACGATGGGACGCCTTTTTTGTGGCGCGCCCGGCGGGGCGCACTCACTTGAAGGCGAAAAGTCCTCTGCGCTCCGAGGTGACCGGATTCTCAGTCGAACCGCGGTTTGGGAGCTTGTGTCCCAAAAAACCCATACATCGCCCCAGTGCACCAGCCGCATCTAGTAAACTGTTCTATTCCATTTGCCCTAGACATTGCCATAGCAACATTGCCGTAGAAACCAAGACCCTTAGACGCGGAATCGCTTCCAGGTTCTAGTTGAGGTTCTGCCCCCAGGAGAGTGGCACTTTGTTCGATTGGTCTGGCTTGCTGGTTCGTCGTTCTCTGTCCATCGGAATTGGCCTATTACTCATCATCATCATCGTTGCGACGCTCACGGTTTCCCTGCGGGCGCAGGAATCGACTCCGGAAAATCCGGCAACCGGCACCATTCAAGGCACCTTGCGGGACGACGTAGGCGCCGCTGTAGAAGGCGCCCGAGTTCTATACAGCTCGTCGGCTACCGATACGAAGGGCCTGACCCGCTCCGGCAAGGACGGTGCGTACGTTTCAGAACCGGTGCCACCGGGCGCTTATGTGGTGCGGGTGGAAGGCCGCGACATGCTGCCGGTCGAGAGCAGCGTGACTGTGGTGGCGGGCGGGGCGGTCACGGCGGATTTCAAGCTGGAATGGATTAACCCGGGACCGGTGCGGTTGGAGAGTAAATTCAGTGGCGATGTTCCCGACGCGCTGCCGATTAACGGGCGGAACTATCTGAATGCGGGGCAGCTAGAGCCGGGTGTGCAGGCGGTGGATGGAAGGATTTACGATCCCGGCAAGAGTGGGTTCCAATCGCTCTCGATCAACAGCCAACTGGGACGAACCACGCACTACGACGTTGACGAAGTCGAACTGATGGATGAGACCCGGGGCGCGTCCACGCTGACCCTGCCGGCTGAGGCGGTGCGCGAAGTGATCATCTCCCGGGTCACGCCGGAATTGTTTCAGTCGCTGAACGCAACCGGCGCGGTGCGGGTTACAACCCGCTCCGGTGGCGATGAATGGCACGGCAATCTAATTGGAAATCTGCGCGACCGGTTCGCCGGCCTCGCGGGGTTTCCCTCGGGGAGTCCGAAGTATAGCCGGCAGCAATACGGATTCGGAGCCGGCGGCGCGCTGATCAAAGACAAGGCGTTTTTATTTATTGGCGGGGAACGCACCAAGCAGGATGGCGTTCTGCCGATCCAGCTCGGATTCCCGTGCTCGGGTGTGTACGTTGCGGGATTGTGCGGCACCAGCGCTTCCAACCAGATCAGCCTGCAGAGCGCTTATTTTCGCGAGAACATGCTGACGGCGCGCCTCGATTACAACCTCAGCGAGAACATGAAGTTGTTCGCGCGGCTCAGCTACGACAACGCGAACGAAATCGGGCCGCCGGACAGCCAGTCGAATTTTCGCAATCAACTGAACGTTCCGGGCGCGGTGGTTGGTCTCGATTGGAATCGCGGACGGTTTGTGCACAGCGCGCGCTTCGGCTATCAGAAAATGGTCAACGCGATCAATCCGGACGCGAAAGATTCAGCGGCGGCGCCGTTCCACATGCAGATCGGCTCGTATCAGCTGGGGCCGAGCGTGGCTGGTCCGCGGCAGACCATTCAGCGCGATCTTTTCGGGCGCTACGACAGCAGCACGGTTTACAAAGTAAATCACACGATACGCTTCGGGGCAGCGATTCATCGCATCACGCAGGGAGACTTTTACGCGCCTGGAAATCTTGGGCCGTCGGTGACCAGTTCGAACGGAATTGACGTGATCGCTGCTATCAATAGCAACCCGAACCTGGTGCCGATTATCCCGGGCGATCCGCGCGGGGCAGCGGACAATCCGCTGAACTATCCGGTAGGCACGGTCACGATTTTCAACGGCCTCGGAAGTTTCAGCGAGAACTCGGCATTCAACCGGTCGACCGGCGGTCACTTCGACACGCGCGTCGAGGGGTACCTGGGCGACACATTCAATCTGTTTCCGAACCTCAACATCAGTTTCGGCGTGAACTATGTGCGCGACAGCGGGCGCACCAACAGCGATTTGGCGCCGGTGCCGTGTTCTGCCATCAACACAACAATTGTGAAGATGCCACCGTGCACGACTGGTTTGATTCTCGATCAATTCGGCCTGCTCCCGAACAATGCCGTCGCGGGTGCGCATTCATCGCTCGGCGAGAGCGTGAACCAGCCGGACTGGAATTTTGCTCCCCAATTCGGCGTGGCGTGGGATCCGGGACACAACGGGCGGACGGTGGTGCGGGCGAGCGGCGGAATGTTCTACGACAATTTTCTGCTGCAGAATGCCTATCAGGATCGCATTAACCGTTTGTCCAACGGACAATACAACCGCAGCCTGACGCTGTGTCCGACGGGGGCAGTGCTGTTTCCCGACGGAACGGTAGTGAGTTCCGTAAACGGAGTGGACATCGCGACAGGAATTTGTGGGGCGACGATCGCGACGGCTGCGCCATTGATTCAGACCCTGCAGTCGCAGTTTCTAGCGGCACAGTCGGCAGTGACGGGCGGGCAGAACGTCTACTCGCTGGCGAACAGCATAGCGAATTTTGGCGGCATGCTGGCGCCCGGTTTCAAGACGCCGCGCGTCGTGCACATGGACTTCGGCATTCAGCATCAGATCGGGGAACGCGGCATGTTCTCCATCGACTATGTTCGCGAGATCGGCACGCAGTTTCCGCTGGGAATTGACACCAATCACGTGGGCGATGCGGGCTTCTTAACCGACGGCAGCAATTTAAATCGCTCACTCAATACCTATAAGGCAGAGCTGGATGCAATCAATGCAACGCTGGCCGCCAACCCTGCTTCGAGGGGATTATGCGCTCCGGCATTGTTCGCGGGCAGCAGTTCGCAGGCCGCAGTGAATTGCTATCTCACCGCCGTCCCGGGAGCGAGCATCACCGATTTCGCGCACAATGGGCTGGATTCCTCAAACGCGTTCTGCGGACCGTTCCCGTGCTCGGTCTTAGGCAAGAAGCAGGCGTCCTTCGGCGGGATCAATCCAGCGGTCGGATCGAACATCATGTACTTTCCGGGCGGGCGCTCGCAGTATCAAGGTTTGCACCTGGCGTATAAGACCAGCATAGCGAACCCGGCGCGACATGTGGGGCGGATGGACGTCGGAATCGCGTATGCGTGGTCCCGCTATCGCACCAACATCGCGGAACCGAATGGCAGCGGCGGAGATTATTCGCTGATGAACGTTGCCGAAGATTACAACCGGCCGCACCGCGGACACTTCGGCACCTCGGGCCTCGACCGCTCGCACCAGCTTACCTTCACCCCGACGGCGGACCTGCCGCACGGGCTGCGGCTTTCGATGATCGCGCATCTGGCGTCGCCCCTCCCGCTGAGCGCTTATATTCCGCAGCAGGACGGCGGCGGAGTGGCGGGAGAAATCTTTCGCAGCGATATCACCGGCGACGGTACGGTGGGCGACCTTCTGGGGTTTATCGGAGGCACGGGAAAATACTCGACCAGCAAGTTGAACCAGTTGGTCACGTTTTACAACAACAATCTCGCCGGGAAGTTGACGCCGGCGGGCTTGGCGTTGGCGAATGCCGGTCTGTTCACCGGGCAGCAACTAGTTACGCTGGGTGCTGTTTCTCCGCTGATCTGCTCGAATGTCCACTTGGGAAGCCAGGATTGTCAGGGGCTGCCCGGGCATTACGCGCAAGCGACCTGGCTGAAGACGATCGATCTGCGCCTGAACTGGCCGTTCCGGGTCGGGGAGCGGGTGAGGCTCGAGCCGAACCTCTCCGTGTTTAACGTTTTCAACTTTGCCAACTTCGGCGGCCCCGGAAACCAGCTAAGCGGCGTGCTGAACGGCGCGCCCGGCACTTCGCTGAATAACGCCAGTTCGGCGGGATTCTGCGGCAGCTCAACCACTATCTGCACTTCGCGCCAGGACCGGGTTCTGGCCGGTTCCGGCACGTACGCGAACGGCGCTCCGCGGCAAATGGAGTTTGGAGTAAGGATCACGTTCTAGTACACCCAACCTTAAACAGCATGCGGAAAAACTCGATCCTCGCGTTGATTTGACGCCATGGATTCCCCGGGACCCGACAGAAACACCGCGCAAGTTCAAGGTCGCGATCCGTTCCATATATTTGAGAACGCTTCGAGCACGCGGTGGGCAGGGTGTGCGAAGGTACGACCCAAGCCATGCACTACCGGTGATCGAGCGACGGCCGGGCATTCTGCTAAAATCACGCTATCTGAGGCGATCATTTATGTTGACTGGGCGCAAACTGGCGTTGACGCTGGCTTTTACGGTTCTGGTGGCGCTGGCCTTCGGGGTCAGCTGCCGGGGGTTCTTTCCGAAACCTATTCTCCAGTCGATCGCCATCAATCCGACCGCGCCGCAGGTCAATGTGGGACAAACCCAGAGTCTACAGCTTTTTGGAACGTACGACGATGGTAGCCGTAGCCCAGTAACGAGCGGCGTAGGCTGGTCAATCGTCCCGACGAGCGTGGCCACCATTAGTGGCACTGGCAGTGCTACCCTTACAGGGGTAACGTCGGGTAGCGCAACTATAACCGCAAGCGCTCAGGCCCTTAGCGCTACTGCAAACGCCACCGTGATAGGAAACGTTAGCTCCATCACCGTCCTCCCCACATCCGGCAGCGTTGTCATAGGAGGGTCCACCGGTGCACCCTTCACCTTTACGGCGACTCCGGGCCCACCCGGTTTCATCACGGCTGACAACGGCGGCACCTTGACGATCACACCGGCCGATGGTTTTATCACATGCATTGTCTCCGTTGATAGCCATAGTAATCCTGACGAGTTGTGCACAGCGGTTCAAGGTGCGAATACGACCACCCCATACCAACTCGTGATGACCTATCCGAGCTCCTCAGGCGGGACGGTAACGTCGACTCCGACAGCGACGTTGTCTGTTTCTCCGTGAATTTAGCTGGCTTGCGGGGCGCGCCCGGGGCTTGCGGTTTTCTAGACCTGGGATTTCCGCCCGCCGCGTAAAGCTTGGGGCGGTTCATAGCGCGGTCGCGTGCTGGAAATAAGATTCAGTTACTGCAAAGAACAAATCCCGACAGAACATTGTTCGGGGGCCACCAGATCGTCAATCCTGCTTCTCCCTCCGCAACGCTCAAACGCCTTGCCAGACGGGTGTTCCCGCTGGAATCTCCACCGAGCAGCGTGATACACTCGCACGCTGTTCCCAGGAGCTCCCAATGCGAAATCTTCCCCGCTTTGTCTTGGCCTTGCGGACGGCGATTTGGTCCGCCGCAGCCGTCGCTCTCACCGCAGTTTCCGCATTCAGCCAGGTCCCTCCTTCCACGTGGGTGCGACTACATACTCAGCGAACGCCGCGGGCGCGCGCCGCCTGCGTGATGGTCTACGATCCGGTCAGCCAGAAGATTGTCATGTTCGGCGGGTTCGGTCGTACGCAGTACTTCGATGACACCTGGACTTTCGACGGCACGAACTGGAAACGGATCAGGACTACGGTGCAGCCCGCGGCGCGAGCGGCTGCCAGTGCGGCCTACGACGCGAAGTTGAAGCAAGTGGTTCTGTTCGGCGGATACAACGGCCAGTACCTCAATGACACCTGGATGTGGAATGGCGCAACCTCCACTTGGACGCAGGCCACGCCAAGTCATCAGCCGGTTCCGGAAACTTTAGCGATGATGTTTCCCGACCCGATTAGTGGCCGCGTCGACCAATTCGGAGGCTACGACGGCATGTTCTATCAGTTGACGACGTGGCGCTGGAGGGATGGCGACTGGCACAAGCTTTCTCCCCTGCAGTTCCCCTCAGCGCGCGCGGCGGCTGTTTTCGGCACCGATCCGGTGCTCAAGCAAACCGTGATGTTCGGAGGTCTCGCGGATGTGAATCCCATAAACACCTGGACCTACGACGGCCACACCTGGACCCGGCAGTTTCCGAGCACGCAGCCGAGCGAGCGGCTTTTTACCGGGACGGTGTATGATCCGCGCTTCGGCGGCGTGGTGACGTTCGGCGGATTTGCCGGAATCGATGTAAACGACACCTGGCTTTGGAACGGCACCGACTGGATCGAACTCGCTCCGCAGCAGTCGCCACCACCGCGCGAATCGATGGGGATGGCTTTCGATGAACTGCATCAGCAGACGGTCGTGTTCGGCGGGCTAGAAGGCTTCAACCTTTTGAACGGCACTTGGGTGCTGCAAACGCAATGAACGAGTAACGGCGGAAGCGGGCTCGCGTTATATTGGATAGCGAGCCCGTGAAACGCTTCCTCCAGCAGTTTTTGTTGCGCATTTCGATTTTCATTCCAATTTTCTTTCTCCTCTTTTTTTTATCGGCGTGCAATCGCGGCCGCGGGCGCGTGCTCGAGGTCGCCTACGTTTCCGGCGTTCAGGCCACACTGCGCGACCACGTGGCTGCGGTGTATGAAAAAGCCGGAGTGGTGAAGAATGGCGAGCGCGTGGAAGTCCTCGACCATGACCGCCGCTTCGTCAAAGTGCGCACTGCAGACGGCACGACGGGATGGATGGAGCAGCGCTACCTCGTCAGTCAGGAAGTCTTCGATCAGATCCAGAGGCTGACCGCGGACAACCAGAACGATCCCGTGCAGGCTCGGGGGGTGACGCGCAATGACACGAATCTGCACGTCGAACCGGGGCGCGATACCGAACATCTCTACCAGATTTCTTCCGGCGAGAAGCTGTCGCTCTTGAAGCGAGGCACAGCCGAGAAGCCGGGGGCGGTTGCGGCGCTGTCGCGCTCGACATCTCACTCCGCCATGCCGGGTAACAAGAAAAACGAGCAAGACAAGAAGCCGGTTCCGGTAATCGAAGACTGGTGGCTGGTGCGCGACTCGCACAACCGTGTCGGCTGGGTGCTGGCCCGCATGATCGATCTCGACGTCCCGCTCGACGTCGCCCAATACGCGGAAGGTCAGCGGATTGTCGCGTTCTTCGTGTTGAATCAGGTTCAGGATGGAGACAAGAAGGTCGCGCAGTACTTGACCGTTCTCACCGAGCCCAAGGATGGCCTGCCGTTTGACTTCAATCAGATTCGCGTCTTCACCTGGAACGTGAGGCGCCATCGCTATGAGACGGCTTATCGCGAGCGCATGGAAGGTGTCCTGCCGGTGACCGTTTCACAAGAGAACTTCGAGAAAGAAGGTGTGTTGCCCGCGTTCGTTATTCGCGTCAAGGACGACAACGGCAACGTCGCGGAGCGCAAATACAAACTCAACACGCCGATTGTGCGCCGAGTGCTCGCGCCGGGAGAACAGCCGCAGCGAACTGTAACTCGGAAAGCGAAACGGAGGCGGTAGTGGCAAGTGCCCTGCCAAAGAGGGCACAGACATTTAGCGAGAGTTGCTTCCCGCTGTGTTTCCTTGTGCCGTCTGTGCTCCCTGTGGTGAAGACCTAGGCGTAGAAATCGGCAATGCTCTCGACGACCAAACGAATCTCGGCCTCGGTCAGTTCTGGGAACATCGGCAAGGCCAGCACTTCGCGGGCGGCCTGTTCGGAGACCGGCAGGTCTCCTGCCTTCAGTCCGAGGTAGGAAAAGACGGGCTGCAAATGCAGCGGCAGCGGATAGTAAACTTCCGACCCGATTTTTCGTTCGGCGAGAAATTTGCGCAGTTCGTCCCGGCGCTGGGCGCGAATCACATACTGATGAAATACATGTTTGGCTTTCGGACTGCGCGAAAGCAAGCGCACTGGCGCGGTAAGTTGGTTCGAAGTCTGACTCGAAGTCGGCCCGGAAGTCAGCCCGGACTCGGCAAACAGCCGGTCGTAGGTCGCGGCGTGCTGCCGCCGGCGCCCGTTCCAGTCCGCAATGTGCGCCAGCTTTACGCGCAGCACCGCTGCTTGAATAGCATCCATGCGTCCGTTCCAGCCAAATTCGTCATGATAGTAGCGCCGCGGACTGCCGTGATTGCGGAGTTGCCGCATGTGCTCGGCCATTTCCGGACGGGTAGTGGTGACGATTCCCGCGTCTCCGTAGGCGCTCAGGTTCTTGGTGGGATAAAAACTGAAGGCGGCAGTTACACCGAGCGAGCCCGCTCCGCGCCCGTTCCACTCGGCGCCAATCGCCTGGGCGGCATCCTCTACGATTGCAAATTCAAATTCCTTAGCGTACTCGTCAACGATGCGGTCGAAAGCGTCCATGTCGGCGCACTGGCCGTAAAGATGCACGGGAAGAATCGCGCGAAGATTATCGGGTCGCTTCGTTTTGATTTGCCGTACAACGAGCGCGGCATCCAGATTCAGCGTGCCCGGATCGACGTCCACGAAAACGGGCGTTGCGCCGGCCCGCACAATTGCGCTGGCCGAGGCAAAGAAGCTGAAGGCGGTGGTAATAACGGAGTCTCCGGGCTTGACGCCCGCGGCGACGAGCGTCAGCCAGAGGGCTTCCGTTCCTGACGCGCAACCGACAGCGCAGGCCGCTCCCGTCAGCGCAGCAATCTCACGCTCAAGCGCCTCAACCTCCGGGCCGAGAATGAAGCTTTGCGAATCGCAGACGCGCGCAATGGCGGACAGCGCGTCTTCGCGGATGCCATCGTACTGGCGGCGCAAGTCGAGCAGCGGAACCTGGAGCGGGACGGAAAGCGGAACAGACTGGGGCGTGGGGTTTCGTGTCGTCTTTGGTGGCGTCGTTCGTGCCGTCTTGCGGGAGGATGAGAGATTGGACTTCACAGGAAGAAGATTCTAGCAGGGCGATCAGTCGTGCGCAGTCGGTGCGCAACATTCGGGCCCTAGTGGCGATCTAGCGGCGTTTCCTGATCTTCGGCAGGGCCGGGGCTTTGCTATTACAGACGCCATGTCGACGAACGTCCCGCCCCTCCAAGCATTTCTCTCTCTCGCCCACGCAGTTATCCAGATGCTCCCGCCAGCATGCCAGGTCAGCCCGCAGCCGGTCGAGATCGAGATCGGGAAACGAGCTGTCCGCGCCGCTGATATTGCGCATGGCACGCTCCAAAACCGAGCGCGCACCCACATGGTTGCCTTTGGACTGGTGATGAAAAGCGACCGCCAGCTGAACCATGCCCTGGACATGCAACCGGAGATGCCGACCCGAGGAGAGGTCGCGCGGCAGCGCACGCCAGACGTCTTCGAGAACTTCATGCGCGTCGAAAAAGTGGGCGCGGTTGAACAGATTGAGACCTCTGTGGAACTCCGTTTTGTTGGGCAGCGCGCTCATAGTGGGCAAGCCAGTTCGATTGCTCAACTCCTTCCGCCAATCTACATGTTTCCATAGATTAATAGACGGTACTGCTCCAGAAAAATGTAGAGCGATGGCATTTGAACATGTATGTCATTGAAAAATATGATCGTTATTCGATAATCCTTTGGAATGCAGATTGCACTTAGGTGCAGGTTATCCTGTAGGACTTTCCCTGGGGCTGCGTGCTGAAGTCAGGCCCTCCCTAAGCAATCAACATAACTGATTAGCCGATTTTCAGTTTCCAGAATTAGACAGGAGAAATCGAATGGAATCTGCATTCCGCAACTCTTCGACTCGTTTTGTGCTCGCATTCGTGGTTCTAGCCCTTTGCGTTGGAGCTTTCGCGCAAGGCGGAAACGGCGAACTGGCCGGTGTGGTGACAGACTCCACTGGCGCCGTTGTTTCTGGCGTTGAGGTCAAGCTGTCCAACACCGCGACAGGCGACGTGCGCACTACTGTGACCACACCCGCCGGAATTTACACCTTCCCGGCGCTGCCGATTGTTGGAACCTATACGTTGGAAATCGCGGCCAAGGGTTTCAAGTCGACCAAAGTTCAAAACATCATTGTGAGCGTGGGCACGATTACGTCTCGTGACGTGAAGCTCGAAATTGGAGTGGCGACCGAGCAGGTAACGGTGGAAGCCGGCCAGCAACTCGTGCAGGTCGAAGATGCTGCAGTCTCGCAGTTGATTGACCGTCGCATTTGGGAGCAGATGCCGCTCGAGGCCCGCAACTCGAATGACTTTATCAACCTGGTGGCGGGAGCTGTGCCAGAGCAGTTCGACCGCACATTCCGCGGACCGGCTGTGAACGGGACACGAACTGGTACAGGCAACTTCATGGTCGAAGGTGTCGATAACAACGAGCAGGGACAGGGTGGTGTGGCTATCTGCGGTTCGAACTGCGGCCAGGGAGGATCGAACACGTCCATCTCGCCGGACGCGATCGAAGAATACCGTGTAGTGACTCACGATTTTGCCGCTGAATATGGCAAAGCGGGTGGGTTCGTCACTGACACCGTGCTGAAGAGCGGCACCAACAAATGGCATGGATCGGCCTACGAATACAACCGTGTTCAGGCTCTAGCTGCTGAAGACTGGTTTAGTAATAATGCTGGTAATGGCGTGGCCCTAAAGGACCATCTGGTGCGCAACCAATTTGGCGGTTCTTTTGGTGGCCCGATCATCAAGGACAAGACCTTCTTCTACTCGTCTGTCGAGTGGCACCGGTTGCGCCAATCCTCGCCCGTAGCGGGAAGCTCGTTCACGCAACAGTTCTACGATTTTGTGAACACCGGGGCGTTCGAGACGTTTATGGAGACTGACCCGGCGGGATACTGCGTGCTAACTCTCGGAGCTGCTTGCCCTGGCGGCTTCTCCGCTTCGAGCACGGTCGGGCCAATCTTCAAGTCACAAATTCAGAAGTTTCCGCTGGCGATGCCTCTAGTGAATTCCACGATCACACAGGCTCAATGTGCTGCCCAGTTTGCGAAAAATGGTACGTCGAATTGCACTGGTGAAGGTGTGTATACCGGGCAAGCGATCTTCGGTTTTGGTAACAAAATTAACTATCCAGTTCCCTTGTACGATCAAGCCACGGAGTCCTTTGTCAACCCGGTGAACCAATACCGGGTGAGCGTGAAATTTGATCACAAACTTTCTGCCAAAGACCAGCTTAACGCAGTGTACTTGCTGGAAAATGTGGTCGACACGGATAATTTCGGATTGGGCGCCGCAACTTTCGGCGTGCCGACCAACAACCCCAATCGCGCCCAGACGCTTGGTGTAACTTTTACGCACAGCTTTACGCCGACGGTCTTAAACCAGTTTAAGATTGGCTATGTCCGGCACACAGCAAATTTCTCGTCACCGGGTACGGACGGAATTCCCTCATTGATCACCATCGATGCGCTGGCGGGCGGCTTCGGAGCCAGCAACGCGATTCCACAGTTTTTTACCGAGAACGAGTTCCAGTACAAGGACGACATCTCCATAACTCACGGAAAACACGCTCTGAAGTTTGGAGCGGAGTATCGCCGCACGCGGAACGGGTCGAGCTTTGACGCTGACAAGAACGGGTCTTTCTATAGTTGGGGAGGCGAGGATCTGATCACCGATTCGACCTTCAGTGACCAAGCCGACAAGCTAACTTTTGGGGGCCCTTACTTCGGCACTTGGTACTACGCAGCAGCGGCCGTCAATCCAAACAACGGTCAATTGCCCCAATTCTATCGAGGCTATCGCGCCAATGAACTGGCCGGCTATGGACAGGACGACTGGCGCATTTTTCCTCGGTTGACGTTGAACCTGGGTTTGCGCTGGGAGTATTTTGGCCCCCCACATAACTTCCAACCCAATATCGATTCCAACTTCTACTTCGGCTCACCAGTTACGCCAATTCCCGGTACGCATAGCAACCCGTTTTTCCCCACGAACAACTCGTTTTATGCGGGGGAAGCGTCCGCCGTATTCCAGGTAAAGAACACCAGCATCTGGAACAAGAAATTGACGAACTTCGGGCCGCGCGTTGGCTTTGCGTGGGATATATTCGGAAACCAGAAGTTCGTGCTCCGCAGTGGGTTTGGAATGTACTACGATCGCATTTACAACAACGTCTTCGAAAACATCCGTTTCAATCCGCCGTTTTATTCGAACGCGGTTTTCGGCTCGATCCAAAATGGCACTCCCGGGGGTGCGCTGGAGACGCCGGGCGTATTCACGGTTCCTTTCACTGCCGCTAACACAGCGCTTTTCGTGAGTCCGGTCATTTTCCCGACCGGCCTACCCTTGGCACGTCCGCGACACATGAACCAGGACCTGTCGACTCCGTACTACGAGCAGTATAGCTTTGGCCTGCAGTACCAACTCGCCAAAGACATGGCCTTGGAGACGAACTACATCGGGACTCTTGGGCGGCACCTGATTGGTATTTACAACATCAACACGTTTGACGGTCGTTTGTCGGGTCTCGGTTCTTCGGCGCGACCCAACAGAACGATCAGTTCTGACAACTTCCGCAATACGGCCTTTACGTCCAATTACAATGCGTTGAACGTCACCCTGCGCAAGCGCTTCTCGGGAGGATTGCAGTTTAATGCCAACTACAGTTTTGCCAAGTCGCTGGACGAACTAAGCGATGCATTCCGCGCAAAGGGATCTACTGGGGCTACTGACCCCATGAACCTCCGGAACGACTACGGACCGTCGGACTTTGACGTGCGCCACCGGTTCGTCATTAGTCCGACCTACGACTTGCCCTTTATGAAGAGCAATCGCTGGCTGGGCGGATGGTCGGTAAACTCGATCATCTCCTGGCAGACGGGAGCTCCCATTGCCTTGATTGACTCGATTGCGGATCCGAATGGCGCGGGCGTTGCGAACCAACGTCCAGCGTTCATTGGCACGAGTGTATCCGGTGCGAACGTCAACAAGGTAGTCACCCTCCCTTCTGGTGCTATTGCGTACCAGGGCCTGAACCCTGCTGACTTCGCCGAGGTGCAGCAGGCAGCCGGCATCGGTTGTTCGGCTACGATCAACTTGGGTGCCTGGTGCAATAGCACCCTGCGGCGTGGTACGTTTCACGGACCACACTTTGCCGATGTGGACTTTGGCTTGGGTAAGGCGTTCAGGATCAACGAAAGTTCCAAGCTGACCTTCGAAGCGAATTTCTTTGATCTTTTCAACCATCCGAACTTTGCAAACCCTAACGGAAACGTGGTCGATCCGAACTTCGGCAATTCGCAATCCACCTTCGGTGGAGTGGGTGGTCACCGCGTGACCCAACTGGCGCTCCGGTTTGATTTCTAGCCGATTTAGAAGGTGAACAACAATTCAGGCCGGCCGCGAGGTCGGCCTTTTTCTTGTTTGCCGAGCATGTTCGACAGCTTGAGGGTGAGAGTCCCTTTGACAACCTGATGGAGGTGATTGTGTCAAGAAGACGAGAAATCGTCATGCTGTACGAAAGATGAAGGTAGGTCCTTCGGAGTCGCCTTGTAGGAGGAGGCTTCAAACTGCCATAAGCTGCTTCGGTCCAAAGACCGCGGTGGTGAACGTGATGGTTAAAAGGCGTGACAGAAGATCACGTCATGTGTGGATAAGAGAGATGAGTGAAAACGATCCTCCGAGGAAGCATCGAAAACAGGCAAAGACGACACCCAAAACCAGGGTTTTCACCTTGTCCTGGGATAAGCATGAAAGGTACCTACTTACTGGTCATGCGGGGGTCCGGTGTATAGGAGGCATGACTCTTATCCGGGCTTTCGTACGGAACTTGAGAACCGGGTCGGTGATGCAAAGGGAAAAGGCACAAGTGGAGAACCCACGAGGCCAAAAGTACCGATGCACCGATCAGGGGCGCACTGCTTCGTAGTAGCGAGGAAGCGGGGTAATTCCCGTGGAGCGAAGGGGGCAGGTCACTCACGTCGAGAAGGAGTCAACGGGTAACCGGAGGAGCTCCACGTCTTGACGGAAGGCGGCAGCCTTCTCTGGGTGGCACGAGCCGGATGAATCGAGAGGTTCACGTCCGGATCTGTGGGCGGCCCGGGGCGAAATTCCCCGGGCCTACCCGGCAGTCATAGCGAAGCGCAAGGGTGAAATAACACTCGCCGCGAGGCGGGGCCTGAAAGAAGCGTGGAGCAAAGGCGCGAGCCGATGAACAAGAACCGGATACGAGGCCTACGGTGGCGGGCGAGCGGGC
>Ga0185299_10000815_pt1 | contig 73911 bp, 65 predicted proteins | sample PaiPotPPA55metaG_FD_128002 | JGI IMG/M metagenome (GOLD analysis project Ga0185299, IMG submission 128002) | Iron sulfur acid spring bacterial and archeal communities from Banff, Canada, to study Microbial Dark Matter (Phase II) - Paint Pots PPA... ...
CCAGATATTGCTCTCGCGAATGCAAGTCCACCCTCCTAGGTATGGCCTGACTCGCGCTTACTCTGGGTTACTTTTTCATTTGACCCATCCAGTCCCGCCACGGTGACATTTTAGGTGACCCAATTCGATCCTTTAACTGAGCTTTCTCAACCGGGGTATACTAACTGGCGAGCGGACATCAACAAAGAGCCCGGTTGAGGAGATGTGTCATGCGACGATTTGGTCTGGTATTTGCAGTAGGAATTGCAGCGGTGGCGTTGATAGGATTTGCTCAGCAGCCGGCCGGCCCCTATAAGGTTCTCAACACAGCCAAGGTCGGGGGCTCAGGCGGGTTTGACTATGTGAATGCAGACGAGGCCGGCCGCCGGTTGTACGTAGCGCGTAGCGGTCAAGGCGCGCGAATCACCGTCTTCAATCTGGACACTCTGGAGCCAGTGGGTGAAATCCCCAACGTCAGCGCACACGGCGCGGTTGTTTCTCCGAAGACCAATCACGGATTCGCGAGCAGCAAGCCGGTGGTGATGTTCGATAGCAAGACCCTCGCGCCCATCAAGACCATTGATGTCGATGGAGGCCCCGACGGCATGCTTTACGACTCCTTCAACGATCGGGTCTACGTTCTCAGTCACAGGGCGCCGAACGCGACGGTGATCAACGCGTCGGATGGATCGGTAGTAGGCACCATCGACCTGGGCGGTGCGCCGGAAGAAGCCGCGAGCGACGGCAAAGGGCGCATCTATGTTGATATTGAGGATAAGGGGAACATCGCTGTCGTGGACGCCAAAACACTTACGGTAACCGCCCACTATGATCTCGAAGGGAAGGGCGGCGTATGCGCGGGGTTAGCGCTGGATGTGAAGAACAACATCCTGTTCGCCACCTGCCGCAATCCGCAAAATATGGTGATACTCAACGCGCGCGACGGCAAAATCCTGGATGCCCTGCCGATCGGCACCGGCACGGATGGCGCGGTGTTCAATCCCAAGACCATGGAAGCTTTCAGCTCGCAGGGCGACGGAACACTAACGATCATCAAAGAAAACAGTCCGACCAGCTTCGTTGTCGAACAAAACTTGGAGACGATGAAGACCGCCAAGACCCTGACGTTGGATGGAAAGACCAACCACATCCTGCTGATCGCCGCTGAGTTCGGCCAGCCCGCCACGCCTCCACCGCCCGGCGGGCGTGGCAGAGGCCCGATGGTGCCAGATTCGTTTTCGATTCTGGTGGTTGGCAAGTAAACGCCAAATTCGTCTAGGATGAATGCGAACCTAATCCACGCCATAGTCTCATATGCCGATCGGTATCGCACTGAAAACTTGACGGAGGATCCGCGCCACCTCGCAACCGACTGGTGGCAGGCGTTCGTTTTCTTTCTTGGGCGGGCGTGCTACCAAGGGCGCGTAGACGTAGTTTCGGACCGCGTCTACGACAGCGCTCTGCAAGTGCTGGCACCATTGTTTTCAGGTAAGCAGAGGGACTTAAACTACGAATCCCAAAAACGCGAGAAGTGGAACGTCAGGACTCGACTCGCCGAAAAGATCGGTAAGGGCAAGGTCGGAAAGTCGCGAGATGTGGAGATGATAATTAGCGCGCTAAAATTCTTAGATTCTCTGGACAACAGAAACATTGTCTCCTATTCGGTTGCCAAAATCACGAAAGGAGACCTCACGCGGCATTACGCCGAATTACAACGTTCAGAGACTATAGACGGTATTACGCAGGTTGGTCCGAAAGTCGCCGCTCTTTACTTGCGGGACGTTGTCTCCTTGTTCGACCTCACCGATTTTGTTGACAATTCGTCAGCATTTTGTCTCCAACCCATCGACACCTGGGTGCAAAAGGTCGCGGAAAGACTTGGGGTTGTCCCCAAGAACGCGCTCAAACTGACGACTCAGCATGCGATCGTAAAAATGTGCGAGAAACACGAGATTTCAGCGCTGCGTTTCAACCAGGGTGCCTGGTACACGGGCAACCATGCCTTTGACTTGTTCTTAGAGTTGCTCTCGAACTGTAAGAGGGGCGAAGCCGCTCATAGTTCGCATTAGAAATATCTCTCGTATCCTCCAGGCAGTGACCCCATATTCGCAGATTTGGCCTAAGCTCGCTTTCCCAGCAAACACGATTACTTGGCGGCGCCCGGCTTCAATCATCGGGGCCGGCGCACTCGGATCCGGCCATGCAAATCTCTCGAAATCGTTATCTGATTGAGGTGCTGCGCTTTGCGCCACGCCGGTTTTTGTTCAGGACGGAAGTCTGACGCCGGCGCAGTTGCGCGCCAAGGCCAAGGCTCAGAATGTTCCTGAAATACGGTGCGAAGGGGTCCCGAACTTCCTGAAACTGCCAGCGAATTTGTACTTGGGCGAAGGCCTAGTTGCAAGAACTGACCCGACGCCCGTAGCAAGGGGACCAAACCGGTCTTGGAATGGAAACGCCCTAGCGGTCGCGCGGCGGCGATTGATGTCCGTTGTGGCCGCCGCGCTCGAGTGAACGGATCAGGCCTTGGAGCATCCTGTCCGTTTCGCGCTGTGAGGTCGCCAAGGCTTTCACCTGGGTTTGGGTTTCATTCAGCATCTTCATCCCGGTCAGGATGAGCTTTCGGATAGCGGCGATCTGGCGATCGTGCTCCGTGACGCGCGTCTCCAACTTGCTGGGCATCGCATCCAACTTAACATGCGAGAGAACCAGACCTCGCCAAGCGTTTTTACCGCGCCGTTCTTGGCCTTCCCGACGCGACTGTGTACAATGAGCGTCTTATGGCATTGAATGGACGTGTCGCGCTCATCACCGGCGCCAGCCGCGGCTTGGGGAAAGCGATGGTGTTATCGCTCGCAGAGGCGGGCATGCGCGTTGCCTTAGTGGCCCGCGATGTCGCGCAACTCAATGCCGTCGCCGATCAAGCCCGCGGCTTGGGCGTACAAGCCGAAGTTTTCCGCACCGATATTACCGACGAATCGCAGGTGCGGCAGCTCGAACAAGATGTCCTCGCCAAGTTCGGCCCGGTCGACATCCTCATCAACAATGCCGGAATCGCCGTGCGCAAGTTCTGTGTCGACCTTACCTTGTCGGACTGGATGAGCGTGCTCAATACCAACCTCACCAGTGCATTCCTGATGTGCCGCTCGTTTGTGCCCCATATGAAGGGCCGAGGCTATGGTCGTATTATCAACGTCGCCTCCATCATGGCCCACATCTCCGTTCCGATGCGCAGCGCCTATTCATCCAGCAAGGCCGGATTGCTCGGCTTCACGCGCGCTCTGGCGCTTGAGCTGGCTGGCGACGGCATCGCGGTCGTGTCCATCAGTCCCGGACCCTTCGCCACTGAGATGACGATTCCGCTCATGACCAATCCCGAAATGAACGAGCAATTCATGTCGAAAACCCCGATGCGCCGCTGGGGCAAGCCGGAGGAGATCGGCAAGCTCGCGCTGTATCTTTGTTCGGAAGAGGCGGGCTTCATCACGGGAACCGACATTGTGGTCGACGGAGGCTGGTGTGCACAGTAGCCGTGCCCTGGCCGCGGCAGCGCTTTTGGTCGCATTAACGGCTTGCCGAGGCAACAAGACCAAACGAATCGCCGTCGTTCCCAAAGCCAATTCACACGAGTTCTGGGTATCGGTGCACGCCGGCGCCGCGGCGGCCGGCCAGAAATTCGGCGTCGAAGTGCTATGGAACGGGCCCGCGCAGGAGACCGAATACGATCGCCAGATGCAGATTGTCGATTCAATGATCGCCCAGCGCGTGGACGGCCTCGCGGTCGCGGCTACCGAGCGCAAAGCTTTGAATCGCTCCCTCGATCGCGCCGCCGAGCTGGGCATTCCCGTAACGGTCTTCGACTCCGGCGTCGATTCCACCAATTACCTGTCGTTCATCGCGACCAATAACTACCAGGGCGGCCAGATGGGAGCGCGCGAGTTGGCGCGTCTGGTCGGAGGCAAAGGAAAGGTCGCCATGGTCATGAACATCCCCGGCAGCTTATCGACTGTGGATCGAGAGCGCGGTTTCGAAGATGCCATCAAGTCCGAGTTCCCCAAAATCGAGATCGTGGCGCGCCAGTTCTCCATGTCCGACCGTTCCAAAGGAATGGCTGCCGCTGAAAATATCCTGACCGCTCACGCCGATCTCGACGGCATCTTCGCCTCGTCGGAGCCGAGCAGCACGGGAGCCGCGCTGGCTCTCAAATCGCGCGGTCTTACCGGCAAAGTGAAGTGCGTTGGATTTGACGCCAGCGACAATTTGATCGACGATCTGAAAGAAGGAACCATCCAGGCCTTAGTTGTCCAGGATCCGTTCCGGATGGGCTTTGAAGCGGTCAAGACCTTGGTGGACAAACTCAACGGCATTACGCCGCCCAAGCAGATCGACCTGCCGGCCCGAGTGGTCACCAAGCCCGATCTCGATAAGTCGGAGATACATGACTTGCTGTACCCCGACGTCAAGAAATATCTGGGCAGCACGTAAAACCGCTCCCTTACGGTCACGGCTCCGTTTCAGAGCCGCGCGCGTTAGCAAGCGTGCCCGCGCGCTAGAACGGCAGGATCTCTTCCCGCTGCGGATCGAAATCGATCCGGCGCTTCTCCATATACGCGATGTTCCCCAAATGCGACGCCTGCGCTGACCGATGCCCGATCAACACGTCCGCGTTCGGCCGCTGGCGTGTCCGGCAGCATTCCAGGAAATTGCTCACGTGCGCGAAGACCATGTCCGGATCTTCCGCCTTCACCACCACTGGCTGTGCGCCCTTGCCCACCGGATGAAATTCGTAATGCTGGCGGTCGATCAGCAGCCGCCCTTCTGTTCCACACAACTCCACCGCTGCCCCGGTGATTCCAGGCGCTAGCGTCGCGTCGAACGTGGCCGTGAACTCGCTCGGATATTCCAGCAGCACATTGATGGTGTCCGGTGCAGTGCGCCCATCTTTATATGCGTAGACGCCACCCGCCGCAGCCGCCGATTTGGGCGTATCCTGCTGCAGGAACATGTGTACTACGTCGATCCAGTGCGTGAACAAATCGGTCACTTGGCCGCCGCCGAAATCCAGATAAGCGCGCCAGTTGTAATATTGCTGCGGGTCCCAATCGCGCCACTTCAGCGGGCCCAGAAAGTGCGCCCAATCCAGGTTGGACGGCCGGTTCTGAAGCGATGCCGGCGCCTTGCGCAGATGATAGGTATTGCCGTGCCACCAGGTGCGCGCCAGCGTCACCTTGCCGAGGCGCCCCTTGTCCACATATTCGCGCTTGGCTTCGATGTAGTGTTTGCCGGAGCGCTGTTGCATTCCGACCTGGCACACTCTCTCGTGCACTCGCGCGGCTTTGACGATGCGCGGCCCTTCTTGAATGCGCAACGTCAGAGGCTTCTCGACGTACACGTCGTGGCCCGAATTTAGCGCATCGATCGCGATCGTCGAATGCCAGTGGTCCGGGGTCGCGATCAGCACCGCGTCTAGCTTCTCCTCCAGCAGCTTGCGATGATCGGTGAAACTCTTGGCGTCGGGCGCCTTTTGCAATGCGTGATCGATCTGCTGGCTGTAAACATCGCAAACCGCAGCAACGTGGACCTTCGGATCGTGCTGGAACTGCGTCATGACGTAGTAGCCGCGATCACCCACTCCGATCGCGCCCAGTTGAATGGTGTCGTTGGCCCCTAGAATTCGGGAATAGGACGCGGCAGTCATGGCCGCCGCCCCGCGGAGCAAGCTCCGTCGCGCGATCTGGTTCTGATTCATGTGCGAATTATAGCGCCGTCACGCCACTTACTAGGCATGAAAAGAGCTTTCGCAATTCTTTCGCTCCTGATTTGGTCCCTCGCGGCCAATGCCGGAACGCTTACCAAGTCCCACAGCCAAGGCAAGTTCAGTGATGAGGAGATCGAGGCCACCATCAAAGCCAAGCTGGCCAAATCCAAGATCGGCAAGGACGGCCTGCAGGTGCATGTCAAGAACGGCATCGCCACTTGGACCGGCAGCACCACTGTAATGCAACATAAAGGCGCGGCTACGCGCATGGCCAGGACCGCCGGCGCCACGCAGGTTGTAAACAACATCAAGGTTTCAGCCGACGACAACGGCGCTTTGAAGGCGCAGCCCCGCAAAATCGAAGTAAAGACCAATTAAGTGTGCTCAGTTACTATTACCCTCTAGTTCGATTTGTATTTTCTGCCTATCCTCGTATCACCAATTTACACGGCGACGCGCGGTCCCCTGTTGCAAATTGTGGCACCGTCTCTCCGCAGTCAAGTGGCAACAAAATTGTAAAACGATCATCGCTTCGATGAGGAGGTCACAATGTTAGAACGAAGTTGTTTTCTTCCGATTTTGTTCGCCACAGCCGCCCTATTCTCGACCGTCGCGCCTGCTGCCGCCCAAAATCTCACCCCGATACAAGATGCGATAACGTCCGGTGTCATCGCTATGCCGGACCCGGTAGTCCAATCGACCGCGCCGATCAACGTTGTGCCTTTCGAATTCGATCCTTTTGGCACCAACCTAGTGAGCGCAAGCTGGCTGACGGGCATCGGTTGCCCAACCAACGCGACGGCTAATACCGGGAATGCATCTTTCCCGGTCACCGACCCGGCCTGCCCTACGAGCGATCCCCAAGACGGGCACAATCAGGGTCTGTTCCTGGTAAAAACAGGACCGACGACGAACTACGCTGCCGCCGGAGCGAAGTTGGTCGGTCCGGGCGCCAAAGGAATCGTGCTTACGGAGTTAGGTTATGATTTGCGGAAATCTACAAGCGCCGTCACTCCGAACGGCTCACACTGCGGAGCTGGCGCGCCACGGTTCAACATCGTGACAAGCGACGGAGTGACGCACTTCATCGGGTGCAACTCGCCGATGGCGGTCATGACGGGCTTTAGTGACAGTTGGATAAGGCTCCGCTGGACTTCGCCTGGTACTGTGGCCTTCCCAACTTTTGCCCCTACTGCTACCGTATCCTCGCTATCGATTATCTTCGACGAAGGCACAGATACCGGTCCCGACTTCTTCGGCGCTGCTATTCTTGACAACATCGACGTAAACGGCACGCTGGTAGGATCGGGACCCACCGGCGGGAAGTAGTTTGTCTCAAAACTAGCCCCTCACCACGGCTTGCAGCGCCTTGCTACAATGCAATCCGTGCGCGCTAAGGTGTTACTCTTAGTTGCTGCGCTCTCGGGCGCGGTCTTCGCCCAGGAAATCCGGATCACCTCCGGCCCGGTCGATAACCAGGTCTTCCAGCGAACCGCCGAGCAGACCGCCGACATTAGCTTTAGCGGCACGGCGTCCGGCAAGAAAGTTAACGGCAAGGATGTTGAAGCCCGCGTCATCGCGGCCGACTCTACTCCCGTTCCCGGGTTCGATTGGTCATCTGTAGCAAAAATCCAGAAGCTGAAATGGGGCGGGGAACTCAAGCGCGTGCCGGTCGGTGGTCCGTATCGCCTCGAAGTTCGGCTGCAGGGCAGCGACTCCTCGCTTTCGATCGCCAATCTCCTGGTTGGCGACCTCTGGGTCCTCGCCGGACAGTCGAACATGGAAGGCCACGGCGACTTGGTCGACGTCCAGCAGCCCTCCCCACTGGTCCACAGCTTTGACATGGCCGATCGCTGGCTCGTCGCCGAAGAACCGCTCCACACGGTGGTGAATGCCGTCGATCCCGTGCATTGGCCGCTGAATGCCGAAAGGGTCCCCGAACGGTTGACCGGTCAGCCGCTCGAAAACTATGTCACCAATCGAAAAAAGGGCTCTGGCCTCGGTTTGCCCTTCGCCGTCGAGATGGTCGCGCGCACCAGTGTCCCGGTCGGTCTGATCCCCTGCGCTCACGGCGGAACTTCCCTGGATCAGTGGAGTCCAGATTTGAAAGATCGCGAAGGCGAATCGCTATACGGCTCGATGTATCGCCGCGTGCAGGCCGCCGGCGGGCGCGTCAAAGGCGTCTTATGGTATCAAGGCGAGTCCGACGCCAATCCTAAGGCCGCGCCTGCGTTCCTGCCTAAGTTCGAAGCTTTTGTCAAGGCCGTTCGCGCCGATTTCAACCAGCCGGATCTTCCGTTCTACTATGTGCAAATCGGGCGGCATATCGACAAGAGCAACGTATCGGAGTGGAACGCCGTGCAACTCGCCCAGCTCCGCGCCGAACGCGAGATTCCGCACTCCGCTATGGTCGCCGCCGTCGATCTGCAGCTTGACGATGGTATCCATGTCGGCACCCAGGATCTCAAGCGACTCTCGCGGCGCCTGGCCGATTTAGTGTGCCTCGATCTGTTTCCGCGCATCAAGGATTATGGAGAGCGGAAGCGTGGCCCCCGGCCGGTTACCGCAACTTTTCAAGACGGTTTGGTGAAGGTGAGCTTTTCCGGCGTGAACGGCCGGCTCCAGTCCGAAGGTCCGATCTCCGGCTTCTCCATTCACCAGCCGGACGGCGAATGGGTGCCGCTCATCTACAAGTCACACGTCGATCCGGCCGAAGCCAGCACCGTTTTGCTGTCGGTGCAAGGCAAGCTGCCCCACGACGCCACGCTGTGGTATGGCTTCGGCAAAGATCCTTACTGCAACCTGCGCGATGCCGCCGACCTGGCCGTGCCGGTGTTCGAAATCAAGATCGCTGGTGGCGCAGGCCCCGGGCCTGTGAAATACTAGACTTGATAAACTGAAATTTCCGCATTACCAAGGAAGCCCCCAATGAAATCTTTTGTATTGCTCTTTCTGTTTTCCACCCTGGTGTACAGCCAGACTCCGCTCCCTCCCAAGATCACGCCTGGCACTCCCGCTCCGCCTCAGGCCGAAGCTCCGGCAGCTCCCGCTCCTGCCACCGCCGCTCCGCCGATTGCGCCCGACACCATCGTGCTAGAGGCCAACGGAAAGAAATACACCGCCGCTGAGATCGACAAGATAATCGCGTCTCTGCCGCCCCAGCTCCAGCAAAATGCCCGCATGCAGCCTCAATTGTTCAGTCAACTGTTCTTTTACCAGCAGTTGGCGGCGGACGGCGAAAAGGCCGGCCTCGACAAGCAGGATCCTTGGAAAGGGACGCTCGAGTTCCAGCGAATGCAGACTCTCGCGCAGGCCCAGTTGACCACTCACGGCAACCTCATCCAGGTAAGCACCGAAGATGAGCAAGCGTACTACAAGAAAAATGCCGACAAGTATCGCCAAGCCAAAGTACGCGTCATCTACATCAGCTTCAATCCGGCGCCCGCCAAGGCCGGCGCTGAGGCCGACAAGCTGCCCACCGAAGCCGAAGCCAGGAAGAAGATCGACGATCTCCACCAGCAGATCGTCGCCGGCGCGGATTTCGGCAAGCTGGCCCGCGAGAACTCCGATGACCACCCTTCGGCTGCCAAGGATGGCGATTTCGGAATCATCAAGCGCGGCAGTAGTTATCCCGATGCCGTGAAGAATGCCGTCTTCGCGCTCCAGGCCGGCCAAGTGAGTGAACCTGTCAGGCAACCCAACGGCTTCTATTTGATCCGAGTGGACCAGTTCAACCAGGAACCTTTCGACGATGTGAGCATGCAGATCTTCCAGGAAGTCAAGCAGCAGCGTTTTAATGAGTGGGTCAGCGGTATGCAGACCCAATACAAGGTGAAAGTTGAAAACCCTGGTTACTTTACGCCCCGTACGCCGCCGCTTCAGCTCCAACCGGTCCGTTGAACGGATTTGGAAACGTCTGCCGCTGCTCCAGGGACGCGCGATCCGAATCCGATTCTTACCCGCTCTGACAGTCCGTGGCGGAAAGCTTTATTCCAGGCGTTCGTGCGGGCAGCCGGTCTACGCCGGAAGCTATATTCGCAAGCGCGAAATCATTTTGGAACGAGATTTACGGAGTCGTCCCCACGAGCTGGCCCGCATTCTTACCCACGAGCTGTTTCATTTCGCCTGGGTCCGGCTTGGCAACCCCGCTCGCCAGTCATACGAGTGTCTTCTGCTCCAGGAGTTTAGACGCCGTGCCCGCGGCGAGCTCGGATGGTCCGCCGAATCGCGCAAGTCGGCCCTGCCCCTCCCAAATCCCAACGCCCACCGCCCTCTCCACTGGCGCGAATACATTTGCGAAAGCTTTTGCGATACCGCCGCCTGGCTTTATTCGGGTGTCCGCCGCCATCAGGAATTTACGCTCGGTGCGCGCTATAAGAAGCGCCGGGCACAGTGGTTTCTTGAAACCTTTCGTAACCGCGGAATATCGATATAATTGATTGTGGAGGCTGTTTCCACCTTGACCAAGCCCATTATCCGACTCGCTCCTCTTTGCGCTGCGATCGCAGCTTTTGTGTTGTGGACAGCCTGCGCCAATCATTCCGTCAAAGCCGACGGTTCCCTGAAGCCGGAGGGGACTCGTAAAGTTGCTCCTGAGTTCACTCTTAAGGACGCCGACGGCCAGACCGTTCATCTGGCCGACTATAAGGGCAAGGTCGTGCTCCTCGACTTCTGGGCCACCTGGTGCGGCCCCTGCAAGATCGAAATCCCTTGGTTCATGGAATTCGAGAAGCAGTTAAAGGACCGGGGTTTTGCAGTGGTCGGCGTGGCGATGGACGAAGACGGCTGGAACGTGGTTAAGCCTTACATCCAGCAGTACAAAGTCAACTATCGTATTTTGCTTGGAAACGATCAGGTGGGCGAGATTTACGGGGGCGTCGAGTCCCTGCCCACTACGTTCTTAATCGACCGCCGGGGAAAGATCGCTTCCGTCCATATCGGGCTCTCCGGGAAAGACGAATTCAAAAATGCCATCACTGAATTGCTGGACGCGCCTCGGACTACTTCTATTGCTCCTCTCGGCGGCAACTTCGGCTTTATTACGAGCCCAAAGTAACTCCGTACTCAGCGTTGCGCCACCCGAAAAACTAACCATTAAGCGCGGCGCCACCGCCGAAGTAAGGCTCAAGGCGCAGCTGCAGCCTGGCTACCACGCCAACAGCAATGCCCCCGCCGACGAGTTTCTCATCCCGCTCAGACTTACCTGGGCGAAAGAGCCCCTCGAAGCCGAGCAGGTCACTTACCCCAAGCCGCAATTCGAAAAGTACGCCTTTTCCCCCAACTCGGTCTCGGTATTTAGTGGAAATTTCGAAATTGCCACGCGCTTCAAAGCCCTTCCAAAATCGAATCCGGGGCTCGGCGTGATGACCGGGAAGCTTCGCTTCCAGGCCTGCAACAACAAAGAGTGCCTCCCGCCGCGGACCATTGACGTCCGTTTTACAGTCGAGCTGCAGTAACCCTCGGCCGGCCTTTGAAACATTCCTGACTCTCCAGAGTCAACTCAGCAAGGCTCCTGTCTCGCTCTTATGAACATCCTACGCCTGCTAACACTGACGCTGACCTTCTGCTCGCTCGCCTTATTCGCCGATCAGATCACCATGAAAAATGGCGACCGCTTTACCGGCGCCGTCATCAAGCTGGACGGGAAGAACCTGGTCTTCAAATCCGACTACGCCGGAAACATCGCTGTTCCCTGGGACGCCGTGGCTGCGATCTCCTCCACCATGCCTTTGAGTATTATTTTGCAAGATGGGCAGCTTGTGGTCGGCCAGGTAACCACCTCCGACAACAAATTCGTGATCCAGACCCGCGACGCAGGAACTGTGACTGCGTCCAGAGAGGCCGTCCAGATGGTTCGTTCGCAAGCCGAGCAGGCTGAAGCTGAGCGCTACCTCAATCCCAGGATTACCGACCTGTGGACCGGCTTTCTCGACTTTGGGTATGCCGCTGCCAGAGGTAATTCCTCCACTAACAATCTCAATGTAAGTGCGACCGCCACTCGCGCAACCACTCGCGACAAGATTGAAGTCGACTTCACTTCACTTTACGCCAGCAATGGAACAACCGGTAAGTCGGTTGTCACTGCCAACGCTATACGTAGTGCGATTGCTTACAGCCTGAACCTTACTCCCCGGACCTTCGCCTTTGGCTCGCTGGATCTTGAGTACGACCAGTTTCAAGACCTGGACCTTCGATTTGCTCCGGCCGCCGGCTTCGGCTTCCACGCCCTAAAAACTAAAGATACGCTGTTCGATGTCTTTGGCGGAGGCTCGCTAAATCGTGAATTCTTTTCTAACGGCCTGGATCGAACCTCGGGCGAGATCCTGGTGGGCGAGGAGTTGACTTATAAACTGTCCTCCATCACCTCGTTGCATGAACGGCTGAGTTTCTTTCCCAATATTAGCCGCATAGGCGATTACCGCGCCAACTTCGATTTGTCTACGGCCACGACCATTAAGAAATGGCTGGCCTGGCAAATTACCGCCAGCGATCGCCTTCTGAGCGACCCCCTACCCGGACGCAAAACCAACGATTTTATCTTCACCACGGGCCTGCGAATCACCTTCGCCAAACCAAATTAATTAGGGACAGTGCACTAATGCACTCAATACCAATTTCCACCCTCGCTACGCCCCACGCACTGTGAAGGAAGCCAGCACAAGTCCCAGGATCTCCTGAAGCTGGACCGCCTGGAAGTCGGCCGGGAACCGGACCTGTTCGGCCAGATACCGGTCGCGCATCATCCCTTCCAGCATTCCCATGAGCGCCGATCGAACAGCTTGCGGATTGAGTTCCGGACGAAGCAGATGCATCGCGCGCATCTCCACCACCACGCCGTCGATCAAACCGACGAAGCCGAGGAAGCCGTCGGTCAACGCCACCACCGGCCCTTCCCTGCGAATCCGCCGTCCTTCCAGCAACATGAGAAGCTTCAGTTCCGGGTCCGATTCCAGGCGCCGCAACACGCATCCCGCGATCGCTCCAAGCTTCTCAACGGGCGAACTCAGATTCTGGCTGGCTGCCCGAGCCTCTTCCGTGATCCCGCCCCATCCTTCGTTGAAAATCGCCTCCAGCAGACCAGCCTTGCTGCCGAAATGCTTCATCAACTGCGACTCGCTGGTCCCAGCCTGTCGCGCAATTGCAGACGTGCTGGTGTGTTCGTAGCCCCGGCTTGCGAACAATTTCTTGGATGCCTGCAGAATCCGCTGGTGTGTGGATACCTTCGATGGCGGTGTTGCGGGAGCTGGTACCATTTGGTCTAATCTATCACATAGTAGCACTGCTATCCAGTGGGGATATTACCAACGTAATGTCACTAACACCACATATTGGTGCTGTCACTCCGTAATCGGCTCCGCCTCCCGCATCAACGCAGCCTGTTCCTCTGCCCGAGAATCATTCAGAAACGTTCCGTGGCCACTCTCCACTGCTGCCAGATATTTCAACTTCGTCGCGCTCCTTTGGATGGGCAGAAAATCGACGTGAAAATGAAAATAGGGATGCTGCCCCACCGCCGGCCGCTGCCGCAGCAACATCATCAGCGGCATTGGAAAACCATACACGTTGTCGTATTTCTGACGCACGATTTTCAAAAGCGCAGCCAGGTCGCTGCGCTCCCCTACGCTAAGCTCTTGCAAAGCGCCCAAGTGGCGGCGCGCGCAAATCTGCATTTCGCTCGGGAACCGCCCGTAGAACGGCAGAAAAGCAACAAAGCTATCGTTCGCCGCCACCAGCCGCCGGCCATCTTCTATCTCCTCCGCCAGGATCCGGCAGTACAGGCACGCGGACTTCTCACGAAAATACTCCCGCGCCGAATCCAGCTCCGTCTGAGTCAACGGAGGAATGAACGGGAACGCATAGATCTGCCCGTGGGGATGGGGCATGGTTACCCCGATTGCGACCCCGGCGTTCTCAAAGACCGATACATACCGAACTTCCGGATTGGCGAACAGTTCGAGCGTCCGCGTGGTCCACAGCTCGATCACTCTCCTCCACTGCTCCACCGCCAACTGCGAAGGAAGCAGCCGATGGTCCGGAGAATAGAGCACGACATCGCAAGCGCCTCTCGCACCCGTGCTCTTGAACAGACCCGGCTCCGGCGAAAACGGCGGATTCTCGAAACTGAACGCTGGAAAATCGTTGGGATAAAGATAAACGTCGTAGTCGTCCGGCACTCGCCCCGACCCTGGACAAAAGGGACACCAATCCTCCGGTAACTGCGGGCGGCCTTGGCGCTCGGCCGCCACCGCCACCCATTCCCGTAGCAAAGGATGCCAGCGCAGTTCAGAGGATGATCGTGCGTTTGCCATGGAGGATCAAAACACAGAATACAAAGAATTCGCGCCAGCGCCTCGTGGTCTCAACTTGCTACAACTGAAGTCTAATGAACATCCGCCCGGAAGATGTGCTCGAGTACCATGCCTCCGCGCCCCAGGGCAAGATTTCCGTCACCCCTACCAAGCCCTGTCACACCCAGCGCGACCTCAGTCTTGCCTACACTCCAGGCGTCGCCATTCCATGCCTCGAAATCGAGAAGCAGCCCAGCTTGGCATATCGCTATACGGCCAAAGGCAACCTGGTAGCGGTAGTGACCAACGGCACGGCCGTGCTCGGCTTGGGAAATATCGGGCCGCTGGCCGCCAAGCCGGTCATGGAAGGCAAGGCGGTTTTGTTCAAGCGTTTCGCCGACATCGATGTCTTTGATCTCGAGCTCGCCGCTCGGGATCCCCAAGACGTCATTCGCGCCTGCCAGATGATCGAGCCCACCTTCGGCGCCATCAACCTGGAAGACATCAAAGCGCCCGATTGTTTCGTCGTCGAAGAAGAGCTGCGCCGTACGATGCGCATCCCTGTCTTCCATGACGACCAGCATGGGACGGCCATCATCGTGGGCGCGGCGCTGCTGAATGCCCTGATCCTGGTGAACAAGAATATCGAAGAGGTGAAGGTTGTCTGCAACGGCGGAGGCGCGGCTTCGATCGCTTGTGCCGAGCACGCCCTCAACCTCGGCATGAAGCGCGAAAACATCATCATGTGCGACATCGCCGGCGTGGTGTACGAGGGCCGCAGCGTGGAAATGAATCCCTACAAGGCCCGCTTCGCTCGAAAGACCGACATGCGGACTCTCGCGGAAGCGATGCGCGGCGCCGACGTTTTCATCGGGCTTTCAGTCGGCAACTGCGTCACGCCGGAAATGCTCCTGGCCATGGCCGACCGCCCCATTGTCTTCGCCCTCGCCAATCCCGATCCCGAGGTCCCCTACGACGTGGTGGTGAAAACCAGGCCCGACGCTATCGTCGCCACCGGACGATCCGACTATCCCAATCAGGTGAATAATCTGCTCGGCTTTCCCTTCATCTTCCGCGGCGCTCTGGACGTTCGCGCCACCACCATCAACGAGGCCATGAAGCTCGCCGCCACCCACGCCCTCGCCGAACTCGCTCGCGAAGAAGTGCCGGATTCCGTGAGCCGCACCTACGGGGTCGAGCGCCTCCGGTTCGGGCCGGACTATATAATTCCCAAGCCCTTCGATCCCCGCGTCCTTCTGCGCGAAGCCTCCGCCGTCGCGAAGGCCGCGATGGATTCTGGCGTCGCCCGCGAACACGTGGATCTCATTGCGTATCGCGACGAGCTCGAGCGGCGCCAGAGCAAAGTACACGGCGTCATGCGCATCATGATCAACAAAGCTCAGCAAAAGCCCAAGCGCGTCGTGTTCCCGGAAGGCGAGGAGAGCAAAATTCTGCGCGCCGCTCAAATTCTGATCGACGAGAAAATCGCCCTGCCCATTCTGCTTGGCCGCGAAGCTGTGATTCGGGAGCGAATGGCCGACCTTCACCTCACTCTCAACTCGGTATCGATCGTCGATCCTACCCAATCTCTCGACCGCGACCGCTACGCCGACGAACTCTTCCGTCTCCGCCAGCGAAAAGGAGTCACTCGCAAAGAGGCCGACCAACTGATTCTGAATCACACTTATTTCGGCTCCATCATGGTCGCGCTCCAAGACGCCGACGCGCTGGTGGGCGGCCTCACTCAGCACTATCCCGATACCATTCGTCCCGGTCTCGAAGTAATCCCCATTCGCGAGGGACTGCGCCGCGTCGCCGGACTCTACATGATGATTACGCTGAAAGGCGTCTATTTTTTCGCCGACGCCACGGTGAACATCGAGCCTTCCGCCGAAGATCTGGCTGAGATCGCGATTTCGGCCGCCGAAACCGCCGAGCGCTTCGACGTGAAGCCGCGTGTCGCGCTGCTCTCTTTCTCCAACTTCGGCAGCGCCCGTCATCCGCTGGCGGACAAGGTCCGCAAAGCCGTCGAGCTGGTGAAGAAACGAGCGCCGGAGCTGATGGTCGATGGCGAAATGCAAGCCGACACCGCGGTCACGCCGGAAATCATCGAGCAGGATTATCCTTTCAGCTCACTCAAAGGCGGCGCCAACGTTCTGATCTTTCCGAATCTCGAAGCTGGAAACGTCGCCTACAAGCTTCTGTCGCGTTTAGGCGCCGCCGAGGCGGTCGGCCCGATCCTTACGGGACTTTCCAAACCCGTGCATGTCCTGCAGCGCGGCGCTGAAGTCAACGAGATCGTCAACGTCGCCGCTATCGCTGTGGTCGATGCGCAGGAAGCCGAGCGTCGCGCCTAAGATCTAACGCACGACTCCCGTGGCGAACGCACTCCTGCTTGTGTTGGCTTACACACCCCAACAGTAGTCTTCCACAACTTTGTCGATGTTTTCGTCCTGCTCGGTCAGCCGCATCAGCTCCAGGCGGATGGCATCGACCAGGGCGTGCCAACTGGCTTCGATCACGTTGTCGGAAACCCCAACCGTCGCCCAGCTCTTGCGGTGGTCGGACCACTCTACCAACACGCGCACCTTGGCGGCGGTACCCTTCTTGGAATCGAGCACGCGGACTTTGTAGTCCGTCAGCCGAACGTCCTTGATGTTGGGATAGACCGACGACAGGCACTGCCGCAGGCACAGATCGAGTGCGTTCATCGGCCCTTGGCCCGTCGCGGTCGCGGTGTGGACGCTGTCCTGGATACGCAGCGTCACCGTGGCGGTGGTGCCGCCGATGAGCCGCGTCGTGACGTCGTAGTTCACCACTTCGAACAGGCCGAAGCCGGGATGCAGCGCTTCGCGGACCAGCAGCTCGAAGGTGCCTTCGGCCGCTTCCAGCTCATAGCCCTGATGTTCCAATTGCTTGATTCGCTCCAGCAATTGCCGGCGCGCATCCGAATCGAGCCGTTCGGCCAGGCCGTGTTGCTTCAGCTTGTATAGCACATTGCCGCGCCCGGATAGATCGCTCAACAGAACGCGCTGCCGGTTTCCGACGCCCTCCGGCTTCACGTGTTCATACGTGGCCGAATCCTTCAGTACCGCGCTGACATGCACGCCGCCCTTGTGGGCGAAAGCGCTATGGCCGATATACGGCTGATCGTTGCGGACCGGAAGATTGGCAACTTCGGCGATATAGCGCGCCACGGTGGTCAGGTTCTGAAGATTCTCGCGGCCGATGGTGGTGTGGCCGAGCTTTAGTTCGAGATTGGCAATGACGGAAACCAGATTCGCGTTGCCGCAGCGCTCGCCATAGCCATTGATGCAGCCTTGCACGTGCGTACAGCCGGCTTCAACAGCGGCCAGCGTGTTGGCCACCGCGACATCGGCGTCGTTGTGGGTGTGGATACCGAGCACGCCGTCGAAGCGCTTGCGCACCTCCGCAACCACCTCCGTGATCCGATGAGTCAAGTTGCCGCCGTTGGTATCGCATAGGCACAGGATATCGGCGCCCGAGTTCTTGGCGGCCTCGAGGGTGCGCAGCGCGAAGTCCGGATTAGCGTTGTAGCCATCGAAGAAGTGCTCGGCGTCGTAGACTACCTCGCGGCCATGGTCTTTCAAGTACTTCACCGTTTCCGAGATTAGCTTGAGATTCTCTTCTTCGCTGATTCCCAGAGCCCGGTGAACGTGCAAGTCCCAGCTCTTGCCGAAAATCGAAATCGTGGGCGTTGAGGCGTCCAGCAGCGCCCGAACATTGGGGTCCTGATCGACCTTATTCTTGGAGAAGCGCGTGGATCCGAAGGCCGTCAGCCGGGCGTGCTTTAACTGCAGTTCTTGCGCGCGCTCGAAGAATTCTTTGTCCTTGGGATTGGAATTGGGCCAGCCCCCTTCGATGTAGTCGATACCCAGCTCGTCCAGCTTGGTTGCGACGACCAGTTTGTCATCGACAGAGAAAGAGACGGACTCGCCTTGCGTGCCGTCCCGGAGCGTTGTATCGAAAGTCTGGATACGCATAAAGCTACTTATTGCTGACCGCGGCCGCCTCCTGTTCCTGCGGAACGCCGGTCTCCTTCCGTTTCTTCAAGAATGTCATCATCTCGCGGAGCTCCCGGCCCACGCGTTCGACGGGCTGGTCACGCGCCGCTTCCCGCATGGCGAGAAACTTGTGCCGGCCGGTTTTGTTCTCGGCAATCCATTCGCGGGCGAACTGGCCCGATTGGATCTCGGACAAAATCTTCTTCATCTCATCGCGCGTCTGCTGATTGACGATGCGCGGACCCCGCGAGTAATCGCCGTATTCCGCCGTGTCTGAAATCGAATAGCGCATGTAGCCCAGTCCGCCTTCGTATATAAGATCGACGATCAGCTTCAATTCGTGTAGGCACTCGAAATATGCGATTTCAGGCGCGTACCCGGCTTCCACCAAGGTTTCAAACCCCGCCCGAATCAATTCGCTGACCCCGCCGCACAGCACGGACTGCTCGCCGAAGAGATCGCTTTCGGTCTCTTCCCGGAACGTCGTCTCGATGACACCCGCCTTGAGGCAACCCAGGGCCAGCGCATAGGCCAGCGCGTTCTCGAGCGCCTGACCGGAGGCATCCTGATGAATCGCAACCAGCGCCGGAACGCCCACGCCTTCGGTGAACAGCTCGCGCACGCGGTGGCCGGGCGCCTTGGGCGCGATCATCGTAACGTCGACACTCGCGGGAGGCTTGATCTGTCCGAAATGTATGCTGAAGCCGTGGGCGAACATCAGGGTCTTGCCCTTGGCCATGTGCGGGGCTATTTCTTTTTCGTAAAGATCGGCCTGGATGTGATCCGGAACCAGGACCATAATGACGTCGGCCTCCTTGGCGGCGTCGCTCACAGGGAGCACTCTCAGTCCAGCGGCCGCGGCCTTCGCGTTGCTCTTACTTGTCCCATGCAGGCCCACTACGACCTTCACGCCACTATCGCGCAGATTGAGCGCATGAGCGTGGCCCTGGCTGCCATACCCGATGATGGCCACCGTCTTGCCCTGGAAGCGGCTGAGATTTCCGTCTTTCTCGTAATACCTTTTCGCCATATTTCTAGTTTCTCGTTTCTAGTTTTTCGGTCACAACTTCGACCGGGGTGTTTTTTTGTACCGGCGGCGACAAGCGCAGTTTCTTGAGTTCGAGCGAAACGGCCACGGCGCCGGAGCGAGTCACTTCGATATCGCCGTAGCTGCGCATAACGTCAATGAATTCGTCGAGTTTTTCCGAATCGCCGGTCGCCTCCAGCGCAAAGCCTTCGGTGGATGAGTCGACTACGCGAGCGCCGAAGATCTCGGATTCCTTTAAGATAGCGGCACGGTTCGAGAGCGCGCTACGCACGCGCAGCAGCGCCATTTCCCGCTTCACCGACGGAGTCTCGGTAAGGTCGGCCGCCTGCAGAACATTGATCAGCTTGTTCATCTGTTTGATTACTTGAGTACGCAGTTGCGGGTCGACGTCGACGGCAATGGTCATGCGCGAGAGCGTCGGGTCGAGCGTGCGCGCGACGGTCAGGCTCTCGATGTTGTAACCGCGCGCGCTCAAGACGCCGGTGATGCGCATCAGGGCGCCCGGTTTGTTTTCGACTAGCAATGAAATTACTTGCAGCATTGTTTCCTCAAGACACAGACCAGAATGTCTGTGCTACTCATGCCACCACCGGCTGGGGCGGTCCCAGCACCATTTCATTGATCGCCCCACCCGCCGGCACCATCGGGTAAACATTCTCGAATGGAGAGACGCGCACGTTGAGCAGATACGGCCCGTTCTCGCGAACCGCTTCCTCCAGCGCCGGGGCCAGATCCTCAGGCTTCTCAATTGTCCGGCCTTTGAACCCGTACGCTCCCGCCAGCATGGCGGCGTCCGGGAAAGAATCGAGCGTCGCCTGGCTGACGCGGTTGTTATAGAACAGCTCCTGCCATTGCCGGATCATTCCGAGGTAGCCGTTGTTCATGACCACTATTTTGATCGGCAGACCGTGGTTGACGACGGTTGCCAGCTCCGGCAGCGACATCTGGAAGCCGCCGTCGCCTACCACCGCGAAAACCAGCTTGTCCGGGCACGCGAATTGCGCGCCGATCGCCGCCGGCAATCCGAAGCCCATTGATCCGAGGCCTCCCGAGTTGATCCACAGCCGAGGCTCGTTGAAGCGGATGAATTGCGCCGCCCACATCTGATGCTGTCCGACATCGGAACACACGATGGCACGGCCGCCCGACAGCCGGTCGATTTCGCGCATCAAATGCTGCGGCTTGATTTCTGAGTCCGAGGTCTCGGGAGTCAGAGGATGCTGCTCTTTCCATTCGTGAATCTGCCGCCACCAGGCCTCACGACCCGCTCCATTGCGATCGCGATTCGTGGGCGCAAGATCACGCAATACCTTGTTCAGTTTTTGCAATACGCGCTTGACATCGCCGACGATCGGCAGATCGGGGACGCGGTTCTTGCCGATCTCCGCCGGATCGATGTCCACGTGAATCACTTTCGCGTGGGGCGCAAAGGCGGCCAAGCGGCCGGTGACGCGATCGTCGAACCGCACGCCCAAAGCAATCAGCAGATCGGCGTTGCTCATGCCCATGTTGGCGGCGTAGCTGCCGTGCATTCCCGGCATGCTGACGAAATTGCGATGATCCGCCGGCAATGCGCCAAGGCCCATTAGCGTGTTAACCGCCGGTGCATCAAGCAGTTCCACAAGTTCGCGCAGTTCTTCTGACGCATTCGCAGCAATAATGCCGCCGCCGGCGTAAACAAACGGCCGCTGGGCGTCCCACATCATTTGCGCGGCGCGCCGGATCTGGCCGGTGTGACCTTCGGTAAAGACTTTGTAGCCGGGGAGGTGAATCGAGGAGACCGGCGTGTAATGCGTCTGGGCCTGAAACACATCCTTGGGAATGTCGACCAGGACCGGGCCAGGCCGTCCGCTCGCGGCGATATAAAACGCCTCATGGACAACTTGAGGTAGTTCCGCTATGTTCTTGACGAGAAAGTTATGTTTTGTGCAAGAGCGCGTGATGCCGAAGGTGTCGGCTTCCTGGAACGCATCGCTGCCGATCAGTTTCGTGGTCACTTGGCCGGTGAGGGCGACGATCGGAATCGAATCCATCATTGCGTCCACCAAGCCGGTGACCAGGTTGGTGGCGCCGGGTCCGGAAGTGGCGCAGCAGACTCCCACGCGCCCGGTAGAGCGCGCATAGCCCTCGGCTGCGAATGCGGCATTCTGCTCGTGCCGCACCAGAATATGCCGGATCGGATGGTCATACAGGGCGTCGTATAGCGGTAGCGTCACGCCGCCCGGATAGCCGAAGAAGCAATCCACATTCTCGCGAACCAGGCACTCCAGCAGGGTCTGGGCGCCGGACATCAACTTCGATTCCGTCGAACCAGCGGTCTTATGTGCGGTACTCGTTGACATTTGGCCTCCTCAACATTTCGGCAGAATCGCTCTTATTTCACAGATCCACTTTCACAGATCCAGGACCTGCACCACATAAAATGAAAAAGGCCATCGGCTGGGTTTGTCGCCCCCGCCGATGGCCTCTCGGAATCTGTTTTCCGAAGCCCTTCAGGCGGGGCCGGGTACGGCGACCTGAATAATAATGGGCAGAAGCCTCGGAAGCTGACCAAGCCGGAGAGTCGCAGACGCGGCCACGCCCGGTCGGGCGGCAACCACAACGGCGGTACTCTCCAGAACGATCATTGAATCTAGCTTACCGGAGCATTGTCGCAAATGCAAGAGGGTCATTGCATAAATAATGTTAATGGCCGGATACGCTGTAATCGCGCTATGTTGCTCGGAAGGAGGGCGAAAACTTACTAGACGCACCCAGTTTTGTGCTAGGCTGATGTTCGAATGGCTGACGAAACTCCAGCGTCACGGCCCGCACAGGGCCGCGAGATTATGCCCCCAACCGAGCCTATCAGAGTTCCACCGCAATCATTGGGTAATCAAAATTGGAAGCTGGCGCTGGCTGTTCTTGGGAGCGGTCTCGCGTCAGTGCTCGGCGGAGCATTCTCGAATTACTTGCAGGCGCGGGGATTCGTAAGCGTGGGAGCCGCGCGCATTTTTCTGGGTATTAGTCTCCTAGCAGGGATTGTCCTGATCGTGGTGGCGGTCATGGCGTTCGCCGCCAAGGACCGAGCAGTTAAGATCGCGCTCGGTATATTGGTGCTCCTAGTATTTCTCGGCGGCTTTGAGACATGGGCAATCATAAATGGACCGAAGCGCATTGAGGCAGTCACGGTAGATCCACAGCATTTTTCTTTCGACGGCTCACTGCACAAAGAAACCTATAGCCTGTTTGTTCGCGAGAACGCGGGGATGGAGGCGTATTCTGTTCAGGTCAAGATGAAGTTTGCGCAGAAATCATCAAGTGACTTCACTTTCGATACACCGTCTCCGAAGCCGATCATGGAAGGCTCACCACTAACAGACATCCAAGGCCTACGATGCTCGGATCACAGTGGGCACGCGGTAGTGATGTTCTGGATCTATCGCATGGAGCCACACAGCACGCGCGAAATAAGCATTACCCACAACAGCGACTCAACAGCAGCTATTGATTCCAATATTACGTATTTCACGACTAAACCCGTGCCCAGAACCGGAGACAGAATTCACGCGACCGGTACGTTTCACTTCAATGAGCCACTGACCTGCAACGGGGACATTATGTTTCAATTGCCTACACCGCCCGCCCCGGCGGATTCTTCACCACGCCCACCGCCCCAACAAGTTACTTTTTTCTATATATACCCAGGACTATATTTCCCGACGCCTGGATCAAATGCGGAGCGCACTAGCATGGTCATGTACTTTGGCCATCATGGACCTGAGGATCTTTTCAACCTCAAGGTCATAATGACCGATGCCAGTAGGCTACTGAAACATCTCCCGCCCACCAGCGAAGAGATCATACAAGCGAAGACGTACCAATCCCTACCGGAATTGGACGCGGCTGGATTTGGAGCGGGAGGTCCGGCCGGATTCCAGTGGAATCTAATAGACAATGACCACGCAGAATTTAATTTTGAATTGTCTCATCGCGCCGGACATCTACGGGAACTTCTGAAGGTCCGTAAAATAGGAGATCACTGGAATAAGGCTATTTTCCTCGCGAACTTTACCTCAAAAGATCCGCTGTTAGCTTGCCGCGATACGGAGTTCCCTCCAGATGAGTCCTTCTCCGCCAAGCTAAAGCCTTGTGAAAGGCCGACGTTTTGATTATGCGAAGATGGAGGCAGAATGCGACCACGATTGCATGTACCGATCCCCGAGCCGAAAGGCTCCGAGTTCGAGAACTTCGACAGGCTTGCTGGCATTCTGATGCGCACGAAGCCCAAAAAGAAATCAGCAAGAGTAAAGAAGCAGCGGAAGCCGAGCAAGCCAAGAGTTTAGCGTTTTCGCTTCCCGCGTCCTTGGCGGTTCGCTCCCTTTCCCTACTTGCCTTTTCCAGTCAACCGATCCCAGGTAAGACGCCGCCCAGCGACCTGAGAGCACACGATACCGAACCGCTCCGCGTCCGTCAGTTTGCGTCCGTTATAGCGGAACGATTGCTCATCCAAGTAGCGGAACAAATGGAACGGCTCTACGCTGATGTACGTGCCTTGAAGTTGTTTCTTGACCATGCTCCAGAAATTTTCCATCGTGTTCGTGTGGACATTGCCGTTTGCGTACTCAACGGCGTGGTCAATCACAGCGTGCTTGTAGTCCGAAGAAAGACCGTCGTAGGACTTCAGCGAGTCGCTGAACAGTGCGCTACCAGCCTGAACGTTCTCCTTGACATGCTTGTGAAGTTCATGCTTCCGACGACTCGGAACCGCGAACGTTCGGACCTTTCCGCCACGTTCTACCATCCCGAGGGCAATCGCTTTGTCTTTACCGCCAGTGCCGGTAATGACCTGCTCACGGCGCGAACGATGCATGTTTCGAGCCTTGCCACCAATGAACGATTCGTCAACCTCAACCTCACCGGCCAACTTCGTGGCTGTCTTATCCTGCATCGCTTCTCGTATTCGTTGAAGCATGAACCACGTGGTCTTTTGAGTCAGCCCCAGATCGCGGGCGATTTCGTAAGAGGACACTCCATTCTTACAATTCGCGATCAGCCACATTGCCGTGAGCCACTTATTCAATGGGATCGGCGATTCGTTCAGGACCGTGCCGATCTTGACAGAGAACTGTTTCCGGCATTTTGTCGCGCTGCACTTCCAAATACGGCGCGTCTTAAGAAACATCGGCTCCTTGGCTTGGCAGTACGGGCACTCTACCCCGTTCGGCCAACGCTTCGCCGCAAGATAGTTCAACGCGTTGTCAGCATTGTCAAAGTAGACATTCGCTTCGGCCAACGTTTTCGGGGTTTCCATGAATCAAGTATGCCATAAAAAGCTGGGTGTGTCAAGTAAGTTTTCGCCGGAAGGAGGCCCTACATGAAGATCCTGGTCATCGGCGGGACGGGTTTCATCGGACCGTTTGTGGTCCGCGATTTGGTGGAGCAAGGAAACGAGGTGACCGTGTTCCATCGCGGGAATGCCAAACCCAATCTGCCGGAGTCGGTGCGCCACATATTCGGAAATAGAAATGATCTCGCGGCGCATCGCTCCGCTTTCAAGCAACTATCGGCTGATGTCGTCGTCGATTTTGTCCTGGGCGACGAGCGCCAGGCTCGCGCGCTGATGGATATCTTCCGGGACTCGGCCGCGCGCGTGATCGCGATCAGTAGCCAGGACGTTTATCGAGCTTACGAAGTACTGCTGCGGAAAACACCTGGTCCGTTGCAGGAGCTGCCGATTACCGAAGAGTCTGAAGTTCGAACACAACTGCATCCCTATAGTGCCGAGCAGCTTCGCATGGTAAAAGACGCATTCTCCTGGTTCACGGAAGACTATGACAAGATCCCTGTGGAGCGAATCATCCTTGGCGATCGCCAACTACCCGGTACGGTCCTTCGGCTTCCGATGGTTTATGGACCGGGTGATCCACTGCATCGGTTCTTCCCGACGCTCAAGCGAATGGACGATGGGCGGCCGGCCGTCCTAATTCAGGAGGACTTCGCAAAGTTTATCCCGCCGCGCGGCTACGTGGAGGATGTCGCAGCGGCCATAGCATTGGCGACGGTTTCCGGCCAGGCCGCCGGCCGGATCTACAACATCGCCGCTGAACAGCATTTCTCGGAGCTCGAATGGGCGCGCAAGATCGGCGACGCGATCGGATGGAAAGGCTCCCTCGTTCCCGTTCCCGCCGATAAAACTCCCGCGCACCTACGCATGCCGCTGAACGCGGAGCAGCATTGGATCGTCAGCAGTAAACGTATCCGCGAAGAGCTGGGCTTTATCGAACCGGTTCCACTCGATGCCGGCATACAGAGGACCATCGCGTGGGAGCGGGCCAATCCGCCCACGGTCGATCCAAAGATGTTCGATTACGCCGCCGAAGACGCGGTCATTAAGCAATTCACAGCAGCGCGCGCTTAGTTTTTGGGCAAAAACCTGCGGATGCCCATATCGTAGACCAAGCCGCCGATCAAGCCGCCCACGATCGGCCCCACGATCGGAACCCAGAAGACTAACTTGCCATCGGTCAAGCCGTTGTTCTTGAATCCGGCCACCACGGTGAGCAGCCGGGGGCCGAAGTCGCGCGCCGGATTGATGGCGTATCCGTGCATGCCGCCGAACGACATCCCGACGACGACCACGACCATCCCGATCATGAGCGGTGTCAGATTCGCGGGCGGCTGATTGCGCTCATCCGTGATCGCAAAGATCATCATCAGCAGCAGCGCCGTGCCGATGGTTTGGTCAAGGAGCCCAGCCGACAGAACGTCGGGAAAGGCTGGGAAGGTCGTGAATACTCCGGCCGTGTGGTCCAGTTGCGGATCGGCGCGCAAGAAAGCCGGGTGGTAGTTCCAGAACACCACCGCGGCCGCCACGAATGCCCCGGCGATCTGAGCGATGGAATAGGGAATCACTTTCCACCAGGGAAATCCGCGAAATGCCGCCACCGCGACCGTCACGGCGGGATTGAGATGCGCGCCCGAGATCTTGCCGGCTACGTAAACGCCCATAGTCACAGCGAGTCCCCAAGCCAGCGTGATGTTGGTGAAGCCGCCGTTGACGATTTCGCCCGGCAAGCCGTGGCCGAACAGCACTACCATGGCGACCACGCCGTCTCCGAACAGGATCAACACCATCGTGCCTAGAAATTCGGCAAGCAGTTCCGCGACAAGGCTTTGTTTCATGTGAAGCGTGGATTTTATCACTAATGAGGAAGCCTTCGTTTCGCGCTATATTTTGGCCATGAGAATAATGCTCTTCTGCATCGCAGCCCTTTTGTGCATTGCCACCGCCCAGACCCGCAATGTTTCAGACGCCGAGGTCCAGAAAGTCCACAAGTCCGCGCTTCTGATCGACACTCATAACGACATCACCAGCCGCACGGTGCAGGGCTACGACATCGGCAAGGCCAAGGACGACGGCCACACCAATCTCACCGGCCTGCGCGAGGGCGGCGTCGGCGCGCAATTCTTCGCCGTGTACGTTGGGGCCAACTACGTGAACGGGAACCGCTCGGCTTGGCGGACGCTGGAGATGATCGACACCGTGCGCCACGATATCATTGAGCGCTATCCCAACGACTTCGTACTCGCGACCACGGCCGACGACATCGAGCGCATCCACAAGCAGGGCAAGATCGCCGCGCTGATGGGGATCGAAGGCGGCCATGCCATTGAAGACAGCCTGCGGCTGCTGCGCGATTATTACGAACTGGGCATCCGCTACATGACGCTCACGCATTCCAACACCAACAACTGGGCCGATTCATCGGGCGATATGGACAAGGCTGGCGTCGAGCATCACAACGGGCTCACCGATTTCGGTAAGCAGGTGGTGCGCGAGATGAACCGTCTGGGGATGATGGTGGACATTTCGCATGTGGCCGACAAGACCTTCTGGGACGCACTGGAAGTAAGCAGCGCGCCTCCGTTCGCCTCGCACTCTTCCTGCCGGGCGTTGTCTAATGTGCCGCGCAACATGACCGACGAGATGATCGTCGCGCTGGCGAAGAAGGGCGGCGTGGTGCAAGTCAACTTCAGTTGCGATTTTCTGTCGCAGAAAACGGCGGACGCGGATAAAGAGGTGACCGCCAAGATCGCGGCCGCGCGCGCGGAGAACAATCCAACATTGATCGAGGAGTATCGCAAAAGCATTCCGCGCGCCACGCTCGCCGATGTGGTGGCGCACATCGATCACATCGTGAAAATTGCAGGAGTCAACGCGTCTGGAATCGGCAGCGATTTCGACGGCGTATCGTGCACGCCGGTCGGGCTCGAGGATGTCTCGAAGTTTCCGAACCTGACTCGTGCGCTGCTGGAGAAAGGCTATTCAGCCGAGGACATCCGGAAAATCTATGGCGGGAATTTTCTGCGGGTGATGCGAGCCGTGGAAGCAGAAACAAAAAGGCTGCGCGGAACCAGCGCGCAGCCGTAAGGAGACCGAATTTAGACGCCCGAATGTTTCTTCGTGGTCGTCTGTCGAGCTTGGGAAATTCCGTGAACCGTCCGTGCGCTGCGGACGGCCTGCGTTCTGGGACTAACATCCTGGCTGGGGTTGGCGGAGAATGCCAGACGGAAAGAATCCGTTAACAGCAGCCCTAGCGCTAGGAAGATAAAGCCGAATTTGATAAACGGCTGGAGTCGGATGCCCCCTCCCAGCATCCGGCTCCTTCTTCCCTCCGAGTCCTCCGATATGAGCAGGGGCGAATGGTCGGTAGACCAACGGTTCCACTGCTCAACTCCTCGAATTGCGATGGGACTTGTCATTGCCAGGCTCCTCGATTTGCTTTTTACTGAGCTGACCTAGCGGGTTGCCAGCGGAACATAAGCCATTGCCAGCTTCGCGCCGCCCTTCTCCACTTCCTTTTCCCGGTTGGACTTTCCGAGCGAATATCCGGGAGCCCCGGGCATCCAGATGGCCGCCAGGTAGCAATCACCGCTATAGCAACGGAACGTCAGGCGCGGATCGTTTTTGCCGGTCTCACGGGCTTGAAAGCCGAGCAAAATCGATTTTTGCGTGTCCATGTTCCGTATATGCAGAAAGCCTCCGGAGTTATCCTTCGCCACGCTGTACGTGCCGGCGGGAAGCGTTGACTGACCTACATGGAAGTCGAACGGGATCTCGGCCGTTTCAGGGTTTTGGGCCATGAGCGCGGGACTCCACAGCAGGGCGGCGAGTCCGGCTCCAAATACGAAGGTGCGAATCTGATTTTTCATGGTGATTCTCCTTTTTTCTCGAGTTGCGGGGCGGCTGCCCGTCCCGGTTTCTCGTCCGCTTTCTTTAATTTGCGAGCTTCCTAAAGGCAATCCCTTAGCCAAAACCCCCGCCTTGGGATATGAAGAAGTTAGGGCCTGGCCGCCAGCCGCCGAGAATCAAAAGGCGACTTTACTAACCGATCGATTACTAGGCAGGTCGGCGCCGCCCGATATGGTAAGGCAGCATGCAGGAGTTCATCACCATGATCGTTAACTCGCTCCGGCGCCTGGCAGCCGAGATCCGAGGTCAAGATATGATCGAATATGCTCTCATGGCCGGTCTTCTCGCCCTTGCAGCTGCCGCGATTATGCCTAACTTAGTAACGGGCATCAGCACGCTCTTCACCGAGATCATGAGCGTACTGTCCAGCGCCTCTTCTCAGAGCTGATCTCCATCGCTGATCGTCATCAACCAGACCCGCTGACCTACGCATTCGCCCCTGCATCCCCGCCGGTCCCGCCACAGTGAGAATGTGCGCTAAATTATTGCAAGGGTGTCCTCGCGGGTTGAACGACCATTGGTGAATCTTTGACAGACGGAGCCGAGCCTAGGCTGGTAGCAGTGCGTGGTCCTTTAAAAGGATCCATCTGCGCCCTGCCAGAAGGCGATTACTCGGTTGGACGACAGTCCACTTGCAACCTCAATCTGGAAGACCACGCGGTTTCGCGCAGGCACTGCTTGTTCATCCGATCTGGCCGGCAATGCACTGTTAAAGATCTCGAAAGCCGCAACGGCACCTTCGTAAACGGCACGCCGGTCACCGAGCATCAACTCGAGCAGGGCGACGAGATCCGGATTGGCGGGTCGGTGTTTTCCTACCTGGTGGATCGCGGCCGCGCGGCTAAGCCTGCTTCCGGGGATTTCCAGACCCGGCAATTGCACGTGACAGATTCGATTTATTTGTCTTCCGCCGGACAGTCGGTGCTGCCTCCTTCGGCTCGCGCGGTGCACGATCTGCGGACGCTGTTGCGGGTGAGCACCATGCTGCATTCCTTCCGCGGGCTGCAGGAAGTGCACGGAACGCAAGCCGCGGAAGTCCTGCGCAGCCATCTTTCTTCCTTGCTTTTGGAGTTGATTCCGGGGGAGCGCGGTGGCGTCTTCATTCCTGGAGCGGCGGCGGGCGACTGGAAACCCAATGCCCATGTCTTCCAGCGCGTCTCCGAGGAACGCATTGCGGTCTGGCTCGAAGACGCCGATGGTGCGGGTTTGTCGGCCGTGGCCGCTCCGCTTACGGTGCGCGGCGAAGTGGCGGCCGTTATTTACGTGGAATCGGCCGATCCGGCGCTCAAGTTCGATGAAGGTCATCTGCAGCTGCTGACCGCCGTGGCCGGCATGGCGGCGGGCGCCTGGGAAAACGCCACGATTCTGGGCTGGTTACAGGAAGAGAACCAGCGTCTCCAGCAAGAGCTCAAGATTGAGCACGATATGGTCGGCGTCAGCACGAAGATGCGCGAGCTGCAGCGTCAGATCGGCAAAGTGGCGCCCTCCAATTCTACAGTGTTGATTCTGGGCGAAAGTGGTACGGGCAAGGAGCTGATCGCTCGCGCGATCCACCGCAACAGCCTGCGGGCGGCCGGTCCGTTTGTCGCCATCAACTGCGCCGCGCTGGCCGATACACTGCTCGAAAGCGAGCTGTTCGGCCATGAGAAGGGCGCATTCACCGGAGCGATCGCACAGAAGATGGGCAAGCTCGAGATGGCTCAAGGCGGCAGCGTGTTTTTGGACGAAATCGGAGAGCTCTCTCAACTCCTGCAGGCTAAGCTACTGCGTGTGCTACAGCAGAGGGAGATGGAACGCGTTGGCGGCACCAAGACCATAAAGCTCGATCTGCGAGTGCTGGCCGCCACCAATCGCGACCTTGAGGATGCCGTCAAGAAGGGCCTCTTCCGCCAGGATCTCTACTATCGCCTCAACGTGGTGGTCCTGACCGCCCCCGCACTCCGCGAGCGGCCGGAAGATACCATCCCGTTGGCCGAGCACTTCGCCAAAAAGTGCGCCCAGGATTGCGGCCGAAAGATCATAGGCCTGTCTCCCGAGGCGCGGGTCTATCTGCAAAGCTACTCCTGGCCTGGTAACGTGCGCGAGTTGGAGAATGCAATCGAGCGCGCAGTGGTGCTGGGATCAACCGACACGATTCTCGCCGAGGATCTGCCCGAGCATATACGCGAAACCCGGCCGGCCGAGGTTTCCGCCAGCTTGTATGAAGAAGCCGTGGAGGCCGCCAAGCGCCAGGTGGTGCTCAAGGCATTCGATCAAGCCAACTACGATCACGAGACCGCGGCGAAAATCCTGGGCCTGCATCCCAACTATCTGCACAAGCTGATCCGCACCATGGATCTGCGTGCCGTGCTGAAGCGCGCCGGCCGCTAACGGAACTTGAGATCACCTTTACCTTGATCCCTCTTTTCGCGACGCTTCGCCTCATGCGAATAATAAGCAATGTGTAGGGTCACGATCGCGACCTTGCATTGATTGCCCGAGGCTTCGTCGGCCGCTGGATCCTCCGAACACACCGGACGCCAATTCGTTCACGTTGCTGCCGTTATCCACCAGAAAACGCACCACCCCGACATCCGCGTAAGTTGTCGCCAAACCTAAGGAGGACGCTCCGTTTCTGTCCTTGGCGTGCAGGTCGGCGCCTTTGTCGAGCAGCAACCGCAGGACCTCGACCGATCCGGGATGACACGCGGCAATGAGCAACGGCGTGCGTTGGAGGTTGGTGCTCCTGGCGTTGACGTCCGCACCGTGAGAGACGAGCAGCTTTACTTTCGCCAGGTCTGGCACGGCCCACATCAGCGGCGTTGCGCCGGCAGTATTCGCGGCGTTCGGATTCGCACCGGCGTCGAGCAGGAGCTTTATGCAATCCGCGCCTGCGTACAACGTCGCTGCCATCAGCCCCGGCGTGCCGTCCGCGTCCACCGCGTTCGGGTTGACCCCATGCCGAAGCAGACCCTTGACTGCACTGGTGTCGGCGCTTTGAATCACTTGGAATAGGGTCGCCGCTGCGGGCGGTTCCGTCCCAAGAAGTCCCACCGTGAAGAGGGAAGCGAGCAGCAAACCTCGATTGCGCATTGTACCGTCGCGGCCGGGGGCCTTCATTGACCGCCGTGATTGCCATTTTACACGGATTTCCATACTGGGCCCTTCAAGAGCTACCGGAGTCGCTCGAAAAGGAGCAACTCGCGCGGCCGTCTCCACGGACGTCTCAGCCCAACACCATGAATCTAGCTGAGAGGGTTTATGAGATGGGTTCTTTTTGTATGCAGCGTTGCGCGTGATACCCTGACGCCTGTAAGTTTTCGAGGAATTGGTAGCGCTAACGGGGAATCGAACGTGTATAGCGTCAGTTCAGTACGGTTCAGTTGGGTCTAAGTGTTTGAGTTTAGGTGCAACCTGTACGCCTGGGAAGGCCGGCTGGGCCGTATGGATGCCTGGCGTGATACCCCGGTGATCCCCTGCGGGCCGAAAGTGGACACAATTTGCGCAGCCGACTACGAGCCTGAACGTTCGGATAACTTCCGGATAACGCCGTCACTCAGGACTTAACTCCTTTCGGATCGGCTAAACTCATACTCAATCACGTTTATGCCGCTATCTGTCAGCAACAAACCCGGTCACTACGAAGTCCTCTAACTGCCGGTGCGGGTGGCATGGCGAGGTGTACTGGGCTCGCGCCCCACGTTTGAAGCGCGATGTATCAAGGTTTCCGCTGCGCGGTTTTCGGAACGCTTTGAACAGGCGCAAGGGTGAGTTAGTTAGGGCTCCGCCGAAAATGCCACTAACACGTTACCGGGTAATCCGCCGCGCGCCGCGTTTCCGGACACTACGTACAACATCCCGCCCGCCACCACTGGCCCCGCGACGTCGATGGCCCCACCGCGGCCGGGGACACCGTTGACAGTCTTGAACTCGTGCGTGGTGTCGTAATCCCAGATGATCTTGCCGTTCTCGGTGGAATAGGCCCGCATGTGGCCGTCCACGGAGCCCGAAAAGACGGCGCCTGGAATACCAGTCACCGCGGACGATTGCGCCGGACTGCACGAAGGCCGGTCGCCGCAGCCGGGCGGCGGCGTCTGCCAGATCCGCTCACCATTATCGATGCGGAACGCGAAGATCCCGCCGCCCTTGTTGGGATCGAGTTGATACTGGCGGTCGTTTGTACCGGGCAGCAGCGCGACCTTAAAATCGATGTCGGAGAGTGCGGCGTACAGATTGCGGCCGTCGGTGGCCACGCCCCATTCAATGCCCCCCACCGTTCCGCCTTTCCCGGCGCGGGCCTGCCACAGGATCTGGCCTTTGCGGTCCGGATCGATGGCGTACGCCACGCCGGACTTTTGACCCAGTAATAGCGCGCGTCGCCCGTTGGGAAGCTGCACCAGAATGCAGGACGCCGCGAAATCGAAATCGGGGCCGCCGGAATCCGGGCAGTTCTGGCGGCCGGCAAGGTAGCAAGAGCTGTTCCAGGAATCCTTTGCCGTGAGCTGCTTCGACCACAGGATTTCACCCGTGGACATGCGCAGAGCCACGACCGCGTCGCTCATGGACGTGGGCGGATCGGAGTAATTGTCACCCGTTGTGACGTACATCGTGTCGCGCTCCGGGTCGAGTGTGGGGGCAGTCCACACACCGACACCAGAAGGACCCATTACCGCCGCGCCGCGCTTGGTCTTCCGCTGCGGCTTCGCCGCTTCCTCGATCATGTACCGCTTCCAGATCACCTTCCCGCTGGCGGCGTCTACGGCCGATTCGCTGCCGCGAAATGTACAGCACACGTAGCTCGGCGAAACCGCCAGAGCTTCCTCAAGCGAAGATACGCCGAGGTACAAACGCCCCTGGTAGAACACCGGCGAGGCGGTCCCTTTGGTTGCAGGGTGCTCCTCCGGTTGCAGCTTCCACACCTGCTTTCCGGTCTCGCCATCCAAGGCATAGTAGTAGCCCGAGGAATCTCCGAAGAACACCGTGGGTTCTCCCGCGACTTCCGCGACGGTCATGCCCGACCGCACCTGGGCCTGGACGACGGTGCTCCAGTGCACACAACCCGTGGCTGCATCGAGCGAGTAGACGCTGCCGTCCTGGCCGCCAACGAACACGCGCCCGCGATAGACTGCCGGTTGCGATCGCAACAGAGTCGTGTCCGGGAATGCGAACGCCCACTTAGGCTGGAGCCGCGGCACGTCGGCGGCGGTGAGGCCGGCATCTTGCGCGGACTGGAATCGGGTGTTGACCAAACCCGGGCTCCAGCCGGACCAGCCCGGATTGTTCTTCCATGCTGCGCCCGCCGGACACGAATTTGAGATCTCCTCGCGCCGCCGTTCCAAGGTTACTGGAGTGCCGAGCCAGTTGGCCACCGCCTGCCGCTCATTTGTGGAGAGCACGGCCGCCTGCTGCTTCATGACTCCACTTTCGAGCGTCCGCAGAATCGAATTCGGCGTTCGGGTCTTAAGCACCGATCTCTGGGGGATGCGCGCGGCGGCCTCGCCTCCCGCCTGGTGGCAGGTGGCGCAGTTTTTCTGAAACAGCGCTGCGGCGTAGGGATCGTCAGCGGCGAAAGCTAGGGCGGGCCCGATCAGCAGCAGGAAGCTAAGTTTCATCGCCGTTGAACCTCCGGCACCCCGTTTGGCGCTGGAAGGCAGTATATCGCCTTGTGGGATGAAATGGGACTTGTCACCTCAGACTTCAAGCGTTTCCTGATCAACATGACGGGAGGCTCGGGATCGACGGCGCCGCCTCTGACGGTGGTGACCCATTGGACCGGCGGATTGAGGAAATAAGGACGAAAGCCGACTGGCTGGGTGGTCTTGCCAGAAAGTAGCGTCCGGATGCGCCGTCACTCGGGACTTGAGCGGCCAGTCGCGGAACCACCGGAGCGAGCAAAGTACTTAATGCACCGCGATGGTGATCGCGCCCGCGCCGCTTTTGCCTGCCACTGAAACGGTCACCGGCACCTGGCTTCCCGGAGTGACGCCTCCCGGCATGGCCACGTTCACCTGGTACAGCCCCACGTATCCAGGCGTCATCCCGGCGAACAACACGGTGGCCGGAACCCCACCGACGGTCACTGTGACCGGAGCAACCGCATACTCGTACGGACTGGGCGGAGCTCCGTCCTCCACCGCGATTGGAGGCGTCACCGCGCCCAACCCGAGCGCGTAGATCACCAGATAGTCTCCTGCCGCCGCCGGCGAATTCGTATCAGCCCGCATCCCCGTAATCGCGTTAAAAATCAAGCCCTGTCCGCTACCGCGCCCCGACACCGACAGAATCGACGGCTCGCTTGCAAACACTGCCAGCGGCACGGGAACCGACACCGCATTTCCGCGCAGGACCACCAACTGCTGCGACGTATTCACGGGCACGTTATAAGGAATCGCCACGTTCACCTGCGTGTCGCTCACATACAACTGCGGCAACTCTACCCCCGACAGAACCACGCTGGTCGAGCCGAGCCGTTGAGGCAACGGCACGTTCGTGAACTGCGCCGATCCGTCGGCGAGCCCGCTCCCGAAAATCGAAACGAGCAGTCCCACGGCAGGGGCGCCCGCGAAATCGCCGTTGCTTACGATGCCGCCCGTTGCCACCACCGGAACTGTCGGATTCGATAACACCTGCCCGCTCACTTGCACGCTGCCGGTCAACGGCAGCCGCTGGGCATCGGCACGCACCGTGAATCCCGTTGTGTTGTGCACCGGGACCCAGGTTCCGGCCCAGTTGCCATTGCCGGTCGAGAGCAGACCGATCGGTGGATCTCCATCGCTGAAGCTGACGATCACTGATCCAGTGTTGATCGCGACGCCGCAATCGTCGACGACTTGCACGACGAGGGCAGTCGGCCACGCAGCGGAAGTATTGAAGCCCGTTCCAATCGCCGTGAAGACCGGCAGCAGCTTGGTCGCGGTACATGCAGCCGCGGCTTCTGGCGTGATCGCGAACGGTTCCGGCGTCTCGTTGGTCGTGACGCCCGCCGAACCCGCGGTGGCGGAGATTACGAGTAACAGGGCGACCGTCTGCGTGCTGCCGTCGCCGAACAGGAGTTTGATGGATGCGGGATAAACCCCGGCAGCCATGCTCCCGAGCGTTGCCGTGATCGTGATCGAAATCGTCTGCGCGGCGTTGATGGTCCCGGTTTGTGGAGTGAAGGCGAACCAATTTGGTGTTCCCGAGGCGACGGTATTGAACGCGAGCGCCGCCGACGTCAGGTTGGAAATCGTGAAGGCTTGCGATTTCAGCGTGGCCCCTGGAGTTCCCAGAAACAGCAGCCCGCTCGGCGTCACGGCAGGTGGCGCCGCTGTGCCGGCGGGAACGATGTGCAACACGATCGCGATGGTGATGGGCGGGTGCGTACCGTCGGTGGGCGTGAGAATCACGGCTCCGTAATAATCCTGCGCGGCGAGGCCTGTTGGATTGGCGGTAATCGTCAGAGTGACCGGAGTCGCGCCTGGGACGCTGCTCCCGCTCGTCGGCGTGACGCTCAGCCAGCTTCCGCCTTGATAGGTGTGGGTCGAAAGACTCCAGGGGATCGTGGCGGTGTTGCTGAGCACGGCGACGGTTTGCGGAGGCGGTGTCGCGCTGCCTTGGGCGATGCGGAAAGTTAAGCCGGTTTGCGAAGTGACCAAGCCTTGTGCGACGGGAGTGAACAGCTCGGCGGATGATAGAGAGCCACCACTCGCCGACTGGCCCCCAGTCGTCAGCACCCGGCCGTCGGGAAGCAAGGTGCTAGCCGCGTTCCCACGCGTCGCGGTCATGTTGCCGGCCGGAGTGAAGCTGGCTGCGGTGGGAATGTATAACTCCGACGAGGCGGTCGCCGCCGCCGAGCAGGTTAGGCATGCCGGCAAAGACACTCCGGCGAGAACTCCCCCGGCGACAAGAACCTGGCCATTGGACAGTAGCGTCGCGGTTGCGGAGATCCTGCTCCCGGCGGTGGGTGTGCCGGTTAGGGCGAACGTCCCGCTCGTGGGATCGAATAACTCGGCCGTCGCCGGACCCTCGTCCCCCCCGCCGACCAGCACCATGCCACTGGGCAGCAAGGCGGCGTAATTCCCGTAGCGGGGGGCGTGCATTGACCCGGTGGGGGAGAATGTTCCCTGCGAAGGATCGAAAATCTCGGCCGAGCTGAGAGGTATATTCAACTGACCAAATGGATACCCGCCCGCCACAAGCACGCGTCCGTCCGGAAGGAGCGTAGCCGTATGGCCAGTCCGGTTCTGGGACATCGGTCCCGCTGCGGCGAAAGTGCCGGCCACGGGATCGAAGACTTCAGCGCCCATTCCGCCTACGACCAGGACACGCCCGTCATTGAGCAGCGTCGCCGTGAACTGGGTCTGTTCCACCGTGGCGGGGAGGGTGGAGAACTGGCCTGAGACCGGGTCATAGATTTCCGTATCGCTAAGTGCTGCCAGGATCAACACGCGCCCGTCTTTCAGCAACGTCACGGTTTTGAAAACCTGCGCGCTCGGAGGGCCGACGAGCGTGAACGTGCCCGTGGCGGGGTCGAAGAGTTCAGCGGTGCAACTGGCGCAACCGCCAGCGGCAAACACCTTGCCGCTCGGCAGGAGAACTGCTCCGAAGAGTGCGCGTGCATAGGACATCGAGCCAGTCGGACTCCAGCCATTAACTGCCGGCGTCACCTGTGCCGGGCCGATCCGCCATGCGAATACGTTAGCCAACTGGCCCGCCGGAATCACTCCATTCGGATACGGCTGGCCGTTCGCCGCATTCACCAGCAGCCCGGCGAACGCGCTGAAGTTACCGCTCAGTTCAAGAGCGGTCGCCACGTACACGCTCGGATAAAACTGCTGCGGAGCAAGCTGAACTTGGGAGTCGCAAAATGTCTGATTTGTAGACGTCGGCAGCGAAATACTGGCGTTGATCAAGCTGAGCGCGCCCGGCGCCGGAACGCCGACCACCAGATGGTCGCCCGCCGAGTTCGCGGCGCTGACGTAGCTGACAGAAGAAAATGGGATCAAGCCAGCCGGAAAGTTTATGCAGTTGGTCGCCGCAAGGGTGATCGTGTCGGTGATGCTGGCTGAGCCGTTCGGAGTGGTGACGATCAGATGGAATGTTTGACCCTGTTGAGGCGCACAGCAGCCGATCGAATATCCTTGCGAGATAGTGGTGCCTGTGGAATTGACTGTGGGGCTTCCGGTTAAATTAAGCGGGCCATCGGTGGTGACCACCCCACCTAGAAACTCCTCTCCGGAAATAACAAACGTACCAGTGAAAAACACACCCGGATTGGTGGGGCCGACTACTGGCGTCGGAGACACCAAGGCTATGGACGGCAGAGCAGCAGCCAAGCTCGTTCCCGCAAGAAGAATTCCGGCAAAAAGCCTAGTTCGCGTGAGCCTCATCTGTCTACCCGAGATCGGTCATCCTATCATACGCGCCGAGTTGGACAAGGATCACCCGCCGTATGCCGCTCCTGCTCCTGTGTGTGCGCTTCCAGGTCCTGCTGCGAAAATAAATTCCCTGGAACCCGGCATGAGCTGTGTGGCCAATTGGTCGCGAAGGCCTGCCGACAGCTATGATCGGATCATCCTGACATTTTACTCTGGCTCCCAGGGCTTGGTTTGCCTATACGACGTTGAACGGCACCGGCGTCATGGGCGCCTCAAATTGTGTTTCCGTCCGGATTGTCGGCCATCCTTCCCCTACTTTTCTGCGGAACCTCGACTCTGCCCCAAACCCCAAATGTTAAAAAGTAGTGTACGGATACGCCGTGACTCAGGACTAATCGCCAGCCCCGGCATTACAGGCATGCGGTTAACGATTCGGCCCGACCCTCGTTCCCTGTGCGATGAACCGCCCACGCGTAGCGCGTGATAGGATGGCGCTCATGACGCGCCTTTGCCTGTTACTTCTTATATTCGCTCCCTCATTCGTGGCCGAGGAATCGAGCTTCGCTCTATGGACTCCGGCCGCGATAGGGCAGCGCGAAGCCGCGCTGATGAAGAACGTCGCGCCGGACCATTCCTCGCGCGAAACGCTGGCCGATTACGGTGACCACCGCTTCCGTCTGCTGTATCGCGACGCCAACGGTCTCCCCGAAGAACACGACAAGATCGTCGACGTCGTGGTGGTACACAACAGCGAAGGCGCCCTCATTCTTGGCGGGACGATGAGCGGGAAGAAAGGCAGCGCTGCGACGGGCGAATATCTCGGATCCCGGCGAGGAGGGCGACCCGCATGAAACGATTCATCATTTTGGCCGCCGCGGTAATCACGGTCTTCGCGGCGAGCCGAGCCTTTGCGCAGAACGACGCGTTGCCGAGCGATGTATCTCTAGACTCTCGCAACAGGCTGCCTTTGCTGAAACCAGAAAATGCACCTGAGCGCGCAAAGCGGACTTACGATAACGCGATGTCCAACTTCGCAGGTGCCCAACCTAAGGGGCCATCAATACGACTACACGCCAGTCCAGTAATCAACCTTCAGATGCAATCCCCTGTCGGTCTAGTTTTGTCGCAGGTCGCTATATTGATCACCGGACGCGAACACGATCAACCGTACGAGTGGTCGCTTCATGAACTGCAAGCTCTTTCCGTATCCCTAGATCCAACCGTTATCGAGGTCATCCGACGTAACCAGCCGACTTCGAAGTTAGGAGATAAGGAAGCCGCTATTATCGAGGTTGGCCGTGAACTCTTCCGTACCCACAAGCTCCGCACTGACAGCTATGCGCGTGCATTGGGCATTCTCGGCAAGACGAATCTGGTCGATGTATTCTCATTAATGGCCGACTACGCCGGTGTTTGCGCGACACTGACCGCGTTTAATCAGCAAATGCCTCCGGGATTTAAGCAATTTCTCCCGCTGCCTTTCACGCCGCCTAACGACATCCACCCGGACTCAAGAAATCGGTTGCCGCTGCTGCCGCCGGTCCCATACAACCCGACTGTGCTTTACACTCGCCCGATGACACCGGAAGGCACGGGACCAGGGCAGATCAGACGGCATGGGGGTGGTTTGAGGTCCCTCCAAGCCAGCGTTGCGCGTCGTGATATTGACCTCGCGATTCTCGTTAGCGCGCGCGAGCACGACTCGCAGTATGATTGGACCATGAACGAATTAGAGGCCGGAAAAGACGGTCTCGAACCGGCTGTTGTCGCTGCCGTCTGGGATCGCAAACCAACCGCGGGCCTAACGGAGAAGGATGCAAGCCTGATCGAATTCGGCCGCGAGCTATTCTCCAAACACGTTGTCGCCACCACAACCTACGCGCGTGTCGTCAAGGTTTTTGGGGAACGTGACCTGGCGGATTTGGTAGCCGTTATGGGCCAGCATGCGAGCGAAGCTACGATGCTTGCGGCCTTCGATCAGCATCTGCCGGTTGGCCACGCACACCGCTAGGCGCGCAATCACAGCAGACCGCGGACGAACTCACCGAATCACGATGGAAGCAAGGGTTGACGCGAAACCTTTCGGGAATTGAGTCTAAGACGTCCGGGCGGCCTGGTATCGAAGGCAGACGCCCCTTGACCTCCGAGCACGCGGGCAGTAACATTCATACGGGACATAATGTTGCGCAAAAGGAGCGGGAAATGAGATTGCAACCTTTTGGTCTGTTCGTTTGTGTGACAGCTTTTGCAGCGCTTGCTCAAGCGCAGCAGTATAAAGCGCCATTAGCTTCCGATGGGCGCCCGGATTTACAGGGGTTCTGGGCCAACAACAATGCTACGCCGCTCGAACGCCCGAAGGAACTCGCCAACCATCCGGTGCTGACCGATGCGGAAGTGAAGGCGATGCGGCAAAAGGCTGAGGAGATGTTCGTCAGCGGGAAGAATGATGCCGCGTTTGGCGATCAAATGTTTCGGACGGTTTGGGCGAACGTGAAGGGCCTGAAGGTCGGCTTCACCAGCACAGACGGCGAGACGGGCGATTACAGCTCGGAGTGGAACGATCACAGAGTCTGGGATAACAGGACTTCGCTGATTACGGACCCGGCGGATGGACTCATGCCCCCGTTGACCGCTCGGGCGAAGAAGATCGAGGAAGAGCAGCGCATAGCCAGGCAGCGTCCCGCGCAAGGTCCGGAGGATCGGTCTTTCTCGGAACGGTGTATCACTCGTGGCTCGCCTCAGGTTCGGGCGGGATACCAGAGCTATTACCAGATCGTGCAGACGCCGGCGGCGGTCATGATCCTGACAGAAATGTTCCACGATGTGCGAGTCATCAACCTTGACAACCGGCCGCATCCGCCCGCGGCCGTTCAACAGTGGTTGGGGCATTCGCTCGGGCACTGGGAAGGCAACACCTTGGTGGTCGACACGACGAACTACCGGCCGCTCGCTTTTCAGAGTATATCGAGCGAGAAGCTGCACATCACGGAACGGTTCACGCGTCAGGATGCCGAAACGATTCGGTACGAAATTACCGTGAACGATCCGGACACTTGGACAAAGCCGTGGAGCGTGATGATTCCGCTGCAGCGTTCGGCGCAGCCGGTTTACGAGTACGCTTGCCATGAGGGTAATATCGGCTTAGCGGGCATACTGGCTGGTGCGCGGGCCGATGAGGCCAAAGCGTCCTCGAAGTAAACTGGCATCTCTGCGCTGAGGCTCTCGAACTCAAAACGGCTGGCTCCCCGGCATTAAATCAAACTACGATTAACCGCTCGCATGCGTCATGTTTATAAGCCGTCATGTTTATAAGCCATCATGCTCGGATGTAGGTTCGAACCCTTTTTGACAGCTTCCGCTGATCGCGTTCAATAATGCATTCAAGGAGCCAGTCGGCGAGTTCGCGATGCTCCATTTCCGAAACGCGCGTTTTGTTAGGAGTAATCTCGCAGAACCAGACTTCTGGCTCACTTCGACTGGCGCACATCAACGGAATGGGCGTTTCAATGTCTATGTGGATTACTCCCGGATGCGCCCTCATCCGGGCACAAGCGCTTTCTGATCGGCTAAACTTAGCTCTGACAAGCAGATGCCGATCTCTCCTGGCGAAAAACTCCGGTCCGTATGAAATCCTCGCGCCGATAGGTAAAGGTGGCGTGGGGGAGGTCTATCGCGCGCACGATCCCCGGCTGAAGCGCGACGTCGCGATCAAAGTCTCCGCGGCTCAGTTCAGCGAACGCTTCGAGCGGGAGGCGCAGGCGATTGCGGCGCTCAATCATTCCAACATTTGCCAGCTCTACGATGTCGGGCCGAATTACTTGTTCATGGAGTACATCGAGGGCACAACTCTCAAGGGACCGTTACCTGTCGATCAAGCACTGAACTACGCCGCACAGATTTGCGATGTGCTCGACGCTGCGCACAACAAGGGCATCAGCCATCGCGATCTGAAGCCCGCCTATATCTCCTGACCAAGCAGGGCATCAAGGAAGCAGGCAAGGAGCGGCAGCAGATGCCCGTTCGCGGAGCTGGCCAGCCGGATTGGCGAACTCGATTATCATTGACTCCATGCGACTTTTGCTTTTCCTGCTCGCCCTCCCGGCGGTGTACGCCCAAAACGCCACGGTCGATGGCGCCACGCGCGCCGATTGGCCGCACTACGGAGGCACCCAGCTCTCCTGGCGCTACAGCGCGCTCGATCAAATAAACACGGCCAATGTGAAGAACCTCGTCCCCGCCTGGATCTTCCAGACCGGTGACTATGCCGAGAATCTACAAGCCACGCCGATTGTGATGGATGGGGTGATGTACGTCATCACTCCGCGCGCTCAGGTGTCCGCTCTCGACGCTGCCACGGGACGCCTAATCTGGCAATACCGCTATCCTCCCAACCAGTCCGGCCCCCTCAGGAACAGTGGTGTCGCCGTGAGCGACGGCAAAGTCTTCTTCGGAACCAGGGACAACTACCTGGTCGCACTCGATCAAAACACCGGTCGCGAGCTATGGAAAACAAATGTCGATGACCGCAAGCAATGCAACTGTAGCATCAGCGCCGCGCCGCTGGTTGTCAAGGACAAAGTGATCGTTGGCGGCAACGGCGGAGATCGGGCGGAACGAGGCTACTTGACGGCCTTCTACGCCAGGACTGGTCGGCTGGCCTGGCGCTGGTACGTAATTCCGGGGCCGGGCGAAAAGGGAAACGAAACCTGGAAAGGCGATAGCTGGAGGTTTGGTGGAGGCTCGCCCTGGATGACCGGATCGTTTGACGCCGGCCTGAACCTGGTCTATTGGGGCACCGGCAACGCGGCGGCTGATTTCTACGACGCCGATCGTGTCGTTGCAGGCGCCGACAAAGTCAGGGACGTGAATCTATACACGGCGAGCGTCGTGGCGCTGGACGCGGACACGGGCAAACTGCGCTGGCACTATCAGGAGGTTCCCGACGACAACTGGGACTATGATTCCGCATACGAGGTGATCCTCATGGATCGCGAGATCCGCGGGCGGATGCGAAACATCCTGGTGCACATGAACAAGAGTGGATTGACGTTCGTGCTGGACCGCGCGTCCGGCGAATTCCTAGGCGTGTTCTCCGTTCCGGAGGTGCGGAACTGGATCACGGGCGTCACAGAAGACGGCAAGCTGGTGGGACGCAACGAGCCAAAGCTCGGTAAGACAGAGACTTTCTGTCCCAGCGTGTACGGCGCCAAGAGCTGGAACTCGATGGCCTACTCCCCGCGCACCGGATTCCTCTACACGCCGACCAATGAACTCTGCAACGACGCCACCGCCAACGATACCAAGCCAGTGGAAGGGGCCGCTATGATGAATGCTGCCTTAAAGTCCCAAGCTGCCGCCCAATCGCGCTACCTACGGTCACGTGGACGCCTGGGATCCGGTGACCGGCAAGCGCATGTGGAGCTACCCGTACAAATACGTTCTGGCGGCCTCCATGCTGGCCACCGCTGGCGATCTGGTGTTCACCGGCGATCCGGAAGGGAATTTTTTTGCATTGGACGCGCGCACCGGCGACAAGCTTTGGAGTTTTCAGACCGGCGCCGGCCATCGCGGATCAGCGATCTCATATTCGGTGAATGGGCGGCAGTATGTCGCCACGCCGACCGGTTGGCAGGGGACGATTTTCGGAAGTGTGGCTGCGGCGTTGTTTCCCGATGCATCTTTCCGCCTGGGCTCAACTTTGGTGGTATTCGCGTTGCCGGACGGATCGACGTTGCCGGCGGCATTGAAATGACGAGAGCCTTGTTCTTGCTCGCGGTGGGGGTCGTAGCCTCGGCCCAAAACTTGCCGGACCTTCTCAAACAAGGTGAAAGGTGTTCAGCGGGAGGTGCGCGACGAGTTACTGTCATGGGATGAGCGGCACAGCGGCGAGAGCTCCGCGGGCGTGTGGTCCGAGACGCGGCTCGCGAACCTCGGCGTCGTGAACTTTGATCTTGCGCCGGACGGCAAACGCATCGCCGCGATCGTGCAGGCCGAGGAGAGCACCAGGCGCAGAACCACGTCATCTTTCTCGAAAATTTCTTCGATGGAGTCCGGCGGCACACGGCGACGGGAGGCAAATAAGGTCACTCGCCGGTAGCGGAGGAATTTCTGATAATCGTCTCACTTTTAGCGGTTTGCCGGGATAGCTTCCGGTCGGTCGGCCATCTTTCCACTACCGAGTTGTGGAAGGGTGCGTCCTGAGCCCTATGGAGCTGGTGGCATGGGTGAAGTGGACCGAGTGAGGGACACCAACCTGAGTCTGACCCGCCACTCTTAACGAGAGTCTGCGCCTGCGGAATCTGTGGGGTGGCATCGAACTGATGGATGCCCTGTTGACGATCTGAGCGCTACTTGGTGGCGAGCGCCTCTTCAATCGCGCTGGTCAGTTCCTTCGATCCGGGCTCGACCGGCGCATCGAAGCGCGCCAGCAGTTTGCCGCCGCGGTCCACAAGGTACTTGGTGAAGTTCCACGGAATCTCGCCGCCCGTCTTCGGATTGACAGTCTTGTCGGTCAGGAACTGGTAGAGCGGAGCCTTGTCTTTGCCCGCTACCGAGATCTTGCTGAACATAGGGAAGGTGACGCCGAACTTGGATTTGCAGAAGGCACCAATTTCGGCATTGCTACCCGGCTCCTGCCCGCCGAAGTTGTTGGCCGGGAACGGCCACCACCAAACCCCGGTCCTTGTACTTCACGTACAGGGCCTGCAGGCCTTCGTATTGATACGTATAGCCGCATTGGCTGGCCACGTTGACGATCAGCATCACCTTGCCCTTGTAGTTGGCGAGCGAGGTGGGTGTGCCGTTAATGGAGTCGAGGGTGAACTCATGTACGCTCGAGGCGGCAAAGGCGGTAGTGGTCATCAGCAGGGCTCCAAGCAGGTATTTCATGGCTTGATTCTACTACGCGCGGTCAGAACGCCCGGTCAAAAACAAATCCGCGTCGTCTCCAGCTGAGTGGCGGCCTCGTTCAATTCCGTTGGTTGTGATATGGCGGTGCCACGGAATGCTTTTGGAAGTGACACCTTTGTGGAAGAGTGATCGGCCACTCGGAAGTTACTTTTCTCACGGAACTATCCCCTTGGACGTAAGTCGCTATCTCGGACTTCAGCCGCTCAAGGGCCAGATACGGCGTTCGAGAAGATCGAGATCGTTTTGGGGCGATTAGCTCCGCACTTCCTCCAAGCTGAGATCTTGGGGTTTGCTGGTGGCAAGAGGATTTCGCAACAGCTAATCGAGAGTCCCAGGTACGAATGGTTCGAGCAGATCCCATTGCCATCGGTCCACCCGAATGGGCAAAGGGCTCGCTGGGTGCATGTTCAACCCAAAGCCGCGGCACCTGCCCGATCTGGGAAGGCGGGCAATACTTCGCGGACGAGGAGTTGCACGGTTCGCATCGCCTCCGCCGGTGTGAGATCCCCAAACGAAATATCGCATACAAAATAGTTCGCGCCCGACATCTCCATTTGCCTCTCAATGTAAGCTCTAGCTCCCCCCGCCGTACCGGCAAATGCTCCCCCAGCGTCTTGCAACTCGTCAAACTCCAACGGGAACATCGTCAGTCGAAACGGTACGCCATGCTGCTTCCATAGAAATTCCAAATGCTTCCGCCATGGCCGATATGCGCGCTGTGCTGCGTGCTTTGCTTCGTTATCGTTTTCGGCCAGGACTATGTGACGAGCCACGCCCAGCAGCGGCAGTTCCGACGCCGGTTTTCCAAGCTTTTGCCATTCGGCGCGATAGCGATCAGTGATGTCCCGCGCCTCCTGCGCCGGCTGGAGCGTCACGATGTTGGCGTCGTTCGCCGCGGTCCAGATCGTCGTTTCTGGACTCCTGACTCCGTACCAAAGCGGTGGATGCGGCCGTTGCACCGGCTGCATTACGATCGGAACGTTATCGAAGTGATAGAACTCGCCCTGATGGTTCAAAATGTCTGACGTCAGTCCCTTCTTGATTACTTCCAGAACTTCCGCAAACTGTTTGGATCCCTTTACAGGATCGGCGCCATAAAAGCCGACCTCGATGGGAGAAACGCCCCTTCCCACGCCGAGTTCAAAGCGGCCACCGCTCATTTGGTCGAGCATGCAGATCTCTTCAATGAGTCGCAGAGGATGATAAAGCGGGAGCAGATAGACCAGAGGCCCGAAGCGGAGTCTCCTCGTTCGTTGGGCTACGGCCGCCAAGAAAACGCTCGGCGAAGGCGAATAACCTAATGGCGTTCCGTGGTGCTCGGCCACGTGATAGGCGTAAAATCCGCCCCGGTCATACGCCTCAATGAGCTGGAGTCGGCTCTCGTACTGCTCGCCAAATGGTGCACCGCTTCTGTCCATGTGGTCAAAGATGCCAAATTTCATCGATCGTCCACCCAACTCATACGCTCTGAGATTCTAACGATAACACTAGTTTCTGACGGTTATGCGCGATATTCGTTCCCGTAACGGGCACAAAGCGGCGGGTCCCGATTTATGGCGATAACAGCCCATTGCGTCAGCGACAGTCGTGACGCGAAGGGGATTTCGCAACAGGAACTGAAGGGTTGGACACGATGCTTCTCATTGGCCTCCGAAATAAGTTTCGCCACTTTTGCGGACGGAAATTGGGCACGGCCGACACCAACCTTTTCGCTTACTGTAACGCGAAGGACAAAATATTACTGCCGGATGCAATGGCTATATACTGACGTCCGTTCAGCATATAAGTCATCGGGCAACCCCTCCAAGCCTGGTTCCCATGGAAGGTCCACAGCGTCTTTCCGGTCTTGGCGTCGACCGCGGCAAACCCGCCGCCGGTCTCGCCATAGAATACCAAGCCCCCCGCGGTGGTTAGGACCCCGGAATAGTTTGCCTCCTGCGGCCCTTGCTGCGGAATTTCCCACACCGTCTCGCCGGTATGGATGTCAATCGCACGCAGATATTTCAAACCGGGATCGCCGGGGTTGCGATAACCTTCGTAACCTTCGTTGTCGGATTTCCTGTAGATACTGCAATCCTCGACCGACATCACATAGAAGAGCCTCGTGTCCGGATTGAAGGAGGTCGCATACCAGTTGGTAGCGCCTCGCACCGAGGGACAGCCCTTTACCCCCGCCCGTGTCGGCGTATTGGCGGGCAACAGTTGAGGCGTACCGTCTGAACTGTAACCGCTGGCCCAATTCATTTTCTTGACGAACGGTTTGGCAAACAGAAATTCGCCCGTCGTTCGGTCGAGCACGTAAACGAAGCCATTGCGATTCGCCTGGAGCAATAGTTTCCGAGGACGGCCGCGGTATTCGGTATCCACTAGGACTAGCGGCTCGGTAGCATCCCAATCGTGCAAATCGTGAGGCGTGAACTGATAGTGCCAGCGCAATTTGCCGGTCTTGACGTCGAGCGCTATGACGCAATTCGTGTACAGGTTCGAGCCTCGACGCTCATCGCCGTCGGTGGCGGGGAATGGGTTGCCAACGGCCCAATAGAGCGTGCCAGTCTCCACGTCATACGATCCCGTCAGCCAGGTAGCCCCTCCGCCCGTTTCGATAGCATTCCCGTTCCAGGTTTCGGAACCGGGTTCGCCCGGTTTAGGGACTGTCCAGAAGCGCCAGGCTTGCTCACCGGTGGTAGCTTTATAGGCTGCCAGAAACCCCCGTAGCGGAGCATCGCCGCCTGCAATTCCGGCAATGACCAGATCGCCCACCACTAAGGGAGCAGAGGTCCCAAGGTAGCGCCCCGGCGATTCCACCATGTTGACGTCCCACATCAGGCCACCGGTCAACCGGTTCAGACATATTAGATGGGCGTCACTGGTTGCGAAGAATATGCGGTCCCCGACCAGCCCGACTCCCCGATTGGGCAGGCCCGAATTATGCCGCCCACCGGACTCGGACGAGTCATCGGAACGCGTGTAGCACCATAGCTGGCGTCCCGTTGCAGCCGCAAGGGCGCATACGTGATCAGCCGCGGTGACGTACATAACGCTGTCGCTGACGACGGGTGTTGTCTCAAGATCCGGAACGTTCAACGAGTAGACCCATTCCAAATGCAGGTTCTGGGCATTAGCTGCGTTGATTTGGTCCAGGGTGCTATAGCGGTTGGCTCCCAGGACGCCGTTATATGTCGGCCACTCGCCCCGTTGGGGGTGCAGGACGGCGTTTACGGAATCGGAAGAAATCGTGGCATCCACCCCACGCAGCGCGCCTGGCTGTACGCCACCCAAGCTGCTCAAATAGGCAACGACATTTCGGCGCTCGTCGGCGCTCGCTTGGAGCGGGGGCATGTAAGAAGTCGTCTCGGGCGTGATCTCCTGGTATTGCTTGTCCGTCAGAAAATACAGGTACCCGTCAAAGGTTTGCAATTCGAGATCGTGTTCCGCGCGACCGCGAGCGAAACCGCGCAAGCTTTGGCCGTCTCGCAGCTTGACGTTTACAACCCCCCACGTCTCGTCCGGACAGAACGCCCAACTCGGGCACGTCGGTGTCGTGTGGATACCCATTTGGGACGTCGGGTTTTCGAGCACCAATTCCAGTTCGCGGACGGTCGATTTCCGGCCGATATCTGACAGATCGGGCCCATTCACCTTTCCGTGGCCATGAACCATGTGACATGTCGAGCATTGACCCTTGCCGAAGAACAACTCCTCTCCCGCATGAGCGTCCGCCGAAGGCCCGGTATCGAAAGCGGATACATTCAGAGAACGCAGCCATCGAGCCAGAGATCGAAGCTCGCCCTCCGGCAGCTTGAACGCGGGCATGCCGCCAGAGGTGCCGCCGTTGATCAAGTCGCGGATCTGCGCTTCGTTCCGGGTGAGCAAGCGGCGATTGTTCACTAGCGCGGGCGCCCGGTCCCCGCCCCTTCCACCCTCGCCGTGGCATCCTCCGCAGACGCTATCGAACTGCCTTTGTGCCGGGGCGAAATCGGAAGCCGGCACGGTCGCCGTTTGCGCAATTCCCTGCGCTGCCATCAGTGCAGCAGTTATCAATGCGCTGGCAATGTTCTTCGTCATAACTTATTGGGATCAACTCTCCACTTCGGTCGTGATGAGTACTGAGCGTTGCTGATTTCAGCCAAACTGGGCTGATTCGCCTGACGCTTCACCCACTGGTATGCCGCGAGGGAATTCTTCCAGAAGAATTTTTCGACGGCTTCTGGACCCTTTTGCGTGAAGTATTCATAAACCAGACCCAGTGTCTCGCCAAATGTGCCCATGGGTTCGCTGTTGGTCCAATCACTCGCGAAGAGCAGCCGGTTTGGACCGAAGGTCTCCCAGATCTCATCCAGCCGCGGACGATAAAAGCTCAGCTCACGCGGGATTCGTCCGCCCGAATTCACTCGGCGGCCCTTCTCGTCGACGCGCTGAAAGACTTCGGAGACCTTCACATACACCTGAGGGCGTTTCCCGAGTTCTCCAAGTCCTTGCTGGTAGGCAGCGCGGGCCGCCGGTTCCTCGGGGATCGGAGCGCCCGGCAAGTGATTGATCACAATCCGGAGGGTCGGGATTTGATCGGTGATTCGCAGCAGGTTCCGGATATCCTTTGGGCCGCCGCCCGAGTCCAGCGTAAGTCCAGCATCAGACAGCAGCCGAAGATCGGCCATCACTTGCGGCTTTTGAATCTCCTCAGCAACATCCCGGCCCCACAAATAAGCGAACCGGATCCCTCGGTATAGAGGGTTCTTGTGCAACCGTGAGAGATGCTCGCCAAAATCCGGCTTCCCGGGAAACAAATCGCCGATCTCGCCCACCACAATCGTCTCTTTGGCAGACACATCCAGAACCCAGTAATTGTCTTCCAACCAAGGACTGCATTCAGTCTCGATCATCCCTACCACGCCGAAGGGTTCTGCAATTCGGCGGTAGTCCGCAGGCAGGAAGGTACGATAAATGCTTGCTTGCTCAGGGCTCGGCCATGGCACACCTTGAGGGCGCGTGGGGTCATACAAATGCACGTGCGTGTCGATAATCGGGACGGAATATCTCTGGGCATTGGCACGTGTTACGGCCGTGGCAATCGCAACCGTCCCCGCGGCAGCCGCCATTATGAATTCGCGTCGATCCATCTCCGCTTCCTCCTGCTGAGCGCCTCCGCGCTCGAATCCCGTTTGCGACCATATTATCTCGTTCCTACGCGCCGCGAAGTCGCAAATGGACAAAGTGCCGCATATGGTCGGTTGAGCCATGACTGGCGACAGCAGCCCTTCCCACTACTTAATCAACGCGAGGTCCGGAAACGGCGATCTGGGGAAGCGCGACAGGTGTGTCGGAAATTATCGTCCGCCATCATCGGAGACGCTTGATGCCGCGGTTGTCCGAGCGATTCGTTTCACGCCCTAGATCGCCCCAGATGAAATCGCGAAACTCGCGCTGCTACGCTCCGGTTGCGCGAATCGCGCCGACGATGCCGCGCCCAAGCCGCGGCGCGGAAACACGGTGCAAAACGCGGGGGAAGCTGTTTTACCCCGCAATTGGTCTCATTCTTCTCATCTCGAAGGTCGTGCGCGGCTCTCGGGCCGCGCCCTCACAGGATGCTACGGTCGCGTTGGAGTGTGGAATCGTGCCCGGAAGGTCGGGCGGGCCGCATCGCTCGCTACCTCGCGAGGCAGCGGACCCGAGCGGCCTCCTCCCTCGGTTCGTCCCATGGATTCGCGAGACTTAGCTCTGCACCCGCGCCGGTGCGCTAGCCAGTTCAATGGGTGCCCTAGCCGAGCATTCGGTGAATGCTGCTCTTGCTCACTTTCATCCGCCGCGCGATCGCGCTTAGAGAAAGACCAGCCTCGTGGAGACGTTCAACCTTGTGGCGGTCGCAGACCACTTGGGGCGGCCGCCTATTCGACCCGCCTTGCGAGCCTTCTCGAGCCCGGCGATCGTTCGCTCAGATAGCCTAACCCGTTCCTGCTTTGCGATCACGGCGAGAATAGCCAACACAGCATCTTTGAAGAGGCCGCACGAGTCGAGGTACTGTTCGGTGAACGATCGGTAGGCAACGCCGTAGCTGGTGAGCCGCTCCAGATGGTTCAGAGTCTCACGCACGCCTTCTCTGCTGAATCGGTCGAGCGACCAGAACAGAACCAAGTCGAACTTGCGCTGTGATGCGTCCTGGAATAGCCGCTGGAACTGTTCACGGTCTGAGTGCTTGCCGGTGGCCCGGTCCACATATTCTCCGGCCACGGCCCAACCCTGCGTGACGGTGAATTGGCGGAGCTGAGTAAGTTGATTTTCAGTATCCTGCCGCTTGTCCTTGGTCGAAACGCTGGCGTAGAGGGCAACGCGCATTCCAGCATTTTTCACAATGTCGTATCGTCTCACAAACATTCGTTTTTGGGAAGGATTATTTTTCACTTTAACTTACCGATTATCAGCACGGGCAGCGGTTGATCCGCACAACCGTTTTTGGAAAACGGGTCGCAGCGAGCGAGTATGGCTGTCCAACGCATCGCTGGGAACGCGCGCGCAAACGCCGCAGCCTAAATCGGCCCCTGTCCGCTCTGCTAAGCGGAAAAAAACCGAGCTGCGCAGTGTATAACTTTTCTGTGCTATCACTGCCGGCGGGTGGGCATGCTCTTTCGTTCGGTTTCCGAGCTGCGCTTTTTGATCCTGTCCGCGGTTAGCCTGATACAGAAAGCGTTTGTACGCCTGCCGGCTTTTGGCTCGGTCTTCCCGCAGGATGGGATATATAATGTTAGCCAGGCTCCTATGGACTTCTACAGTCCAGGCATAATACCGAATCAACTTCACGCGCCGCCATTTCGAGGCCGTACCGGTCGATCTGGCGATGCTCCAACCGCAGCAGCGTTGCTTGCATATAAGAGGAGGTAATCCTGAAATGGCAGATATGAAAAAGACCGAGGACACGCCGAAGGCGGTCTCGAGACGAAAATTTATTCAAGGGGTTATCGCCGGAGGAGCGGGCGTCTCCTCAGCGACCTACCTCTTTCGCGCGTCCAGCCTGGCATCGGCCGCCGGTGCGGGCGAGCGCCTGATTACCCTGAACGTCAACGGCCAGCAACGGCGAGTAGACGTGATGAAGCAAGAGACGCTTGCGATGACGCTGCGCTACAAGCTGGGTCTCACCGGCACCAAGATCGGATGCGATCGAGCCGAATGCGGGGCATGTACGGTGCTCATCGACGATGTGCCGCGCTACTCGTGCTCGACGCTCACTCATACAGTTCGCAACGCCAGAGTTGTGACAGTCGAAGGGCTGCAAGCCGCCGACGGAAAGCTGCACCCGGTGCAGCAGGGCATCCTGGAAGAACAGGGATTCCAATGTGCTTTCTGCATGTCGGGGTTCATTATGGCTACGGTGGGATACCTCAAGACCAATCCGAATCCCACGCGCGCCGAGTTGGCGCACGGCATTTCAGGCAACCTATGCCGGTGCCAGGACTATGACAAAATTCTGACCGCGTTTATGCGCGGCGCGGAGATCGCAAGGGAGGCGAACCATGCCTAGTAAGCTGCCGGAACAGAATAAGCCGACCGGTCCCGAGTACGGGAAAGGCCACAAGCTGATCGGCAAGAACTATCAGACTCTCGACCTGTACGCCAAGGTGACGGGCAGATCCAAGTACGCCGAAGACTTCCGTGCCGATGGCATGTTGTTCTGCAAGCTGTTGCTCAGCCCAGTGCCGCACGGGCGCGTCAAGCATCTGGATTTGAGCGCAGCTCTCGCGATGCCGGGTGTAAAGGGAATTCTCACCGAGGACGATCTTCCGGCGCCCGCCGACAGCCTCACCGACAACGGTACGGTGATCAAGGCCAACAAACTGGGCGAACGCGGGCTTACCAACGAGCCGTTATATCAGGGCGAGCCGATTCTCGCTGTGGCCGCCGTGGATGAACTCACCGCCGCCGAAGCAATCGAAAAGATCAAGATCGAATTCGAGCGGCTTCCTTTCGCGATCGATCCGCTGGAGACTTTGCGCCCCGGTGGACCAAACGCAAGAGTGGGAGGCAATACGTGGTACCGTCCACCTGCGCCCCCGCAGAAGCCTGGTGAGCGTCCCGCTGCTCCGCCGCCGATTGAGGTTAGGGAAGTGAAGTGGACTGAGGCCGACTTCGCGGAGGCCAAAGAGGGGCGTATGCCGATGGGCCACGTTCCCGACGATCCTGCCAGCTCCTGGTCGTATGGCGACGTGGAAAGCGGGTTTAAGAATGCAGCCCTGGTTCTGGATGAAACATTCGTTACGCCCGACACCAGCCACCAATGCCTGGAACCTCGTACCACCATGGCTTATTGGCAGAACGGCAAAGTGCATGTCTTCACTGGCACGCAGAGCATGATACAAACTGTGCCGGCCATAGCTCGTTGGATGAACATGGATCCCAGCAACGTCGTCTTGGTCAGCGAATATACCGGCGGCGGCTTCGGGAGCAAAGGCACCGCCGCTATTTCGCTCATTATCCCGGCATTGCTTTCCAAGAAATGCAACGCCCCGGTCATGATGCGGATTACCCGTGAAGAGGAACATTTCATCGGACGCGCCCGGCCAAGCTTGACGGGCCGGATGAAAGCCGGCTTCTCAAAGGAAGGCCGCATCCTCGCCGTCGACATGTTCTCGATCATCAACAACGGACCCTACGATGCAGTGGGCGATGCGCCCACCTCCGGCCGAATCGTCTCGCTTTTATACCAGCCGCAGGCCATGCGATTCCGGGGCCTTACGATGCTGACCAACACTCCGCCGCGGGGCGCCCAGAGCGCGCCGGGAGGCATGCAGGGAATCACCCTGATGGAACCGATTTTGGCCAAGGCGGCACGCAAGCTGGGGCTCGACCAGATCGCCATCCGCCGCATCAATGCTCCAGAAGGCAAGGCGCCTTTCGGGCCGGCGAATCGGCAAGGGAAGCGGGCCTACGCCACCAGCTCGTTCATCAAGCAGGCGCTCGATCAAGGCGCCGAGAAATTCAACTGGAACGAGAGAGTCGCGCGCAATCCCAAACGCATAGGCACCAAGGTGCGCGGTGTCGGCGTTTCGATGAGTTGCTATTCCGGCGGCTCTGTCGGATTCGATGGGCTCACGTTAATCAAGCCGGACGGGCGCATCTGCTTCCAATCCGGAATCGGTAATCTCGGAACCGAGTCGGTGATCGATGTTCACCGCGTGACTGCTGAGATACTGGGCGTGCCGTGGGACAAGTGCGACGTCTGCTGGGGAAGCAACACGAAAAACGTGGCTTGGAGCTGCGTATCCGGCGGAAGCCAAACCACTCACGCCATGACCCGCGCCGCGCATGCGGTCGGTTTGGAGGCCAAACGGCGCCTGCAGGAAATCGCCGCGAAGAGCTTGGGCGGCAAGCCCGAGGATTACGAAGTCGCCAACGAGCGCGTCTTCCGCAAAGGTGGGGGCGCCGGAATGACTTTGGCTCAAGCCGCGCAGATGGCCATTCAACTGGGCGGCATTTACGATGGTCACGAAACCAATCCCGACGTCAACCGTTACACCAAGGCGTCGGCCAAAGCGCTGGCAGGCCAGGGGCTCGTGGTGTCTGCGCGCGATACCTATCCACGCGACGGCAACACGTATTCCTACGTTGCCACCTTCGCTGAAGTCGAGGTTGATGTAGAAACTGGCAAGTATCATCTGGTGGATTTCCTGGCGTACGCTGATGTCGGCAGCGTGCTCCATCCCAGAGCACTTGGTGGTCAGGTGATGGGCCGCTCAATTCTAGGTATCGGCCATGCGATCGGGCAGAAATGGGTGATGGATCCGGAGCAAGGAGCGATGCTCTCGCGAAGGTTCCATCATAGCAAGCCTCCAACGATTCTCGACATCCCGGCCAAGATGGAGTGGGCCGCGTTGGATATTCCCGATCCGGAAACGCCGGTTGGCTCGCGCGGCATCGGCGAACCTCCGGTCGGTGGCGGATGCTCGGCGATATTGAATGCCCTTGCCGATGCGGTAGGCGACGAAGTTTTCAGGCGCGCGCCCGTCAATGCCGATACCATTCTGGCGTCGCTCGAAGCGGGACATCCTACTCAGCATCCGCTGATGGCCCATATTTGATGGAGATGAGAAAAGGAGAAGAGCCATGGCTGTAATACGAGATATCATGCCCGCTTTTGACCTGCTTCAGCCGACCTCGGCCGCTGATGCTCAGAACCTTCTCGCGCAACATGGACGGGATGCCTGGGTGCTGGCCGGAGGGCTCGATAGCTTCGACTGGCTCAAGGACCGCATCAAGAAACCAAAGGTGGTGGTTGACTTGAGCGGTGTCGCGGAGCTCAAAGGAATTAAAACCACGGCGGATGGCGGCGTCGAGATCGGCGCCATGACCACCCTGACCGAGGTGGTGAATAATCCGACCATCAAGCAACGCTTCGGCCTGCTCTCGGAGGGCGCCGAACTGGCTGCCTCCCCGCAGATACGCAATCAGGGCACTATCGGCGGCAACGTGTCGCAAGACGCACGTTGTCATTATTATCGCGCCGGTTGGCCCTGCTATCGCGCCGGCGGCAACATTTGCTACGCCGACACTCCGACCGGGCGGAACCGCGAGCACGCGATTCTCGACGCGGACCGCTGCGTCGCTGTAAACCCGTCCGACTCGGCGCCGGCCCTGATCGCGCTGGACGCCAAATTCGTCATTCGCACGTCCAAGGGCGAACGAGTGGTGGATGCCGAGGACTACTTCATTGGTCCCGACATCGACATTACACACCTGAACATTCTGCGGCCGGGCGAATTGCTCACCGCCATTCGCATTCCGCCCACCTGGGCTGGCTCGCAGTTCTTCTTCGAGAAGGTGCGCGACCGCAACGTGTGGGATTTCGCGCTATTGAATGTGGCGTCGGCGATGGTGGTAACGGGTGGCAACATCGAGCGGATTCGCATCGCGGTAAATGGCGCGGCTGCTCGTCCACTGCGCCTGAAGGCGGTGGAAGACGCGGTGCGTGGAAAGCCGAAGAGCGCTGCGACCGGAGAGATGGCTGGGAAACTGGCCGTCCAGGGAGCCATTCCGCTGCAGTTTAACGCATATAAGATCCCGTTGATGAGAAATCTAGTAAAACGTGCCGTGGGTGGCGTAGAGGTGGCAACTTGGGCATAGTACAGTGGGTGACAAGTCCGTGAGGACAGACTGTCCCCATTCACATCGCATGGGTTTTGATCTGAATAATGGATTGCTGTTCCTACTGTCCATAGGCCCCGTCTGAATACTGCCTGTTGCCTCACCGCCAGTTTATTCTGTCTTACGGCCGCCGTCGCGGCCGAGAGACCCAACTTCACCTGCACCGGAAGATCAACCTGTCCGGTTTCGTACCGTCTGTGTTACCGTGATCGCCGGAGATGATCCCATGCCTACACCGCACGCGCAAAAGGAGCTGCGATCGAGCCGCTTACCTTGGAAGAACGCATCCGCCGTCGCGCTTACGAACTCTATACCCAAAGAGGCACTCAATCTGGCTCGGAGCTCGACGACTGGCTGCAAGCTGAAGAGGAGATTCTTCGGGCCGAAGTCGATGCCCGTGTCGACGAAGCGTCTGAAGAGTCTTTCCCAGCCAGCGATCCACCCGCTTACTAGTCTTTAACCTGACGGAACGATTCCACCGTCCATTCGTTGGCGGAAGTGTTGCGTCGGAGGATATACAGGTTGCCGTCATCCGTGCGTACTTTGAAGAAAGAGTCCTCCGGACCATACCTCTGGTCGAGTACTTCCTCAACCATGTAGTCCCGTTCCCCAAGCTGAAAGCGCACCGGCCGCTCGTCCGCCTTCGCACCCGCATAACATTCGACCCACAACGTCATGTCCCTATTATCCGCGCAACGGAGAGTTGGCGAGCCCTTCCAAAAGGCCCTTCATAGATTCTTCTGAGCGTCATATTTGTACTTGGGTTGCCGCGCTGCATCCTACGAGATTTGCGGCATCCTTAAGCGCACATCGAGGAGCAGTAGCCGGCGGTGGTCAAGCTGAGCACATGATCGTAAACGGCACTATCAGAAAGGCGGCACCTCAGTAAACCGGCGACGTGATAGAACCGGAGCGGGCTTCGCTTACGTTACGATCTCGTCGTGCCGAAGGAGCCTACTTCGCAGGCTATCGTTCTGCTCGTCATGTTGGTTTTGCTCCTCATCGCAGTGTGGGTGCAGAATGCTTGCGAGCGAGAAGATGGATGAGAATATTCCTCAGGAGTTAATTGATGCTTTTCCTCTCATGTTGCGGTGCTAGCCAAGAAATCCCCTGTTGTTCCAAGATTAGGATTCCAAGGAACTTGTTTCTTGACCTGTTCAGTCAAACGGCACGTCTAAAGCAATACGCACGCCGGGAGCGTCAAAGTGCTCCTAGCTGGTTTCCTCCAGACAGTCAGGAGCAACCCGGCGCGCCCCTAGCATTTGAGTCTCTGGCGGAAACGCGGCGGACCCGAAAGGCGCCGGGCGTACCGGAGAAGGAAACTTCGAGTCCAGATCCGTAAGATGAACCTGAATTCGATCGTCGTCAAGGTTGGATGGCGTTCTCTGCTCCTCTTTTATCCGCAAGATAGGGCGACTGGATGGAATCAAAAGGGCAAATCACCTCGACGAGAGATGGAGTTGCCAGAAAGGTGAATGGCCAGACGCAGTAGTTATTGTGGCCACCGGAGGTGTCGCCGCAGAAAGGCAAACGTGCCGACGCCGTGAATGGTGTGCGGGCCATTGAAGAACTCGATTTCAGTGCGGTCCGGAATGCCTAGCCGGGAATAGAAACGGCGCACTTTGGCGTATTCATAGGCCACCCATTCGTCCGGTGCCACGGGATCATCGTGGCCGCGCTCCACCATAAAGGGTCGGGGAGCCATAAGGTTCGCCAAGTCAGAATAGTTCGCCACATCGGCGAAATCGAATTCCAGCATGTCGTATTCGCCCGTCAGCATATAGCTGTAGCGTGCGTCCGTACTTGTCGTCTTCCAGACCCATTCGTTAAAATCGGCTGAGCAGATTGAGAGTGCGTAACCGTCGAGCAGGGGTGGTACGCGCATTGCAGTCTTGCCGCCGTACGACAGTCCATAGAAACCAATGCGCTCGCGATCGACAAAGGGCAAGCCGCCAAGCCACTCCAGCAAGCGCTGATGCTGTCCCAGGATGAATGAGAATAACGACAGCTTCAGCGGATGACCCTGGCGCTGGATCAGCCGGAAGCGATCCTCGCCGATATAGGGATTTTGGGGCGCGAATGTCACGAATCCCTCTTCTGCCAACCGGACAGCAAAGCGATGGTAGTATGACGAGTCGACCTTTGGATCGGCGACTTCCCGCGCGTACCCCTCCAGGCCGTGCTGGCAGACCACTACAGGCCGCCGCTCACCGGGTTGGATATCTTTAGGCACCAGCAGAATCCCGTAGGCGAAGATTCCCGGCCATACATCGAGCATCACTTCGTAACCGCGAAATTTCGGCTCGTCGAAAATTAGGCGCGTTCGCGGGTTGGCCGGTCCGCTGGGGTCGGGAAGCCGTCCGATCACCTCTTCCCAAAAGTAGGTGCGTAGCGGCTGTGTCGTCTGTCTCCATGCTTCGGGCGACGATGAGTCAGCTTTTGACCAGAAGGCTGCGCGTCTTTGGCCCGACGCGCGAATCAGAGCTTGGGTATGCGCGACGAGCTGGTCGAATTGGCGATGAAGCCGGGCGGACGACTCGAAATCTCCACGAAGATCCTTCGGAGGCTCTCCCGTAGAGAACTGCGGGCGAGAAACCCCGAGCGATTTGAGCAGCGCGGTCAGGGCTTCAGTCGAGCCGGGGGCGCCGCGCCCTGTGCCGCTGACAACAAGCTGAACATTACCTGCCGCACGGGCACGGTCTACTTCGCTGCGAATGGAATCGAGCGGCGGCGTGGTGATCTGGCCCGTGGGCGCCGCGCCCTTCCGATCCGCCGTGACTGGAGGCGGGCCGGCAACTTCGGGGAACCGGCTCGCTTCCACGATCAGGGCACGGGGTGCGATCATCCCCGCTAGGTCCGCATCACCAAATTCCTTGAGCAAACCCCATACGTCGCGGTAAATCGGCTCCCGCCACAGCTCCTGTCGCGATTGAAAATAACCACTGACCAGGACGGCGCCGACCCTCGGATCCAGGCTCGCCGCATAAAGCGCCAAGAGACCGCCTTCGCCGTACCCGGCAATTCCGATGGGTGCGGCACGCTCGGCGTTCTCGTGCTGAAACCAATCGACGGCGGCGAGCACCTTCTGCACTTCGTAGCCGATGATGTGCCGGCCGGTTTCGAATGCCATGCGATAGATCCACTCGCGGTGGGATTGATTTGTCATCCCGACGCCGGGAATGCCGGACCACGTGTCGCTCCGGTCGATGAGCACGGGGATGACGACTTGGCAGCCATTCTCGGCGAGATGGCGCGCGAACTGGGCGGAACGATCAACACCCGGCGTCATTCCGACCAGCATCTCCGGCGACCAATCGGCATCTGGAATAGCTACGATTCTCGCCTTCGGCGTACCCTCGGGTTCGAGCAGCAGCCCTTCCGCTTCGACGTCATCGAATACAGGCCAGCGCACCGCGAACACGCGATAGCCCTTCCCCCGGGCAACCTCAGCAGGAACCACAGTTGTAGCCGTCAGTTGTAACGCGGTGAATGGAACGCGGACATCCACGGCACCTATGATGCGGCGGAACTTTTCGCGACGTGCAGCAACATCGGATGTTTGGAGTGCAGCACGCCGCTCCGCCGATGCCGTCTCACGCAGTAGAAAAGCATGGATAGCGTCCACCATCCCAGCCGCAGGGTCACCTTCAAAGGTGAATGGCTTCGTGCCCGGCAAGATCGTCTGGGCAGAGGTAACCGGCATAGCTGTGAACAAAAACAACAGCATCGCGAGCCACAGCGGAATAGCGGTAGGCGAGCCCCGCGTCATTGGTGGAATCGGAGTGGAGGTCCTGACGAGAATCATCGTACCGGATCCCCTTTCGCGCTTTGTGAGCCCATGCTAAATCTCATTGGCACCTAAGAATCGTTGCTGGTCGGGGCGTTTTTTTGTCTCCAAAACGCGCCCACACACCCAACCATCCAAACGAACACCCCTCGCGATGGATGATAACAAATGATGCCCAAGCTGAAGTCGAGCCACGGCTGCCTCCGTCTCGCTCATGGTTGGCGATTAATCAACCGGCCGGACGTGCCGGAGGATATTATTCGGAACTTCATACGACCCGCCGCGCGTTCGGTGCCTTACGCGCTGGCTGCCCGCCTCAAAAGCTGCCGCATCTCGCTGCCGACCCTCCTTAAGGATCCAGCTCTTGCCTCGCAATGGGTTAGGACCAAAGACGGGCTCGAAATCGAAGTGGCAAGCGAAGGAATCGACGGGCACGATTTGGCTATGGAGTTACTGCTGTGCCTGGGCCAGGCGCTTTGGGAAGGCGCGCTCCCTGATGAACGCAAGGCCTACCTGAAGCTTCTTCGCGCTGAGATTGAGGCAGGTGTGCCGGGCGAGATTGATCAAGAATCCCTGCGCGAAAAACGCTCGCTGTTCTCATGTCGCGCCTCTGCCCGGAGCCGGAGTCGTCTCGAACAGTATGCTCGCTCGTCCTTTGCGGCCACAGTAGCGGAATACGTTCACTGCCTCTGGCATGACGTCACCGTGCGGACCGGCTCAGAGCATCTGCCCGCACTGTGGCTACGGCGCCGGCTGGAGTTGCTAGCCCGCTGGTTGCCGCCAGATCGCGGCCATCGCTTGTTTTCGAGCGGACCCTGAAGAAGCAGGTTGGATGCACAGGCTAAGCTTCCAGTCCACCTGCTTTTCGAGCGGATGCTTGCCCGAACGGTCGATGTCACGTGGCGATTGAATCTTCGACGACTGGCTGAATTTGCGTGACGACCCATTCTCCAGGCGGAGCTTACGTTCTACTTCAGGTTACTCTCTCGGAGAATTCGAGTTTGCCGGTCGCCCTCTCCAGGCTCAAGCAAGCCTCGCACGTCGCGAACGGTTCGGCGGGTCGGCGGTTTTGCAACAGGCTGTGTAACGAAGAATGGATCGCTGCCAGTGCGACTTCCTTGTGAGGACCCTCGGGCCACTCCTCGATAATGTGTAATCGATGGTATTCTGTGGCGATCCATTGGGCATACATGTTCAAGCATCTTTCAGCATGAGCAGAGCACCTGTCAATGCGACTAAAGGGCAAATTCCCCGTACCCACTTTTACCGATCCCACAGCAAATTCTGCGCGATATGATCATCCACTTCATCTGCACCGGCAACATCTACCGCAGCCGCCTAGCTGAGGCATACTGTGCGTCCAAAAGCCTTCCGGGAGTCTGTGTATTGTCGAGTGGTATTCAGACCGCGTTGAACAGGGGCATTCCTATCGCCCCGTACGCGGCAGAAATTCTCCGTGCACACGGCCTTGAGCGCTGGGCGGCCCACTCCTCGCAGCAGACGACGGCGGCTCTCGTCCGGGCGAGCGACATCCTCGTCTTCATGGAGTATGAACACTACGACTTCTGCGAGGATTGGGTCGATTCCAGCCGCCATACGGTCCAGATATGGGACATCCCGGATGTCGGTTCCGAGGTGGGTACAGCAGAGATCATGACGAAGGTCGAGCGAACTTTTGGGGTCATTAGGCAGCGCGCAGATGGGCTGCTGACGGAGCTCGGATTTTCGTAACGCTTGCGCTGATTTGTGTCCAACAAATACACAAAACCATGCGACACTGTGAGGACACATGGACATCACCAAGATGCTTGTCGAACTACACGAAGAGCGCGACAATATCGGCCAAGCAGTACTCGTGCTCTCACGCCTGGCTGGTGGAGCACCAAGGCGCCGTGGCCGCCCGCCCAATTGGCTCGCCTCTGCGGAACCTAAACGGCGCGGTCGTCCACCCGGAGCCAAAGGCATGTCCGCTGCCGCCGGGCCGATTTTGACCGGCGGTCCTTTTTGGTTTTGCGGCTGCTTATTCCAGTTCGTCGAGAGTACGAGTGCGATTGATCTCGGCGGCCTTCCAGATAGGCATGCCACCCCGAGCGATCCCACTGTGACTCTGCCGCCAGGCAGAGCTGGACGTGGGGGCTTTGCCTCGACCGACCGATGCGGATTTTAGCGGCGGAGCCTTGGGTTGCTCGCGGCATTCTGCCACCCGCAGATAGCTCTGCTGGAACCGCACTGCGATCGAGCCATCCAACCGCGCTTCCACGCGCACCGCAGCGCCAGGCATTCCAGGCCGCACCTGCTCGGTGGCGATCTGACACAACTGGCCCTGGAAGCGGAAGGTGTAATCGTTGGCGATTTGCCGAGTCTCGACACGGCTCAGCGCCGCAGCCAGATCGTAACTGGCATCCAACCCCCGGTGCGCATCGCTGGCTGGGCAGCTACTACCACCAGATGTTGATTCCACCAGGGTACAAAGTGCTGGTGTAAATACTGGTTGGCTCCTTCTAGATTGTTCACTTGTGCCACCCGAAGACCTTTGACCAAACGATCCTGCGCCGTCAAGAAGCTGCGCTCGATTCTCCCTTTGGCCTGAGGCGAATGCGCCGCTACCCAGCCGATGCCTAGCTCCATCAGCGCCCGGCCGATCTGGGTCGGAGGCAACGGCTCGTCCACTAGCCGGTGATTCTTCTTGGCGGCGGTTTGAAAGATGCTTTGTCGCTGCGTTATGAGTCTCTTCTGGGCCTTCTTCAGCACCACCAGCCGGTCTCGTTCCCGCTGGGTCATGGTCAGAACTCCTTGTTCTTGCACCTTCCCCAGCCTGAACCTGTCAATAGGACATTTCTAAATGGCACTAATAGGACATTCTCACGTGGCAGCGACACATGGAGGCACACATTGTTAGCACGATCGAATCGTTATATACTTTATCCGGCTCTGCTTTCGCAGACCAGCTCGCTACGCCCTCCTTTGGCGTAGCTTGTTGAAAGGAATGACGAGAATTATGATTTTGCGTAAGGTGTCGGCCATATTGCCTGCGATGGTCTTGACTCTGACAAGCGTGGCTATGGCCGCCGATCCCGATATCAACACCCTCAAGAACGGCGGCTCTCTTGACCGGCTATTCAAGAAAACGGGTGTGTACAAGACGTCGAGCACCGGCAAGACCCCAGGTTTCGTGGTCGACCCCTCATGGCCCCAGCCCCTGCCAAACAACTGGCTTCTCGGCCAGATAGGGGGACTCTATGTCGACCAGCATGACCATATCTGGGTCTACAATCGGCCGCGCACTATGTCAACTGACGAGGCTGGACTGGAAGGCCCGGTGCCGGGCTCCGCTGATGACAAGGGTAAGCCGATCGACGGGATCGGCCAAGAGCGCGCATGGGGCCCCGTGTCAGATTGCTGCAAAGCCGCGCCTTCGGTTCTGGAATTCGATACCGAGGGCAAGCTGCTGCGGGCCTGGGGCGGTCCGTCCGATCCCGGTTTCATCGGCGGTAAATGTAAAGCCGAGACAGGCTGTATCTGGCCGACCAGTGAGCACGGAATTTACATCGACCACAACGACAACGTCTGGTTGTCGGGAAATGCGGCGGCTCCCAGCGGCCGAGAGGCTGCGGGCCGAGGAGCACTGCCTTGGGCGACGAACAAGGCAGGCGGCGACGGTTTTGTACTGAAGTTTGACATGAACGGCAACTTCAAACTGAGGATCGGCGGAACTCCAAAAGGACCAAACAGCAACGACACCGATGGTGGTATTAATGGCACGCCAGTACTCTATCAGGCGGCGGACATGGTCGTCGATCCGGCAACGAACCGTCTGTATATCTCTGATGGCTACGGAAACCGCCGTGTCCTGATCGTTGACGCGAACACCGGTAAATATATCGGCCATTTCGGCGCCTATGGAAATAATCCCGTCGATGACGCTGGCGCCAAAGCCGCCGGGGAATGGATGAACGACTACACCAAGGGAAATAAGAAGCCAGCGTTCTTTCGGAACCCGGTGCATTGCGTGAAGATCTCCAACGACGGCAAGATTTATGTCTGCGACCGAGGAAATGACCGCATCCAGGTGTTTGACAAGAACGATGGCACGCTGGGCAAGCCATGCAACAATCCGAGTGGCGAGCCGGGCAAATGCGGCTTCTTAGCCGAGCAATTCGTCAGTGAGCATACCAACATTATTGGAACAGCCGTTTCGATGAATTTCTCAACGGACAAGGCGCAGAGTTGTCTTTATATCGGAGACAACGCCAACCAGACAATCTACATCCTGAATCGAAATAATCTGCAGGAACTGGGCCAACTCGGACGTAGTGGCCGGAATGCCGGAGAATTCCACTACTTACATCAAGTGAGCGTGGACAGTAAGGGCAACATCTATACAGGGGAAGTCGATACCGCAAAACGGATCCAGAAGTTTCTCCACTATGGTGCGACCGGGTGCAGCGGCACCGGATCGCCTACTGTGGGCGGAGTGGTGGCCGCGAATTAATACACACGACATCCCTGATAGACCGCCTTGTTAGATTATCTCAGCCTCCGACAATCTGGACGCTGATTCCTTCCGGGTCTTTGATATGAAATCCAGCATCAAGATTGTCTTCCGGAATTGCACCACGCTCTTTCAATTCCCGTGTCACTGATTCCTTGTTGAACTTCTCGACGCCGATTGCGAAGTGATCCACCAGACCTGTAGGACTCTTGTAGTGAAGAGAAACCAGTACCTTCCCGGCTCCCAGCCGCACGATTTCGTTCGGTTTGTCCTCACTCACTACGGTCAGGCCGAACATCTTCTGATAGAAAGCAATGGAACGGGGCAAATCATTGACTTGAATGCTTACGTGGTCGATCGTCGTCGCTTTGATGCCGGGAGTCTCTTGCGCTTGCGATGCTCCGCCTGCCGCTGTCAGCATTGTGAGACCCTGAATCAGCTCGCGGCGCGTCAGCACGCCTCTCTCGAAGCGGTCCAACAGACTTGAAATAGTCGAATCCATACAGCCTCCCCAACGTGAATTTGGTTCGAAATCTTTGAGATTGTGATTCTAGTGAGTTTGTACCGTTTTGGGCACGAACTTCTGGACACGTTTGCCGTCGACCTCGCCCGTATACACGTTTCCTTTCGAGTCTACGGTAACTGAATGGACATTCCGAAACTCTCCCGGGCTTTGACCCGATTGGCCAAACGATCCAACGATTTCTAAAATATCCCTCTGCAGAATCCAGTCCGGATTCGTCGGGTTTGATTGTGTAGAGCTCGTATGCGCCATCCACCGGGCGCGAGACCATGATCAGGTCGCCGCGGCGACGACAGCGGGAAGTTATCGTATTCCCGCTCAGGGTCGTCACGGCTTTCGTTTCGAGGTTCATGATCCGCAGCCCGTATCCATCCTTCTCGAATGTCCGGTACACAATTCGGTTGACGTCGGCCGCAAACGATGGGAAGGCAAGCAGGATATTTGCAGCAGGAGGCGCTTTCGGGATTGGCAAATCCAGCGCGACACGCGCCCTCCAGTTTTTTGCTTCGGTACTATCACTATGGGATGCCGCTCAGCGCCGATCTTGTCAATAAGTCCGTTCAGGCCGCCATTGCGGCGATCGAGATTTATAACAAGCCGAACTTCTTCTATCGGGAGGAGGCGTTTTCCCTACTGATGACGAACGCGTTCGAACTGCTGTTCAAGGCGAAATGACTGCTTGACAGGTCCGAACAAATCGAGTCTCTTCACGATGTCATCAGAGATAAATCAGGGGTTGAGAAGCCGAAAGTCAATCGCAGCGGGAATCCGATATCCCACAGCCTCACCTACCTCGCCGCACGCCTGTTGGAGGACAAGAACTCTGGTGTGGAACCAGGATGCTTCGCCAATATACTTGCCCTCGTGGAAATCCGCGATAACGCCGCCCATCTCTTGAACAGAGATATCTACATCGGCAGGCGCGTGCAGCAGATTGGAACCGCATCATTGCGGAACTATCTAATGCTTGCGACGGAATGGTTTAGCCTGAACCTTTCCATCTACAACTTCTATTTGATGCCGATCTCCTTTTACCATGGGTTTGAGGCGGCAGCGCCCGTCACCCGAGCGAATTACACCGAGCAAATTCAGAAACTCCTCGCCTACATCGATTCTCTCGAGGCCGCCGATGCCGAGAATAATGGGTCTCAGCATGTCGCGATGCGCTTGGAAACGCATCTGGTGCGGGAGAAGGATGCGGCAGCAATCCCGTTCAGATTCACGGACGATCCGCACGCCCCCGCGATGTCGGTTCGCGAGGACATCTTAAAGAACTATCCGATGACGTACTTAAGAGTCTCACGGAAGCTCTAAGACGGCGGTATTCGGACTTCCTAATTAACGAGAAGTACGTTCAGATCCGCCGCGATCTAGAGAAGGAGACAAAGTTCTGTTTAGCCAGACTTGCGAACCCTAAAAAGCCCCAAGGCTCAAAACAGCGATTCTATAACGCTAACGTTTTTCCTGAGTTCGACAAGCACTACACACGCCGGAAGAAGTGAACAGAAAAGCCTTTAGTCGGGCACGCCCGCGCCGCAGGAAATCGCGCAACGGCGTCGCTATCGAGCCGCAGTCGCGAGGCCGGCCCGTTCTTGCATTCGAATCGTTAACTCTAAGTAAGACGTCACCATCGGCAGGCGGGAAGCACGGATTCTAGTTCTTGAACTCTCCGGTAATCCGACAACCGCCTCGCCAAACGGCGTTCTTGGAGATTACTCCTGGTACGTCCCCTCACGTCCACCGAGGTAGTGCCGTCGTGGGTTCATCACTTCGGACGTGACCGGCGTTTCCCGGGACTTGTCGGAGGGTGCCTACACTGGGAGAATAACTTCCGGTTCACCTAGTTTCGCAGAGTCTGAAATTCCGCTTTTCGTCACGTGGCGCAATAAGTTAGTGCTTTTGGAGTGGATGGCAGTCGCGCCATACCCGGATCCGGCCGCCAGGGGCGGATGTTCCACGCGAAAGTTCAGTGAGATAGAATCGTCTAACACGCGATGGCGCTCACCGCCGGCACATGCCTTGGCCCGTAGGGATCTTTACGCCTATCTTGCGTGGACGGAAGTGATGGGAGTTAATCAATGATCCGCGTTTGTCTCGCAATGATATGGACCATCTCCGCGTCAGCTCAGTGGCTGAACTATCCGACTCCAGGCATACCGCGGACTCCTGACGGAAAACCCAATCTGGCCGCTGCGGTTCCAAAAACCGCGGAAGGCAAGCCGGATCTGTCCGGACTATGGCAACGTCTGCGCTCAGCCAAGGAACGTACAAACGAAGCTACACAGGGTCTGTCGATAGGTCCCAGTGTGGAGAACTTAATGCGACCGGGGGAAAAGATACCGCCTATGCTCCCGGCCGCAGAAGCGCTCTACCGGCAGCGTGTCGCAAACTTCTCAGCAGACCGGCCCTCCGGACATTGTCTACCCCACGGCATCCCTGATCAGATGCTTATTCCCGTGCCCATGAAAATTGTGCAAAACGCCAGCCTAACCCTAATTCTGTATGAAGAATTCACGCGTTTCCGTCAAGTTTTCACAGACGGCCGCCCCCATCCCCCGGCGTCCAATCCCGCCTGGCTCGGCTATTCCATCGGTAGGTGGGAAGGTGATTGGTTCGTGGTTGACACGCGCGGTTTCAATGACAAAAGCTGGCTCGATGACCACGGCCTTCCTCATACTGAGGCTCTTCATACGATTGAACGCTTTCGCCGCCGCGACTTTGGTCACCTGGACGTTGAAGTCACCATTGACGATCCCCAAGCCTACACCAAGACCTGGTCGTTCCCGATGCAATTTGAATTTCTCGCCGACACCGACTTAATCGAGGACGTGTGCGAAAACGAGAAAGACGCCGCTCACATAGTTCGTAAATAGCTACAGTCCATGCAGCCGGCTGTGTCTTTGGGGTGAGGGAGGCAAGGTGATGAATTTGTTCCGTGGTCCGGTCTTGTTATCGGGTTCTTACTTTCCGGCGTGCCTTATCTTGGCAACCGGCACGCTGTGTGCTCAACAGGCGCCAAAGCATCTCAACCCGGTCATCGAAAAACTTGCCGCAGGCAAGCCGTTCATCGGGTTCCAGACGGGCGATTTGTCCCTCGAAAACGCCCGCTCCTTGGCCCGCGCCAACATTGACTACGTCTATTTGGAGATGGAGCACGGACCGATGGATTTTGAGGGGCTGCATCGTTTCACGATCGGTATGATTGACAAAGCCGGCATTCTCAAGAAAGGCAACGCCCAGCCTAACGTGGCAATATTCGCGCGCTTTGCTCCTTACGGCCGCGAACAGGCGCAGTGGTTCGTAAAGCAGGCGCTCGACATCGGCCTGATGGGCGTGATCTTCAATGGAATCGACAACCCAGAACAGGCGCTGTTAGCTGTACGCAACATGCGCTATCCACAACGAAAGACCTCGAAATATCCCGAGCCGACCGGGTTGCGCGGCTACGCTCCGGCAACCGCCCTCTGGTGGTGGGGCGTTTCCGATGCGGAATATGAGCGGCGGGCGGACGTCTGGCCACTGAATCCAGATGGCGACTTGTTGGCCATCATGATGATTGAAACAGCCGACGGCTTGAAGAACGCCGATGCGATCGCGGCGGTGCCCGGCGTGGGAGCAATTTTCGTGGGAGCGGGGGGAGACCTCCACCAGTATCTGGGAGTCGACAGCAACTCGCCTGAAGTGGAACAGGCCTTCCAGAACATCCTAAAAGCCTGCCTGGCTCACAATGTTGCCTGTGGCATTACTGCTTTGAACGGGCGAGATATAACGAGGCGCCTTGCCGAAGGGTGGAAAATGATTCGAACAAACGAAGCGGCCTTGGTTCAATGGCGCGACCCACCGACGGCGCGATAGTCATAGATCCGAGTGCTCCGAGTTGGGCGGATAGTGGACGGATGGTCGGCCACCCTACCATAAACAGAATTAACGGAAGAGTCACCGTCATGTACGGACAACCGGCGCTCGACTTGAGCGGCCGGACTGACCAACCGTTCGCCCTGCAACCCGCGGGATCCACCGCTCCAGACTGGAGCGCCCACGTTTCCCCCAAGCGCGAGGGGCGGGGGATTTGCGCCCTGTGTGTACAACCGGCCGACGACGTCGCCGCTGCTCGACGTCCACAACTACTCGATCAAAGATTCGGTCGAGGATACGCTCCGGCGGGTACACTGGGATTCGAGCGGCGCTTTTGCGCCTCGGCCCAGGATTTCTGCACCTCCTCGGGGAAACTCGGGAGCAGCGAGTTGATTCTGCGCTGCATTTCGGCGACGATTTGCGGATTCTGCGGCGCGACGTCGTAGCTTTCATCCGCGTCGGATGCGAGGTTGTAAAGCTCAGGACGCGCGAGCGAGTAGTTAAGGCGTCCTTCGGGCGGCGCCGGCGTGTAAGCGGCGGTGTTGTGCCGTGCTAGGTGCAATTTCCAATTCATCCAGCGCGCGCATTGCAGATCCCAGCCATCGAAATACAGTAAGACCTCCCGATCGATGGATGCTTTCTGTCCCGTCAACAGAGGCCAGATATCGATGCCGTCGAGCGGTTTCGCGGGCAGCGCGGCTCCGCACAGCCGCGTGACCGTCGGAAAAATATCGAGCATCGACGCCAGGCCGTCGCACACGCGATTGGCGAGAATCTTGCCTGGCCACGCGGCGATGAACGGCTCGCGCACACCACCTTCGTAGGTGGTGTTCTTGCGTCCGCGCAGTTTTCCGGGGCTGCCCTGATACCAGGGGCCGTTGTCGCTGGTAAAAACGACGAGCGTGTTCTGTTCGAGGCTGTTTTCCTTGAGCGCGCGGCGGATCTCTCCGACGCTCCAGTCGATTTCCTGGACTACGTCCCCGTACAGGCCTTCCGGCGATTTTCCACGGAAGCGTTCGGAGGCGCCCAGCGGAATGTGCGGGTAGGTCTGCGGCAAAAAAAGAAAGATCGGTGAGCCCCGGTTTTCGCGGATGAATCGGATGGCCCGCTCGGTATAGCGCGGCGTCAGCGTGGAGAGATCGGTCTCCTGTTCGATGACGTCGGTGTTGTGCATCAGCACACGCGGGTTCATGTCGTTGCTATAGGGGATGCCGAAGTATTCGTCAAAACCGCGGCTGGTGGGCAGGTACTCGACCGGACGCCCCAGGTGCCACTTGCCGATGCAGATGGTCCGATAGCCGCGATTCTTGAGCACATTGGCGAGCGTGACTTCGTCCAGATTCATGCCGCCTTTATCCTGCGGAAAAAACACGTGCGGAACGCCGACGCGGGTGGGATAGCGGCCGGTCAGCAGGGCTGCGCGCGACGGTGAGCAAACCGGATCGGCAGAAGAAAAATTGGTGAAGCGCACGCCGGCGGCGGCCATGCGATCGAGATTGGGCGTCGGAATCTTCGAGCCGTAGCAGCCCAGATCGCCGTAACCCAGATCGTCGCAAAGGATGAAGACGATGTTGGGTGCTTTCGACGGAGCAGCGGCAAGGCGCGCTGCCAGTGTGGACGCCAGGGAGGCGAGAAAGGAACGGCGATGGATCATTCGCGAATGATTATACTCACGGCATACACGTTCTGCGCGCCTGAGCCGCGACTGCAGGGAGCCGTGCCCGCTCAGTTCTGCTGCGGCTCACCCGGCTCGCCGCATGACCGCGGCTGAATCCGCCGGCATCCAGGAATAGCTCGGCGCGTTTCGCGAGGGCTCCCGCTCCCCCGCGCTCACCGCGTTCCCACCGCTCCAGCGTGGACGGATCGGCGCCATCGTCAGCTCAGCGCGATTGCCAGCAGCGCTTCCCGAAGCATGATCCGGCCCGACAGACTCAGAGCCACGGAAACTAGACGTTGCGTCTGAGCGGAGATGGTGGACGGTTTTAGCGGAAGCATCCGCCGACCCTTGTTCAGCGGTCGGGGTTGAAGAAGTAGAGGATAGCCACCGGACGATTGATCCGACGGTGCTCAGAAGCTGTTCCGTCTGAAATTCCGGTTTTTGTAACGTGGCCCGGTAACTCAATGTCTTCGGGCTGGATGAAACGATTCCGTCCGGTCGGCAACCCGGAAGTTGGTTTTTTGCGCTCCTGAACTACTACGCAAAACCCCGAATCTGAAAAAGTAGTGGACGAGTGCGCCGTGATACAGGACCTATCCACTTCTTGATGGGATAAACTTAACAGACTCATTCAGATGCCTCTCTCTCCAGGCGACAAACTCGGCCCTTACGAAGTCCTTGCGCCTATCGGTGCAGGTGGCATGGGAGCCGTTTACAAAACCCGCTACACGCGACTGGACTGCTTCGTCGCGCTGTAGATCCCGCCGCCTATGTGGTCGCTGACCCCGAGCGCAAACTTTTAGCCCAGTTCATCTTGAACAACGCCGAATGCGAAATTATACGCCCTCGAATGCGGTGAAGATCAGGCTCATACACGTGACCCCTGCCTCCGCCTTCTGCAACTCGGAGACGTCGATCGGGAACACGCGCCAGCCGGCCCGATCCAGAATGCGCGCAGTTTCCGGGAACGATGCCGGGATCACAACCGTATCGTCGATCGCCAGCACATCCGCGGCAGCCGGTTCCCCCGGCGCAACGTCGATCACCCGCGCGTTCCCGAACGGTCCCATGTCCACCCAGCCGCAATTCGCCAGCAGCGTGTCCCTTCCCAGATACGTGCAAGCTGATTTGAGATGCAAGCAACTTTGTATTTCCAAGGACTGCACCGCGTATCCCAGCGGCACCAGTTCGCGCGCCAGCTGCGCAATGCCCGCGTCGTTGCTGCGCACCGATCTTCCCACAAACAGCGTGGAGCCGATGCGCACCACGTCGCCGCCCTCTAGCGTTCCCGGTTCGGTGATCCAGCGCAGTGGACGGAATCGTGCGAGCGCTTCCGCCAGGCTGGCCGATTCGCCACGCCGCGACTCCGCGCCCATACACGTCATAATGGCCACCTCATCTAGTACGATGGCCGGATCTTCCACAAAGACCGCATCCGGCAGGTCCGGCACGGCCGGCAGCGAAACTACGGCGATTCCCAGCGATCGCAGACAGGCTTCGTATTGGTCGTGTTGCAGGATGGCTTTCGCGATATCGATGGGCCGCCGTTCCACGAACGCCAGTTGGCAATCGTTCATGGATGGGCTGACGGCGCGCGTGATAGCGCTAAGTGGCATGGAAACCATCTTAGCGGCTCGCACGAAACAGTCGTCGCACCGGGAAACTGGCCATCAACAGAAGCAGCGCATAAACGCTATTGCCCCGGTCGCTAACGATCGCTCCCACCAGGAAGGCGAGGCTGCCGGCGAGAATCAGCAGCGTGAGCACGGGATAGCCGTGCACACGAAATGGCCTCGGGGCGGCGGGCTGGGTGTGGCGCAGGACGATAAGCGAAATATATCCCGAGCAGTAGTTGGCAACGTACAAGAATCCCGCCATCGCGATCAAATGATCGACGGGGCCGCTCAGCACCATGCCGACCGCGACGAGCGTTGCCAAGGCCAGCGCCGGACGGGGCGTGCCGTTCCCCGCGACCAGGGCGGCGCGCCGCCAGAACAGGCCATCGCGGCTGACGGCGAACAGGATGCGCGTCGCGCTCATCAGCACGCTGTTGAGCAGCGTCAGTAAGATGACCACCGCTACCAGTGAGATGACGATCTCGCTGGCGCGTCCGAAGACCAGCCGGGCGGCGTCAGCAGCGGCAAATTTGGAAGCGGCTAGGCCCGCCGGTCCGAGGGCGCGGAGGAAGGCTGCGTTCAGCAGCAGGTAAATACCCGCGACAAGGGCAAGACCGCCAAACATCGCGCGCGGAAGCTGGCGGGTGGCGTGGCGGGTTTCTTCGGCGAAATAGATAGGTGCATACCAACCGTCGTAAGTAACCACGATGGACTGAATCGCCAACACCAGGGCCCCTAAGAAACTCGCGGCGGGCACCGGTGGAACGGGCTGCGTGCTACCCGGCGCGTGGACCATGAAACAACCCAGCACCAGACCGATCAGGGCAATAGCGGCGATCGCGGATGCGGCTTGCTGCACGCGCGCGCTCAGGCGAACGCCGAACCATTGCATGGCGGCGAAGGCCAGGATTGCGGCGGCGGCCACTACTTGGGCGATTGGCCCGATCGCGGGAACCAGGCGTTGGAGAAACTCGACTGCAGCCATCCCCGCGTAGGCAGCAGGGGCCACGTTCGCCAGAAAATCGGACCAGCCGACCGCGAATCGGGCGTGCTCGCCCATGGCTGCGCGGGCGTAAACATAAAAACCGCCCTCCCGTGGCAGCATGGTGGCCAGCTCCGAAACGTTGGAGGCCCCCAGAGCCGCATAAACAGACCCGGCAAACCACATCAGTATGATCAACCACGGCTCGCGAAGGTAGGAGGCCACCGGCCCCGGCTGGCGCAGAATGCCCACGCCGAGCGTGCTCCCGATGGACACCGCGATGCCGAACAAGAGTCCCAGCACCGGAAGCAGCGAGATGCGCGTGGCGGGGCTATCCGTAGAGGACGCCATGGGAACGACCGAATGTATCACATGCTGTAAGTTGATGGCAGTCGCGAAGGATAAGAGCGATGATCGGCCCGGCAAACCAAACCGAGCGGCGGATCATTCGGGCCTTCCGTTTGGCGCAGAGTCGAAGACCCGCAAAAAGTAAACTGAAGCCGAGAATTTGAAAAAGTAGGGGACGGATACGCCGTGACTCAGGCGCAATCCATAAACTAGCGCCAAATGTCGATTAATAAACCCTTCGCGACTGATCGGGAGTTTCCAGGACAACACGTATCGTCAGCGTCGCATAGTCTTCTCCAACCCAAAGAGAGATAATAATCGCTGCGGAAGGGATCAAGATATGAAGTACAAAGTGGCGGTGGTAGTTATGCTCGCGGCACTCACAGCATCGACAGCTGACAAATTCCCTCGGATTCGCGCGGCCGCCTTGAAGGCGATGGAAAGCGACGGCAAAGAGATCGCGATCATCGACCCAAGGGAAGAAGGCACTTATGGCCAAGCTCATCTGCTGCATGCGGTCAATATTCCGCTGAGCAAGCTGGAGCTGGAGATTGACCCACTTGTTCCGCGCCGCTCCACCCGGATCGTTTTGACCGACGGCGGCGAGGGAGCTGCCGAACGCACCGCGATCCGGTTAAAAGAGCTCGGTTACACAAGTGTGTCCATTTTGGATGGTGGATATCCGGCGTGGAAGGCGGCCGGCTATGAAATCTTCAGCGGCATGAGCGTCCCCGGTAAGGCGTTCGGAGAGTGGATTGCGCTGCATTACAACACGCCCGAGATTACCGCCGAGGATCTGCACAGGAGAGTCGCGGCCGGCGAGGACATTTTGATTCTCGACAGCCGTCCTTCCAACGAATACGCCAATATGAGTATTCCGGGCTCGATCAATGTGCCAGGGTCTGAGCTGGTTTTTCGTTTTAATGAACTCGCGGTGAAACCAAAAACTC
>Ga0185299_10000816_pt1 | contig 73906 bp, 67 predicted proteins | sample PaiPotPPA55metaG_FD_128002 | JGI IMG/M metagenome (GOLD analysis project Ga0185299, IMG submission 128002) | Iron sulfur acid spring bacterial and archeal communities from Banff, Canada, to study Microbial Dark Matter (Phase II) - Paint Pots PPA... ...
TCGACGCCACCCAAAGACCCTGCTGCTTCTCCCTATCCTTTTTGCGTCCCATGCCCATACAGCAATGACGTATCAAACAGATTCGAGGTCACATGTTTTTGGCGGTGTTTTTACCACGGCCTGCTAGTAGCCGGGTTCTTTCTATGACCACGCCATTAATTGATCTGGTATGTTTCCGGAGCTCACTCGGCTCGGCGTACGCAAAGGGAATTGCAAACCCTCGTACCGGGCAGGAATTGAAGCTGACGATCGTTCTCCACAGGTCCAGATCCGGGGTTTTCCGCTTGCTTTTCCAGTTGTCTCCGCTCGCGCACTGTATCAAAATAACAGGGAGAGAAGCGTGCTTGTCATCGAATGAGTAATAGGCAAGCAAATCAAGTCCAAGCTCGTTCGCGTGCTCGTCAATGTGAAGATCTAGCTCACTGCCTTCGACTTCGTTCAAGTCCGAGATGATCGACTCTATTGTGTCGCGCAGCTTTTTCGGGTTTTCAGGCGACCATCCCATACGCCGAACGGTCCACCCGCGCAACGCGCTTTTGAATGATTCTTGAGCAAGTTGCTCAAACAACTCACCGCGAACAGATGCCGGACCCCAGCCCTTTGCCCACGTGGGGTAGAAGGGTGCGCAGGCAAGAGCCAAACAAAATCCGTATGCAGGAAAACTCTCCCACTCCTCGGAGCGAATAATCCTGTTCTTCACCATTTTTATACCTAGCGGCGAATTTAGGTACTTCATACGAAGAGATATTACTGACCACACTACGTCGACGATCTGTGCTGCGAAGTCCTGCTTTTCGTATACCTGATCTTGAATCAAGCGATCGACAACGTCAGATTTCGAGACCTGCTCATCCTCAAAGACGACGCTCGCCTCAACCCAGTCACAGAGGACATTCAGGTCGCTGTTGTGCTGCTTAATTGACCTCGAAAGTCCAGATTCAGGCAGCCCCAGCATCTTCCTGCATCTCCTTCAGAATTTCCGCTCTTATCGCTGGGAAAATGTTTAACAGTCCCGCAGTATCCAAGCCAAGCCGATGAACAACTTTTTGCAGAGGCTCTGATTTGCGAAATACATGAGCTTCGGTCAGGGCCAGTTGAATATTGTCGGACGCTCCCGATATTAGTTCCACTACCTCCTGTTCTCCAACGCCCGCCTTGCGTACAGCAAATTCCCACCGAGGATTCTCCGTGCGCTCCAGATATTCAATGCCGGCTTCGCTTTCGAGTACCTTGCCAAACGTATCGACGTTTCGAGAATCCGTAAAAAGGGGCTCATGCTTTTCGTCGCCAAACAGCCACCTTGAAAAATTTACGAGATTGTCGACGTGTTCTTTCGGAACAGGCGTCTTGGCCTTGTCGGGCGGCGCCTGAATGTCGATGTGGAGGTACTTCTGAGCCCCTTGGGTCCTTAGCGAGAGATATAGCACGCTGAACTTTTGCTCGACTGCCTCGATCGCCACATCCTCCTCTTTCTCCAATTGGAGCAGTAGTCGGTAGGAGATGTAATGCTGTCGCACCGTCGGCGACTTGCTGCCGATCTTCTTACTAACCTCCTCATACGAGAGGTTGTTCTCCTCCACCAGTTTGGCGATGAATTCTGCTTTCTCTGCCGGGTTCCATTCCTTGATGCCGGTAACATGGCGGAACCCTAGATATGCTGCGACATCCGGTCTGCCTGCAACCTTGATATAGGGAATTTCCTTGAACAGGCCCTTGTCGATCGTCTTATTAGCAGCGAGTTCGGCCCAATACTTGGAGGTCGCCTTGCCTTCAGCCGCCAGCTTGAGATATTTGAGGGCGGCCAGCCGTCTATTGCCTTCGACGACTACAAGATGGCTTGCTCCGTACAGCTGCTCCTCTACCACGATCACGGCTTCCTGAGGCCAAAAGCCACTTTGCAGGAAAGACTCGGCTAGCTCGTCGAGTGTCGACCCGCTCATGATATCCATCACCTTCTCTTGCGATAGCTTCGGCGAAGCGACGTGCCGGCCAAGCCGGGGGTTCGTAGGGTCAAGTAGGAGGTTGTCCACAGATTCGTATTCGATTTTTGGGGCTGTAGGCATGTTGTTATCCCGATACGTAGTGATTGCTGCGAACAATGTGCATCTTCTTTGAGAGTCTGTCTAGCGACCGCAGATTATTGTAATGCGCCATTGAGGAGGTTCGTGCGCTAGGCGGTACCGGATTCTCAGTAGCCTCATTCCCGCCGAGGTTGCATCGAAGTTTCCAACTCATATGCGCTCCCCAGGCAATAGGCTCTCGAAGGCCCCGTCCTGTTCTATCAGCGATTGAACGCTTAAGGCCGGAAGGCCCGAAATGTCAGAGCGAAAATGTACATCGCTGACGCCAACCGGCAACGCTCCGCGTATTGCTGGAATCTCGCGCAGGCTGTAAAACGATAGCGACGAAGCCGTCAGGTTAGGATCAAACATCATCGCCAGAGCCTCCGTTAAGCTGGCACCGAGAGTAGTCGTGAGGACCTCGTGCAGCTTCAGAATAAGATCAGGGTGTGCGGCGATCATCGTCTCAATGTCCCGAATCAGATTCCGCAGAGAAATCCCATCTGGTGATCTTTCGGTAAACAGCGAGGCAACTATGGCGATCGTGCCCGGAGGAGGATTGCACTGCTCATATGAGAACGTATGGGCACGAAGACGTCCAGCCGTTGCTTTCACATCGATGCGGATATTCCCCTCAGCAAAGTCAAAACGGGCGGTATCATCCACCCGCCAAGCCGCAACGGCCCTGGACGGATTGCAACTACGTGAGATGAGGTAAAGCTCACCGAACAAGCCATTGACTGGTCGTGCAGGCGGCTTCTGCATCTTCTGAAAGATCGCGGCAAGCCGGTGTACGGCTGAGACGAGCTCGCGTTGCTTGGGCTTGTCACCGACCATCCCCATAATGGTGTCGCAGACAGAGAGAAAATACCGGACGGTTTCCTTATCGAGAGACCGACACCGGACAACGGTGAAGGTGCCAACGCGCTCGACTTCCTTGTTTCGCTTGAGATGGCAGCGAAGCTCGAACTGAACATCGAGATTTTCAAGCCGGATTGGCGATTGAAGCCGGCCAGACTGTTCACTTGTTGCAACCAGAAGGCAGGCATGGCCCTCGCGATCCTTGCCAATGAAGTAGCTTTCATAACCATGCAAAGGCATGACTGCGTATACCGGCTTGTCCGGTTTGTCTCCCGGTGGCGGAGCGATGGCCTCAAATATCCCCTCAAGTCGCGCCGCCATTTAACCGGCCTGGCCCGGCTGGTTCTGATTGAGCCAGCCACGGGCGAGCCGCGCCGGAACCCAGACCGCGATGACGGGCACGTTCTCCATGATGACCGTGGTGGTGCCCCGCCCCTCGCTCTTAGGCGTCAGATCAAGCGCGTGAATCTGTATCGTTACTTCACCATCCTCGCGGATTAGTTGATCTCCAGGATACACTTCCCCTCGCCTTTCACGCGGTTCCACGGGTGCGGCGCCTTGGAAGAGATTAGTAACCTCGCCGTCATCATCGATGCCGCGTCGCCTTCTGTCGGAAGGGCTCATGCGGTATACAGTACAGACCTCGTCCGGGTCATCCTCCAGGGCTTTGCCCAACTGAAGAAGCAGCCCCGTGTGGAATTGAGAATCCGTCGTACCAGTGATCCGCATTTGGATGAGAAGTCGTTCCAGAACATCACGCAGCGGAACGTCAGCACAGACCTGATGTCTTTGCGCATCTGTGCGATCCCGGTGTCCTTCGTCATCGACAAACTCAAGGCTCTGAATGAAGTTCGCCACTGTGTCCCGGTTGGCCTGAACGACGCTGTCTGAGGAGAGAACCACGCGCGGAGCGAGCCACTCGTCGGAAAACCGGCCACGCGTGAAACCGAACTCCAGGACATTATCCCGGCAAGGCTGCAGCGCGGTATCGAGGACAAAGGCTCTTTTCCATTCATTCAATGGGCGGCCGTTGTCCTGAAATACGCTCAGTTGCCCGCGAATATCCTCCTCATGCTCAACGTACCTTTGAAAAGCTGTCAGCGTCCCCTGCTCCAGATACACGCGACAGAAGCCAAGATACCGTCGCTTGTAGCCAAAAAAGCGGGCGCGTTGCTGTATGGTATCCGCATTCCCAACCCCGATCCCGCGGGGCATGTAGGTAACAGTCAGACCTTCGACTGTGAAACCACGATCCATCGCCTGTCCGCCAACGAGTATCCAGCCATAGGTGCTCGACCAGTCCACCGGGGGAGTGCGGCCTCCGACAGCGTTCACCTCCAAAAGACGGGTGCTGTTGAATGCAAATCGGAAAGATGGAACGATCTCGTCAAAAGCAGGAAGACCGTTACCCACCGTCCCGGCCAGGTCATTATAGGCATCGCGGAAATCCTCGATGAGTTCCTGCCTGTCCGGTTCGGCGTCTGGCAGGTTCAGGATGCGTTTCCACTCCTCGAAGATATCCCGTACCCAGTTGTAGTATTCCCGATGCTGGGCCGTCAGGTGTGAGGGATGGACCAGCATTGAGCGGTTGCCGGTGTTCCGCCCTTCACGGATTCCCACAGTCACGCCGACCATGAAAACTCTCAGAGCGTCCTGAAGCGACTCTGGCGGCTCATTCAGGGGATTGGCATTTGTTGGCACGTCCTGCGGAGGAATAACGCTTGCCAGTGCGCCATTGCCCCCAAAGAACTCTTGCCCGCCGGCATAGTCCTCGCCGGGTTCTAGCACTTGTACGAAGTTCGGGGAAAGGGAATCGATGATGCTGATGAGCAGCGGCGCTTGCGGCGTAGCCGTGTACTGAAGGTAGGTATGATTTGGCAGTTCCTGCCGCAAATCCATGAGGCGCCGGTATGTCGTGCTCTCCTGGCCTTGAGCCACTTCGGTGTTCAGGCTCGCCTGATCGGCCTCATCGTCGATGATCAGTACTGGCGTGCCGCCCATTCCGACAGCGCGAACGAGATCGCTAAGATTCCGCAAGCGCCGATGGTTCTTAAGAACCGTAATAAGGACCGTCTGCTTGAATTCTTCGGGTGTCCCCTCGTCTCGCCAGCCGTCCAAGACATTCCGGATGGCTTGCAAAGTCGCATCGTTATTGCCGGGATTCGGAAAGTGAGCCCAACGCCTCTCGCGGCCCGGCTCCTCTAGCCGCAAGTCCCGACGCAGCCGCCCGGTTGATTGCTCAAACAAGGGATTGGATGTGCCCGCGATGACAATCACCATCTGGAAGGCATTGTCGCGAGCTAAAGCGGCGACAGTCTCAAACGACATCGTCTTGCCGCTTTGAACGTAGCCAACCACCAGTCCGGTCTCCTGACCCTGGCCCGCTGTGGGCGGGGTGCCTTTCGCCAGAATCGAGACGGCAGCTTCGCGGACGCTGTCACGGCTGCTCTCGGGCACCACCGACTGCAGGAAATCAGTCCCCTCCGGCCCTACAGTCGGGACCCAGTTGCCTTCGGGAGCGTCCTCGGGGGCCGGTTCTACAATCATTGGATCTGGATCGGCCATAATGTTGTCTTCCTATTTTACGGCTCCGAAAGCGCGTCCCGGAGTATATCGTTGACATTCCGGCGCACCGTTCCGGCCTTGCGTACGCCGGAATCGCGCGCCAACACTTCTGCTAGCCCAATCGCGGCGGCGACGCGAAGCAGAGCCTCCACATCCTCGATGTCGGTCTGCGCAAAACGCACCATGAATGGATGCGCCATCGAGACCCGGATATCGAGCCGGCGTGGCTGGTTACGCGTCTCTGGTGTATCGCTGACAGCAACCCACTGGCTTTCGCCGGGATCATCCGTCAATTCAACATTGATGGACCACGTCTTCCCGCGGAAGCTTATCTCAAAGCGCCGATTCGCCAAAGTGGATTCATGGGGTGCTTCTTCAGTCGGTGTTTCGATGGGCGACGCGTTTGCGACCCCCGGAAGCACATCAGGAAGCTTTGTCTGCATGGCTTGCGCTGTGTTTGAGACTGCTTGTTTGGCCGTATGCGCAAGCTGAGCTCGCGCGGCGCGCACCCTGTAGTTTTCCGCCTGCTTCAATAGCGGCAATTCGTCACTGTCGAGATGCTCGCGCAACAACTCAAGGAACGGCTGCTCATTCTCGTCCCACCGAAATCCGTCTTTGGTATGGCTTACCTCAAATCCTTCGAGATGAAGTTCTCCGAAAAGCCGCTGGTATCGGTAGCTGTTCGGATTGCCGAAAACGTAAGCCGGACGATACCCCTCATCTCCGCTACCCTGAATAACCCGTCCCCTGCGGAACAAGGAAAATCCTGCTTTCGCAACGCTTGCTGTCTCCCGCAACGCGGCAAAGCCATGCACGGAAAGGCCATCGCCGAAATCAAATTCAATCGTCTTCCGCCACACCCGATCAGGTCCGCCCTTATCCTTGTAATAGGGTGCCTTGAAGATCTTCGGCTCCTTGTAGACCAACTCTTCACCGTTGAATCGCAGTTCCAGCAAGCCGTCCCTGATGAACCCGCGGTAAATGTCCGTAAGGTGCTCCTTCAGCTTGGCCACGGTGCGCCCCACGGGGACATGAAAAATGTCCTCAAGGATGACTTCGGTGTAATGACTGTTGGGCTTCTCCGCTTTCTCTCGGATCGTCAACTCGTGAATATCATCGTTGATGATGTTGTCGATGTCAAAATGGATCGTTCGCGAGACTGTCTCTCCAAGGGCGGAAGTGCGCACGCTCCATTGCGGCGCGAACCAGCACGCCGCGCTTTTCATCCCCATGCCGAACTCTGCGAGGCCTGAACGGTCAGGTGGAAGGGCAGCAGGGCGAAACGCACGCGCATATTCCGACTCGAAGATGCCGGCGGCATTGTCCCGTATCGAGAGACGCGCCGGCGGCGTTGTGTTTATATCGATGTCAACACGCAGCTTCAGGCCTTTACCATCGATTTTCTCTAGGGCGCTGCGGTGCTTGATAAAGCTCCCCACCGCGTTATCGACGAACTCGCCCAAGGCGAACCAAGGCCTGTAATTGAGGTGCCGCAGAACCGCGAGCACGCTGACGCCGGGTCGTATGTCTACTTTCTTGACTGACAATTGTCGCCGCCCGCTATCTTCAACTTCAAGTCATCTCACGCGGCCTGCACTGCAGAGCGCGGCTTATCCGAATTTGCTGTACCACGCTCTCGACTGCGGTAAACGCTTGATTCAGGCGCATCCACATCGGACGCGAGAAGATGCCGGGCGAGTTCTCTCACCACATCCGCATTTACGGCATTGCCGAGCGCCTTGAAAGCAGCTGTCTGTGTCTCAGGCAGGTAACGGAGTTTCCCCATGCTCTGAAGACGGCTGCACTCGCGGATGGTCATGTAGCGCTGCTCCCACGCAATCACCGGGACCTGGCTCGTGGTCATCGCAACAAGCGAGGGCGCGGTCGTCGGGCGCTTCACGCGGATGCCGGATGCCCGGAACTGCAGAACGTACTTCCAGACGTCCCTGTCCTCGCCCTTGCAGTTCCATTCGAACTTCTGAAAGCTCGGCGCAAAATCCCAGATCGAGGGCAGCCAATTGTCAATCCATTTCTTCTGGCGCTTATAGAGTTCGCGGTTCTGACGAATGAAATCTATCTTCCATTTTGGAAACGCTTTGGTGCGAGCGCGCGCGTACGGAGGCAACGTCGCTATGACCTCCTCCTTGGACAGGCCGCGAAGAGATAAGCCTAAGCTTCCCTTATATGACCCCAGACGCGTCAGTCCGGCGCCTGTGGGCGACTCATCTTCGTACGGGTAAGTCGCGCCGAACTCCATCGCCCAAATGGGAAACGAGGGTAATTCTTCATCTTTGGGGAACCGGTCAAGGAACTCCTGCCAAGCGTTAAGGTACGTCAGGAATTGTTGCGGCAGCGGCTTTGCCTTGGCTGGCTCCTTGTCGAGCACGGAGCGAATAGAGAGCTTAATCCCTTCGGATGGTTCCGGCCACTTGAAACCGTCAAGCCCGCCACGACACCCTACGATGAACGCCCGTTCCCGGATTTGCGGTACGCCAAATTGATGCGGGGAAAGCATGCCATCGCTGACGCTGTAGCCCGCCAGACGTAGCCGATGCTCGATGGTCCTCCACGTCTTTCCCTGCCGGTGCCGGACGAGGTTGGGAACATTCTCGATGATGAAATACCTGGGTTCGTGCGTCCGCAATATCTGTATCACGTAATCGATCAGATCACCCCATTGAGGGCATTCCAGGCCTTCCTGTCCGCCGGCCTTTGAAAACGGTTGGCAAGGGAAACCTGCACACAGAACGTCGTGATCGGGCACAGAGGGAATATCGAGTGTCCGGATGTCACCATGCGGGCGTAGCCCGAAATTCTTCTCGTATAGAGTTGCCAGATCCTCATTGATCTCGCATGCAAACACACACTCGTGCCCGAGCGCTTTCATTGCCACATGAAAGCCTCCAAGGCCTGCGAATAAATCGATAAAACGAAGCGGCTTTGCCACTAATCCCGACCCCATGCCAACTCGATCACTTTGCCCACCGATCTTACCCTCTACTCCTGCTTCCCGAATAGCGGCCATTTTTCCGCGAGGTACTTTTCCACAGCCTCTCGCACGACCCAAGCTAATGAAACCTTCTTCTGTTTGGCGATCTCGTCAAGGCTGTTGTAGGCTTCCGCCGGAAAGCTGATTGACGCACGAACCGACGATCCGGCTGGCGGCCTTTTCGCTCGTCGTTTTCTTCCCTTCATCTCGTATTCACCACGTTACACCATCGCGGTGAAAAAACATATCCCCACACTGATGTCTCGCCGCCCGGCTCTTGTTCCAACATCAGCGCTCGTCCAGAAATGTCTTCAGTCGCTGCTCCAGCTTCTCACCGGATCGGATCTCGCATTCCCATATCACGAGGTGCTGCCAGTCTTCTGCGGCCAGGACTTTCAGGTTCTTCTCATCGCGGACTCGGTTTCGGTTGAGCTTCGGCACCCAATAGCCGAGGTTCGAAGTTGGAAGCCGCGTCAATTTGCAGCCATGCGAATGCCAGAAACAGCCATGAATGAAGATCACTTTCCGTCGTGAAGGGAAGACGAGGTCAGGAGTTCCTGGAAGGTCTTTCCGGTGCAGCCGGAACCGATAGCCCATCTTATGCGCGAGACGGCGGACCGCCAACTCCGGGCCGGTATCGCGCCCTTTGATGGCTCGCATCATCCGGCCACGTTCTTCCGGGCTTTTTTTCATTGGCCCCTTGCCGGGAGTGGGCTGGCCTATTCGGGCTTTTTGTCGGCAGCGTCCTTGTGATGACTGCGCTTCGACGCGTGCTCGCCATCGTAGCCCAGCTTCTCCAGCTTGTCATCGAAGGCCTTGATGGCGGCTTCCTTCTGGCGCAGGACTTCCTTTATCAGCTCGTGGCGATGGGCTTCGAGCGTCTTCTGCTCGGCGAGGAATTTATCGACCGGATCGTCGGCCATGTTGATTATGATCCCATAGCCGGGCTACCGGCGGGGGCATGGGACAGCGGCGCGGGGTGCGAGGCTGAGCCGCGCTATTTCCGTCTTTCGCGGGCCGGTATTTGGTGTTGAAGTCTTTCAGGCTCATCGCCTGCGCCGTCATCAGGACGAAAAAAGCGAGGAAAAGCTTCATAACCGAGTATAACCAGAATCGAATGAATCGGTTGCAGTGATCTTCAAAGTTTCTGTCAGCCACGATCATAAGCGTTTGCCGCCCAAAGAGGCGGCATCCCTCCCCTCCCCCAAAGCGTTTCAACCTCCATTTTCCTCTTGATAGGAAAGAGGGGTGCTGACAGGCCGCTCCGAAGCAAAGTCAAGGGCGCAGGTTTCGCGCTCGTGCAACCCTTGACTGCGCAGGGCGGCCTGTAATTTCAGTTCGGAGGAAAATGGATCGGGTTGAAAAACGCTTTTGAACGCTGGATCTGACCCGAGGATCGACGCTTCGCCAGAATTGAGGCTAGAAGCGGGCCTCAACCCATCCTCAGATTGACGCCCGCCTCCCTGAGCAACGCCTCTGCGACAATGTGCTGCTCGCGATAGACTGAATTCGAATAGTCCCGCATTCTGTCTTGCGAAACCACCACTTCCTCGATGCCCGATTGAATGATGCCTCGCGCGCAGTTGGTGCACGGCATCAGGTCCACATACATCGTGCATCCTCTGAGGGCGATACCGGTCCTCGCCGCATCGTAGAGTATATTTCGCTCCGCGTGTTCGATCCAGTCGTACTTGTCGGGCCGTGAGAGCCGCGAGAGCGGAATTGCTTGGACGCCGCGAGGAAGAGAATTGTGGTTCTTCAGGAGGAGTTCGCGTTTGCGATTAACCACGATGCACCCAACCTTGGTGTCTTGATCTACGCTCTTGGCGGCCTCAGCTTGGCACTTTGCAAAGCATTCGAGGTCGAATTCGTTTGATGCAGGTGCGCTCGTCCTCTTGAGCTCCAGGTAATGAGACCATGTGATTTCCGCGCCACCGGGCCGCGGTATTCGCTCCGGGAGCCTCCTCATCCGCAGGTCCTCTTCCGTGATGTCGTAAATACGAATCTTTGGGTGCACGGGATTCTTCGCTTCGGAGGTTCCGATTGGTCGGAAGATCGCAACCCTCTTCCCATAACTGCCCACCATCTCCGCGGCTGGGAGAAAGTCGCTGTCACCGCTGATTAGAAGGACCTCGTCGCAGGACGAAAACGGGTCGCGGCCAGTGTACGACCCGTGGCGAGAGTCACGAGGTGACATGATTGCGTCCCTAACCATGCTGATTGCCAGATTTGTATCGGTTTGTTTTTCGACCCTCGGTTTACCGTCATGCTGATCGTAGTAGCCCTTGATAACGAGAACGCGGTCCTTGGTCCCAAACTTCAGGGCGTCGAGCCAGAGTTGTTGCCGTTGAGCCTCGCCGGGGTTTATTTCGCGGTTGAGAACTGGGGCCGTGAAGTATTTGACCGCTCCGACCTTTGACCCAGGGAATGCTTTCTTGACAAGCCAGTCGGATAACGCCCAGAAGTCACACCAGCCAAGTTCCAGGAGTTTTGGTTGATTTCGTTTACTGATCGAATAGTAGAAATTGTAGCCGTCGATATAGACGTTGCAGGCAGTGGCTACGGCGTCGCGTTGTGTCGGCCCTGCGGGCATGGTGCGCGCCCCCTTACCTCGATAATGGTCTATTTGCGCGGCGACTGTCCATCCTCCTGCTAGCGCCTGCCCAGTTCACCTCCGCGTGGATCGCTTCAAATAGAGTTGGCTGCTGTTACGAGCGCGAGAAGGCCCTTGCGGTATTCATCACCGCGGCCGTATCGCTGGGCACTCGGCTGGAGGATTGTTCTCTCCCACACCAGACGTGAATCCGGCAACGCATTCTTGACGTTATGGCCGATACACCAAATATTTGGACAGTCGCCCAGATTCTGGCCAACATACTCCCAAGAAATCCGAAGCATCGACCGGTACACGACCAGTCGATTAGCCAGATTGTAGGGCCGATGGCGCAGCCGCGGATTGCAACAGGCGTGAATCGACGCATCAAGTAGCCAAATCCCCTTTTCCTGAAGCTTTTGGAGAGTCCGAAGCTTCCATCGGAGGTCCCCAGTGGACCCCGTCCATGTCTCTGCGCAGCGGGAGAGGATTTCCCAGTAGTCATCGGTACCAGGGTTCGAGACCGCAGGTATTCTGTCTGCCACGAACACATCGTTGTCACCATAGCCGAGACAGTACACCAGCCGGACAAACTCAGTCGGACAATTGGGTAAGGAGTTCGGCAGCTTCGAAGGATCGATCCGGCACGCGAGATCATCAGTGTCTGTATACAGGTGCGATTCAGCGAGCAGTATCAGTTTAACGACGTTTGGTTTCCAGTAGTCCCGATAGCGCTCACCCACGAGCGCGGCTTCGTACGGCTCGGCGGTCCTCCACGGTTCCCACTCGGATGCCTTGCTGAGTGAAGCATGGTTACGTAAGAGAGCGGTAATTCTATCGTGCGCCTTTTTCAGACTATCGGTGTTCAGCATACGCCTTAAGGCCAGATCCTGACGGGTTCAAAAACGGCGGAGAAAAACGAAGGGCCGGGGTTTGTGCCCCGGCCCTGTCTAACTGCTTTATTTTTGGTGCGGCCAAGAGGACTTGAACCTCCACTCCGTTTCCAGAACCAGCACCTCAAGCTGGCGCGTCTGCCAATTCCGCCATGGCCGCAATGGTTACAAAAAGGGTTACATTGGCGTCCCGATTTGCCTGCAACTAAATGATTTCAAAGAACATGACTTGATATGTTCATTAGCACCTCAAGCTAGTGCGTCTGCCAATTCCGCCACGACCGCATTGTCAAAAATCGCTATTTCTTCGGAGCCGATTGGGGTTGAGCCGGTGGCGGCGCCGGGACCACGGGAGCAGGTGATCCAACTGGTGCTGGCGCCTTCCCGGGCTGCGCCGGAGCCGCCTTAGTGGGCGCCTTCTGCCGCTCCAGAACACTGCCTGAGGAAGCAGCGCCGCGCGTCGCCAGAATCCCTAGCGAGAGCGATGTCACCATAAAGAGCGCCGCGGCAATCGTGGTGGCTTTGGAGAGAACCGTCGCCGACCCACGCGGACCGAACGCGGTCTGCGAACCCATCCCGCCAAAAGCGCCGGCCAGATCCGCCGCCTTGCCGCTCTGCAGCAGCACAACCACTACCAGGAAGAAACAAACGATGACGTGAATAATGGTCAGTATGATAGTCATACGATTTCCTATGGAGGCTTCGATCTTCCAGCTTCTGGGGATGAAACCGACTCGAACTCTCCTCCAGTATAGACTAAAGAGTACAGGATTTGTTTTACTTCCATGCTTCGCAAAAGTTGTCCATTCCTTGCGCTTTCGGTTGCCTTGGCGGGCGCCGCGGATTCCCCCGCGCCCAATCCGTTGGACACCATTCGCGCCGGGACGTATTCCCACTCGTCGAGTTCCCGCCGCAACGCCAGGCTGCTTAACTGGAACATCGATCGGGGTAAGCATCTGGATGGCATCCTCGCCACCATTCGCGAGAGCAAGCCCGACCTTTGCATTTTCCAGGAAGTGGACCTGGGCGCGCGTCGCACCCAAGGGATGGACGTCGCCGAGGAGCTTGCCAAGACTACCGGTATGAACTACGCATTTGCTCCCGAGTTCGAGGAACTTAGCCAAAGCACCCAGGAAGGGGCTGCTTATCACGGTCAGGCGACCCTCACCACCATGCCGATCCGCTCGTCGCGCATCCTGCGATTCGCGCATCAATCGGGGTTCTGGAAGCCGAAACCGCTGCTAAGCTCCGCGCTCCCCATTTTTCAGCGGCGTGAGGGCGGGCGCATCGCGCTGGTTACAGAGCTGGACAATGGCGGCAAGCTGCTGGTGGTCTATAATCTTCATCTCGAGAGTCGCGGCAGCGAGCAGGGCCGGCTCCTGCAGCTTAACGAAGTCCTGAAAGATGCGGAGCGCTACCCCCCGGATACTCCGGTGGTCGTGGCCGGAGATCTCAACACCAAGATCCGCACCTCGCCAGTGATCCCGCGCCTCAGGCAGGCCGGATATCGCAGCGCGTTTGGCGATCTAAAGGTTCGCACACACCTTATCATCGGAGACTTGGATTGGATTTTCGCCCGCGGCCCTATCCAGCTTGAAGACCCGCACGTGTTTCCCGACGCGCACGCCTCCGATCATTTCCCGATTTCGGTCGAAGCAAAGTTCTGATCTCATGAGCGTGCCCTATAGGGAATTCGCACCGCCCGAGCGGCTGAAACAGTTTGTCGAGTGCTTTTGGTCCGTTGAACCGTCGAGCGCCCTGTCGGAATATCCTGTGCTGCCGGATGGCTGCGTCGACATCGTTTATTCGCCGAGCGTGACGCGCGAACTGCAACTGGTTGGCACGATGACTAGCGCTCGAAGGTTTGCTTTATCGGCCGGGGGTTTTCAGTTCGGCGTGCGTTTCCGGCCCGCCATGTCCCAAGCCTTTCTGCCGCTGCCCGGGCCGGACACACTCGATCAGTCGATCGTTTTGAGCGACATCTGGGGCGCCGATGCGCGCCGGCTCACCCAGCAAATCTCCGAGGCCCAATCCGCCGGGCAATGCGTCGCTCTTTTCGAGGCGCGGCTTCGCAGGCCGGGCGAAATCACCTTGGTGCAGCGCCTTTGCGCTTCGATAGTCGAGCAAGCTGGGCAGGTCCGTATCGACGATCTGGCCTTTCAAGCCGGACTCAGCTCGCGCCAGTTGCGCCGGCTCTTTCTCGAACAAGTCGGGCTGTCGCCCAAGCATTTCTGCCGTGTCATCCGCTTTCGGAACAGCCTGTCGCGCCTGTCCGAGCGAGGCCGCGCCGACTGGGTGCATGTGGCCCTCGATTGCGGTTACTACGATCAGGCGCACTTCATCAATGAGTTTCGCCAGTTCAGTGGCTATACCCCGGGCGAATTCGCTGCCCTCGAACAATGACCGATTTTTCCAATCCTTTTCCGGCTTTCCGCGAATAAGATGGCGATATGAAGATTACACCGATTCTATTTGTCGACGCCATTGAGCCCTCGCTTGAATTTTGGGTGGGACGCCTCAAGTTTGAGAAGATCGCCGAGGTTCCGGAAGGCAACCAGCTGGGGTTCGTCATTCTCAAGAAGGGAGACTCGGAGATCATGCTTCAAACCCGTGAAAGCATAAAAAAAGACGCAAGCGCGGCGAGCCAGGCCATACTTGCCATGACGTCATGCCTGTATATCGAAGTGGATAGCTTCACCGAGGCTCTCGATCGCATCAAAGGCGCCGAGGTGCTCGTTCCACAGCGCGACACGTTTTACGGCATGCGCGAAATCTATGTTCGAGAGCCCGGCGGCCAGATCGTCGGCTTTGCGGCACGCATTCCTCAAACCGCCGCCAAAGGCTGAGCAAAGGATAAAAACAACATGAAGCCGGCGGCCCGGCATAGAAAGTTTACCTCGTCGCCACGCTGCAGATCCGGTAAAATGGGGTGAATGCGTCAGCTTTGCATTGGCACATCGATTGCACCGTTGTAACGCGTTAGAGGCTATGAGACCTCTCCTTGTATTCGCGATCGCGATCGGCTGCGCGTCGGCCGCTGGCCCGCAGCCCGACGCGAACGGGATAATTGAGCGCTCCGTCCAACAAATCCAAGCTGACTGGAAAAAAGCTCCTGAGTACTCCTATCTCGAGCGTGACGTCGAGAGCAAGCATCATTCCACTCCCACTGTCAAAACCTATGAAGTCCTGATGATCGATGGATCACAATACAACCGCTTAGTTGCCGTCAATGATCATCCTCTCTCGTCCGATGAACAGGCCGAAGAGGAAAACAAGCTGCGGGCTGAGGTTTTAAGGCGAGGTCGTGAATCTGAGAGGGAGCGCCACAAACGTATCGCAAAGTACCTGAAGGAACGTGATCAGAACCACGCCATGCTCAGAGAGATGGTGGATGCGTTCGACTTTCGGCCCGCCGGAGAGGCGAATGTCGATGGACACGATTGCTGGGTCTTCGATGCCGAGCCAAAGCCGGGCTATCAGCCAAAAACCCGCGAAACCAAAGTTCTGTCTGGCATGAAGGGCAAGCTTTGGATTGACAAAGGCCAATACCAATGGGTCCGGGTAGAAGCCGAGGTCACCCGGCCGGTGAGCATGTACGCCATCGCCAGAGTCGGTCCCGGCACTCGCTTCTTTCTGGAGCAAGCGCCCGTAGCTGGCAACCTGTGGCTCCCCACGCATTTCAGTGTGAGCGTGAAGGCCTCCGCGCTGGGATTCATCAACGAGGATTCCACGGACGATGAGACCTACCGCCAATACAAGCCCATGCCCAACGTCGCGGAATTAGAAGCATACAAGTAATCCGCAAGCTTCTCACCCAGCCACTGACGGCGTTGCCACCCGATGGAAATCGTACAATCAGGGGGTATGCCGGAAAAAACCCAGCTATCTTGCAAAATCTCGTCTAACGGCAGCGCGGAAGATCGCGTCTTCGGCTTCAGTACGCGCGCCTTGCATGCGGGGCATCGTCCGGATTCGGATACCGGTTCGCGCGCGGTGCCGATTTATCAAACCACTTCCTACGTCTTCGAAGACACCGAGCACGCCGCCAATTTGTTTAACTTGCAGCGATTCGGCAACATCTATACCCGCATCATGAACCCTACCACGGCCGTGTTCGAGGAACGGATGGCGGCCTTGGAGCGCGGCGTGGGCGCGCTTGCAGTATCTAGCGGGCAGGCGGCGCAGTTCATCGCCATCGCCAATCTGCTCGGCCAAGGCGATGAGATTGTCGCTTCCAAGAATCTCTACGGCGGAACATACACGCAGTTCGACGTGAGCTTTCGGCGCCTCGGAATCAACACGGTTTTCGTCGACCCGGACGATCCGGAAAACTTCCGGTGCGCCATCACGCCTCGAACCCGCGTGCTGTACGGCGAAACGATCGGCAATCCGCTCTTGAATGTCCTGGATATCGAAGCCATTGCCGCGATCGCCCACGACGCCAATCTTCCGCTCATGATCGACAACACCTTCGCCTCCCCGTGTCTCTGCCGGCCGATCGAGCACGGCGCCGATATCGTGCTGCATTCGGCCACCAAGTTCATCGGCGGCCATGGGACGTCGATCGGCGGCGTGATTGTTGACAGCGGCCGGTTCCCGTGGGATCGCGGCACGTTCCCGCAAATGCTGGAGCCCAGCAAGGGCTATCACGGCATCCGCTTCTACGAAACCTTTGGCGACTTCGCCTACATCATGAAGGCTCGCGTGGAAGGCCTGCGCGACTTTGGCCCCGCCCTGAGCCCGTTCAACTCATTTCTGTTTATTCAGGGTCTCGAAACTCTCAAGCTACGCATGGATTGTCATTCCCGCAACGCGCTGGAAGTCGCGCGCTTTCTTTCCGGCCACCCGCGGGTAGCGTGGGTGAATTACCCCGGCCTGCCCTCCAGCCGCTATCATTCGCTCGCGCAGAAATATCTTCCCAGAGGCGCGGGCGCCATCATGAGCTTCGGCATTCGCGGCGGCCTCGCGGCCGGGAAGCGCTTCATCGAAAGCCTGCAGCTTTTTTCGCACCTGGCCAATGTCGGCGACGCCAAGAGCCTGGTGATACACCCGGCGTCGACAACGCACCAACAGTTGAGTGACGAAGAAAAGCGCGCTGGCGGCATCAGCGACGATATGATTCGCCTGTCTGTGGGCATCGAAGAAATTGAGGACATTCTGTGGGATCTCGATCAAGCACTGGCGTCGGCGAGCAAAGGATAATGGCCGACGGAGTGAGCGCGAATTCACCGGTCAATAGCGGCCGCTTCGCCACCACGGCCGCCGACCGCATCCGGATCCTGGAGCGCTACAAGCGCATCGCCATGGTGGGACTTTCGTCGAATCCATTTCGCCCCAGCCACTTCGCCGCCATTTACATGCGTTCCGAAGGTTATGATGTAACGCCCGTAAATCCGAGGGAAAAAGAGGTGCTGGGCCTCCGCTCCTACGCATCTTTGCGCGACGTGCCCGGCCCCATCGAAATCGTCGATATTTTTCGTGAGCCTGCGGCCGTCCCGGCTATCGTCGAGGATGCTATCGCTGCCGGAGCCAAAGTCATTTGGATGCAGCTCGGCGTGGTCCACGAAGAAGCGGCGGAACGCGCGCGCCAAGCGGGACTCGAAGTCGTCATGGACCGCTGCGTTAAAATTGAGCACGCCCGGTTTTTCGGCGGATTGAGCACCATCGGCTTGAATACCGGCGTTATCAGCTCACAAAGAAGAAACCATTCATCGACAAAGTAATCAAAGAAAAAGGAGCACACTATGTCAACAGCAACCCTTAGCTCTCAACCAGCAATCAGCCCTCTGTCGAAAGACCAGGCGGCGCCTGCAGTCCAACCCATTTTCGAAAAATTAACCCATGTCTTCGGGCACATGCCCAGCTTTTTCGCCACCATGGCGCGATCGCCGCAAGCGTTGGAGCATTTTATGCCGCTCTATAGCGCGGTGATCGACAAAGGAACCGTGGACGCGAAGTACAAGGACCTCGCCTATTTGAAAACGGCCTTGATCAATGGCTGTGAGTATTGTCATCGCGCCCACTCGGCTTCGGGAAAGAAGAACGGCATCACGGACGAGCAGATCAAGAGCCTGGCATTTTTCCAGCGCAGCCAGGCTTTTGACGCCAAGGAAAAAGCGGTGCTCCTCTATGCCGAACGGGTCACGCGCGGCGCGTCCGGTATCCGGCCGCCGGCGATTCAGGAATTGAAGCAATACTTCAACGACGATCAGATCGTGGAACTGACGCTCACCATCTGCATCGCCAATTTCACCAACCGGTTCAACGACGCGATGATGTGCAATCCTGATATTCCGTAGCGCACGCACTCTTGCGTGCTGCGTTCACATTCGTGTGAACGCCTATAAAACCGCATTCGCAATCACCGCCTGACCCAACGCAATCCCGCCATCATTCGGCGGAACCTGGGCGTGTAGAAACACCTCGAAGCCTTGCGCTCGAAGTCCGGCGACGGCGCGTTCCAGCAGATACATATTCTGAAAAGTCCCGCCGCTCAGGCACACTCGCGCGATGCTTTCGCGCGCCCGCAATCTGCGGCAGACTTCCACCACAATCGCCGCTACGGTGTTGTGAAACACTGCCGAGATATACCCACCGGGAAGCCCCGCCAGCACATCCCGCACAATCGCCTCGATGGCCGGTCGCATGTCGATCTGCCACGGTTCGGCGTCTGCAATATCGACCAAAATATCGAACGGATAGGCCACATCTACACCCGGCGTCGCGCTCATCTCCAGCTCGATCGCGGCTTGCGCTTCGAAATTCACTTCGTCCCTTACGCCGGCGATCGCAGCCACCGCATCGAACAGCCGCCCGCATGCCGAGGTTTCGACGCTATTAATGCCGCGCTTGATCATCGACCGAACGGCCGCCAGTTTCTTCGGTGGCACTCTTCGCCAAAGCGGCAGATCCAGCGATTCGGCTCGTGCGCCGAACGTATCCAGCAAGTAGCTAAGCCCGATTCTCCACGGTTCGCGAACCGCCGTGTCGCCGCCCGCTAGCGGAATATATCGAAGATGCGCGCGACGCTCGAATCCGCGAAAATCCGCCACCAGAAACTCTCCGCCCCAGATCTTGCCGTCGGTGCCGTAGCCGGTGCCATCGAACGCCACGCCGATCACCTTATCTTCGATGCCGTTCTCCGCCATGCAACTCGCGATGTGCGCGTGGTGATGCTGCACGCCTATCTTTTCGACTCCGGTTATTCCCAGCGCCAGCTTGCTGCTCAAATAGAGCGGATGGAGATCGTACGCCACCGCCCGAGGTGCAATCCGGAACAGTTCCTTCATGCGCTCCAGCGTCTCCTCGAAGAAGACGAGCGTCTCGTAGTTCTCAAGATCACCGATGTGCTGGCTTAAAAAAGCATGCCGCTCTTTGGTCAAACAAAATGTGTTCTTCAGCTCCGCCCCACAGGCCAGGATCTCGGCCACCAGGAAATGGAGAGTCACCGGATAGGGAGCATAGCCGCGCGAACGCCGCAGAACACGCTCCTTCCCCTCGAAAACGCGTACCACCGAATCGTCCACTCGGGTGTGGATGTCGCGATTGTGAAACAGGAACGCATCCGCGATCCGGGTCAGCCGCGTCACCGCCTCACGATTGGCCGTAACGATCGGCTCTTCGCTGAGATTTCCGCTGGTCATCACCAATGCAGAAAATTCGGGCAGGGCATCGAGCGAGCCACCAAAAAGCAGATAGTGCAGCGGCGTGTACGGCAGCATGATGCCCAGCGTGTTATTCCCTGGCGCCAAAGTGGGCGAAAGCGGCGCGTCCCGCCGGCGCGGCAGAATCACAATCGGACGCCCAGAGCTTGTCAATGCCCAGCGCTCCGCCTCCGACACGATGCAAAATCGTTCGGCGCCTGCAATATCCGGCACCATCAGCGCACTGGTTTGTCGCTGCGTTTTTTCCGCTCCCGCAGCATCTGAACCGCGGCGTCGTTGGCCGGATCGCACGCCAGGTGGAAGCCGCCCAGCCCTTTGATGGCGACGATCCTGCCCTCTCGCAAAAGCCGCCGTACCTCGCCGACAGCAGCCAAGCTGGAACCGGCTCGCAAGAACTGCGGCGTTTCCGCCAAATCCTCGGCCCCAACCAGCGCCAGCGACGGCCCGCAATCGGGACAAGCGTTGGGTTGCGCATGAAACCGCCGGTCCCGGGGATTTCTGTATTCCAGCAGGCACCGCTCGCACATTGCAAAACACGCCATGGTCGTCAGCGGCCGGTCGTACGGGACCTGGCGCGTGATGGTATAACGCGGGCCGCAGTTGGTGCAGTTGGTGAACGGATATCCATAGCGCCGATTCTGCGGACTACGAAAATCCCGCAGGCAGTCGTCACAGGTGGAGATGTCGGGCGAAACCGGCGCCAGCTTTCCTGGCTCATCGCGACTCTCACGAATCACAAAGCTGCTGTACCCAGCCGGTTCAAGTCGCGTAACCGCGACATCTTCGATGTGCGCCAGAGGCGGGGCCTCGCGTCCGAGCCGGCTTACAAAACGGTCTAGCTCACTGCAATCGCCCTCTACTTCAATGGTCACGCCCGCCGAGGAGTTGAGCACATACCCGCACAAGCCGAGCCCCTGCGCCAGGTTGTAGACAAACGGCCGAAACCCGACGCCTTGCACGATGCCGCGGATGTGAATCTGCCTTCTCGAGATGGCGCCGTCCGGACGCATACCTCATCCTAACTACTACGGTCACTCTGCATTTCGGTATGATGAGACGTCGATCCAGCAGTATGGCTATGAAGCCTGCGTCTGTAAACTCCATCAAAACCGATAAACGCGCCAACTCGCGCTCGAACGGCGCCAAATCCAATCGAGGCCCAACTCCGCCGGCTACTGCTTCTTCCAATCACTTTCCCATCATCGGCGTGGGCGCATCTGCGGGCGGTTTGGAAGCCTTCACCGAACTTCTGCATGCGCTTCCCAAGGACAACGGAATGGCGTTCGTCTTCGTGCAGCATCTGGACCCCAAACACGTCAGTATGCTGGCCGAAATCCTCTCCCGCGAGTCGAAAATGCCTGTGTGCGAGGCTCGCAGCGGTGTGCAGGTTGAGCGCGATCACGTGTACGTAATTCCGCGGAACACCAGCGTATCGATTGCCAAACGGACCCTGCGCTTGGGACCCCGCAGTCTTGTGAGTGGCCAGTTGACCAGCATCGACACGTTTTTCCACGCTCTTGCGCAGGATCAGGGGAAGCGTTCCATCGGCGTGCTGCTCTCTGGAAACGGCTCGGATGGAACCTCGGGATTGAAGGCGATCAAGTCCGCCGGCGGTATTGCCCTCGTCCAAGACCCTGAAACCGCCAAGTACGACGGGATGCCCCGCAGCGCGATCGGAGCGGGTTGCGTCGACTTTGTCCGGAAACCGGGCGAGATAGCCGATGAGCTCGTCCGCCTGGTCGACCATCCTTACATCGGGAGTCCCGGCTGGCAAGGCGATGAGATCCTTCCGGATTCGCCGGACTCGCTGCACAACATTCTCGCCCTCGTCAGAAGGGCCACCAGCGTCGATTTCCGTGATTACAAAACTAACACTGTAAAGCGGCGGATCTTGCGGCGCATGGTGTTGAAGCAAGCCGAAACCACCGAATCTTATCTCGAAATCTTGCGCAACGATCCGGCTGAAATCCAATCCCTCTATGACGACCTTCTGATCAATGTCACGGAATTCTTTCGCGATCCGGACATGTACCAGGCGCTCGCGAAGCAGGTGTTTCCCCGCATCGCCGCTGCGCACCGCAAGGGAGCCGCCCGCCAGATTCGTATTTGGGTACCCGGCTGTTCCACTGGCGAAGAGGCTTACTCGCTGGCCATTGCATTAACGGAATTCCTGGGCGATAAGGCCGATGGAACCTCGGTCCAGCTCTTTGCCACCGACATCAGCGAGCCGGCGCTGAAGATTGGGCGCAATGGAATTTACCCCGCCAGTATCGCTCGGTCCGTTTCCCCAGAGCGCCTGCGCCGCTTCTTCATCAAGTCGGATTCAGGCTTCCAGGTTCATAAACACATACGCGATTCCTGCATATTCGCGCGCCACAATGTAACCAAAGACCCGCCCTTCTCCAAACTCGATTTAATTAGCTGCCGCAACCTTCTCATTTACCTCGGCTCCCCCCTGCAGGAGCGCGTGATCCCACTTTTCCACTATGCGCTCAATCCCAACGGCTTCCTGGCGCTGGGCTCCTCGGAAACGATCGGGTCGCATCCCGGCTTATTTCAAATTGTCGACAAGAAAAACAAGATTTACCTGCGCCAACCGGGGATCTCGCGGATTCCTCTCATGGTGCCCACCCATGACCTGCCCGCTCAGAAGTCGCAACTGCCGCCCGAGCCCGAAATCTGGACCGATCTCGATCTGCAGCGTGAAGCCGACCGCTTGGTGTTGAGCAAGTATGGCCCGGCTGGCATTGTGGTCGATGAAAACCTGAAGATTTGCCAATTCCGCGGCCACACCAGCCAATTTATCGACCCCGCCGCTGGGGCCGCCAGCTTGAGCGTGCTCCGAATGGTGAAAGAAGGGCTCGCCGCTGAACTGAAAGCCGCCCTGGCCAAGGCGCGGAAAGAGAACAAAACGGTCCGGCGTGAAGGCGTTCATCTCACTTCCAATGGGAATGTTGAACTCAACCTTCAGGTTATTCCGTTCAGCCGCCGTGCTGAGCGAGAGCGCAAATATCTGATCTTGTTTGAACCCGTGCGAAGCAGCCCGCGGACTCCCCCTTCCAAAGGAAAGCCTGCACCCGCGCGCGTGCGTTCGCTCCAGACTGAAAACCAACATTTGCGGCAGGAGCTGGCCTCCTCACGCGAATATCTCCAGTCCATCATCGAAGACCAGGAGGCATCGCAGGAGGAATTGCAGTCTGCTACCGAAGAGATCCAGTCCAGCAACGAGGAGCTGCAAAGCACGAATGAAGAGCTCGAAACCGCCAAGGAAGAGTTGCAGTCCACCAACGAAGAGTTGAACACCGTCAACGAGGAACTCCAGAATCGCAATTTGCAATTGGCTCGCATGGGCAACGACCTGGTGAATCTGCTCGCCAATGTAAACATGCCCATTGTGATCCTCGGCAACGATCTCCGCATTCACCGCTTCACGCCCGCCACCGAACGGGCGCTGAACTTGATTCCATCCGATATTGGCCGGCCGATCCGTGATCTCAATTTGCGCATCCGTGTTCCGAATTTGGAAAAGCTGCTGAAGGACGTGATCGAGACGCTGAGGGCGCGCGCGGTGGATGTCAACGACGAGGACGGCCGCCGCTATTCGTTGCGGATCCGCCCCTTTCGGACCGAAGACAATAGGATCGACGGCGTGGTGATGGTCTTTGTTGACCTCGAACCAGGTAAGATCCTCGATGATACTTCATTTATAACCCACGGCGATGTACGGGCGGTCCTTGGCCCGCACGCGCTAAGCGAGCCATCCCTGACGGCCGGTTCGGCGCTCCTGCAGGCACAGGAAGAGGAACGCCGGCGTCTTTCGCATGAGTTGCACGACGAACTCAACCAAAAGTTGGTTTTGCTCGAATTGAATCTTGAGACCATCGAAAAGAATGCCGAGAAGAAGTCTCCGGAGTTTTTCGAAGGACTCAAGTCGGTCCACAATGGAGTCTCCGAATTGTCGGAAGATCTGCGGCGCATCGCTTATCAGTTGCATCCGTCCATTCTGGATGACTTGGGCTTGATTCCGGCATTGGAAGCCTATTGCAACGAATTCAGCGCGCGTGAAAACATTCAGGTGCGCTTCTCACACCGCGACGTTCCGGATAACCTGCCTTCACCCATCGGCCTGTCGCTGTATCGAGTTGTCCAGGAGAGCTTGCGCAATGTTGCCAAACATTCCGGCGCCAAACGCGCCTTCGTAACATTGACCTGCTCCCGGACGGCCACCCAACTGACGATTCGCGACTCCGGAGCCGGCTTCGTATTGGACGACGTGGAAACTGGTTTAGGCATGGTCGGAATGAAAGAGCGTATGGGTTACATCGGCGGAACTGTCGAGTGGAAGACCAAGCCCGGCGATGGCACTCAGGTGATCGCAACGGTCCCGCTCAAAGGCGCGACCCGGAAAAATGCAACGGTGCCGGAACCATCCTGAAGTGCTCCGTCCTGAGGGGCCTGCCAAAAGTACCGCTTGCGGTTTCCCTCCGGGAGGCCCACAATAGAGAGGGCTGTGGAAACGATGATCGCCAAACGCCCCCGCGTTCTGCTCGCCGACGACCATGCCCTCGTCTCGGCCGGAATTTCGAAGCTGCTCGAAAATGACTTCGATCTCATCGGCACCGTAGCCGATGGCCGGGCGCTGGTAGCCGCAGTACGGGACCACAATCCAGATGTCATTCTGCTCGACATTTCCATGCCGGTGCTCAATGGCTTGGAAGCGGCCCGGCAGATCCGCAAGGACTCGCCCCTGGCCAAGCTGATCTTCGTCACCGTGCACTCCGACACCCCTTACGTCATTGAGGCGTTCCGCGCCGGCGCTTCAGGCTATGTGCTCAAGCGTAGCGCGGCGTCGGAATTGTTGACCGCCGTCCACAAAGTTCTCGAGAATAACGTTTACCTTACGCCGCTGATCCGCAGCGCTGCGGTGGAAGACTTCTTCAAAGCGCCCAGCGAGCAAGGCCCGCTTCTCTCCAAGCGGCAACGCGAAGTTCTGCAACTGGTTGCCGAGGGTCACTCGGCCAAAGAGATCGCCAAGAACCTGAAAATCTCATCCAAGACCGTGGAGTTCCACAAAGGCTTGATCATGAAGAAGCTGGATCTCCATTCGACCGCCGAACTCACCCGTTACGCCATCGAAAATGGGATCGCCGGTGCTTAGCTCTCAAGCAGTCTGCGATTTGCTTACCAGAGCGCATTCCTGCGCCACTTGGACGGTTTGGTTGTGAATCTTGCGCGCCAAGTCTCCAAAGCCTTGTTCGATGATCCTTGCGCTCATGGCCGTATCCGTTGTTTCGCCCAGGCGGGATTCGAGCAAAGAAGCGATTTCGGTAAGGTGGCGCGCGACCATCGCCATTTGGCGGTCTAAAATTACTAACTCATTCTGACTCAAAGGCGACTTCATACATCCACCGCAAATTCGTCAGCTATACCAGGTGCCGGCGCTCACGCTGATTGTCAGGCTGCATTACTTTGATACCACTTTCAGCAGTCGAAATCAGCCTAGGACGATTACTGGTTTACGCCGCCCGTCAGCCGCCTGCCGACGGAGAACGGTGAGAACAACGGCCGCGAAGAGTCTGCGTGTCACCGCCCGCTTCCATTCCGCGCTTCAAGAGTCTTACGAACTCTCCGCCAACCTCCGTCATGAACTCCGCATAGTCCGACGGTTTGACAATGTAAGCGTCCGCCCCGAGCTGCTCGCCCTTTGTCTTGTCTCCGCCGGCCACTGACGAAGTGATGATTGCCGTGGGGACGTTCGCCAGGACCGCGTGATTTCGGACTTTCTTCAGAAGCTCAAACCCGCTGACGCGCGGAAGGTTGATATCCAGCAGAATCAGATCGGGAGCTTCCCGCATGGCAGCCAGAGCTTTGAGTGCATCGTCCCCGCTAACATAGTGCTCCAACGAGAACGCGATTCCGTGGTGCTTCAGGGCTTCTCTCACGAACAAGACATCCGCCGGATTATCTTCCACGATGACAATCCGAGATTCCCTCATGCACCCTCCCCAGCCGGCAAGGCAAATCGGAGTGTCTCACCGGCATCGGATTCCACGCATTCTCGCCGCAGTCCTTTTACAATTTTTGCACGTTTCAATCGGTTACGTTCACGGCATTGTGACTGCCCCCCCGGATTCGATACACTAGTAAAAACACTAGTGCCCACGGCGTCCCCGGCAGCCGTCGAGCTGAGCTTCGGGGCTGATACGGTCGCGAAACCTGCCCGGTATCTAGGCCGCCGCGTTGGTGGGTCTTGCTGCGAAATTCACCAGCGGGGCTGATAACAGGAGGGCATTATGCCGAAAGATACGTCGAAGCCGGGTGGGGAACAACCAACTTCGTCGCACACCACATCTTTCTTGGATCAAGCTTTATTGACCTCGCCGGATCCTTTGGCCAAGATCCTGGATCTCGCCGATGACGCTATCATCTCGGTCGATGATGAACAGCGCATCATGCTTTTCAATCAAGGCGCGGAAAAGATTTTCGGATACACCTATCAAGAGGTTATCGGACAGCCTCTCGATCTGCTCCTGCCGGCTGCGTTGGCGGCCGTCCATCGGCAGCATATCCACGACTTTGCCGGAGCGCAAGTAACCGCGCGCCGCATGGGTGAGCGCGGTGAGATCCGTGGCCGCCGCAAGAATGGCAACGAATTCCCCGCCGAAGCCTCGATTTCTAAAGTGGGCGTCAACGGTACCACCATGTTCACCGTTATCCTGCGCGACGTCACCCAGCGCGTCGCCGCCGAAGAAAAGATTAAGACTTCGTTGCGAGAGAAAGAAGCTCTCCTCAAAGAGATCCATCATCGGGTCAAGAATAATCTGCAGGTAGTCTCCAGTCTGCTGGGCTTGCAGTCGCGTCTGGTGAACGACGAAGAGACGCGGAAAATGTTCCAGGAAAGCCAGAATCGGATTCACTCCATGGCGCTCCTTCATGAGAGCCTCTACCAGTCCAACAATCTGTCAAGGATTGATTTCCCCGACTACATTCGCCAGCTCGCTTCGCACCTGTTCCACTCCTATGGAGTCCGTTCCGACCGCATTCATCTCCGCACCAACCTGGACGAGCTCTATCTCAACCTGGATGCCGCCGTCCCCTGCGGGCTCATCATCAACGAGCTGGTGTCGAACGCGCTCAAATATGCGTTTCCAGATGGCCGGGAAGGTGAGGTCTGTATCGAGCTGCGCGAACATTCCGAGGGTTTAGCCAGGCTGGTGGTGACGGACAATGGCATCGGCCTGCGAAGTGATATAGACTGGTCCACCGCCAGATCCTTGGGATTGCGCTTGGTACGCTTGTTGGCGGAACAGTTAGGAGCAAAAATCGAGGTGAAATCCACTACTGGAACGGAAGTCCAGCTCATCTTCGCCGCCGCTGCTTGAGCTCCGGCCCAGATAATTAAGGCGCCCCATTAATAAGATGCCCGGACGAATTCTTATCGTCGAAGACGAACGCATTACCGCCGAAGATCTGCACGATATTCTCACCGAACTGGGCTACACGGTATCCGCATCTGTTTCGAACGGCGCGGACGCTATCGCCAAGGCGGCGGAAACGAAGCCCGAGCTGGCCTTGATGGACATCCGCATTAAGGGAGAAATGGATGGCGCCGAAACCGCCCGGATCCTGCGCGATCGCTTCAACATTCCGGTGGTCTACCTCACCGCCCACGCCGACACCGCGACTCTGTCGCGCGCCAAACTCGCCCTTCCGCTCGGTTACATTACCAAGCCGTTTCAGGAAGCCGAGCTGCATGCCAGTATCGAGATGGCGTTGCACAAACACCAGCAGGAACTGAAATCGCGGGAACAGGAAGAATTGCTTGCATCGACGCTCAAAGCTATCGCCGATGGAGTGATCGCTGTGGACCGGAGCGAAAAAGTCACGCTGTTCAATCCATCCGCCGAAGCCTGGACGGGCACGAGTTCACGGGACGCAATCGGTAAACCGTTTCGTCGCGTCTTCCAGTTAGTCGACAGCGAAACGGGCGACCAAGTGGATGCCCCGCTCTGGCGCGTAATGGCGGAAGGTGCCGTTGAAGAGCTCGCCGAGGGAGTGCTCCTGGTGGATCGCAAAGGCGAAAAGCGGGCCATCACTAGTAGCATCGCGCCTACGCGGGATCATCGGGGCGGCGTCTCAGGAGCCGTGATTGTCTTTGGGGGGCCGAGGACGAATCGCGGGGCGCGCCCCCTGCCCGATTCCGCGTATCGCGACCAAGATGAAGTCGGTATGGGCGGCTTCAAGATGGTAGCTGCCTCGCCGGCCATGAAACAGGTATTGCGATTTGCCCGGCGCGTCGCCGAGAGCGAGGTTTCCACTATCCTGCTGGAGGGCGAAAGCGGCACCGGAAAGGACGTCTTCGCGCAGTTCATTCACCACGTAGGGCGGCGCCGGGAGGGACCCTTTGTTCCGCTCAACTGCGCCGCTATTCCCGAGACACTGCTCGAAAGCGAGCTGTTCGGTTACGAGAAGGGCGCGTTTACCGACGCCCGTTCTCCTAAGGCAGGTATTTTCGAAATCGCCACCGGCGGCACCATTTTTCTGGATGAGATCGGCGAGATGCCCATCGTGATCCAGGCCAAACTCCTGCGAGCGCTCGAAGAACAGAACTTCCGGCGGCTGGGTGGCGTTCGCGACATTCATGTGGACCTGCGCGTGATCGCTGCCACCAATCGGAAGCTCAGCGATGCCATCGAACAAGGTAGGTTTCGTCTCGATCTTTACTACCGGCTGAACGTGATCCAGGTGGTGCTTCCTCCCCTGCGGGAGCGCCGGGAAGACATTCTTCCGCTGGCCGAGAATTTCATACCCCACTACAATGCGAAATTCAAGCGCAATGTCCAGGGCGTCTCGCATGGAGCTGTTGGTGCCTTACTGACCCATAGTTGGCCGGGCAATGTGCGCGAACTGCGCAACGTGATCGAGCGTGCTATGGTGCTGGAGGAATCCGACTGGATCCAGATGCCCAGCCTTCAGATCGCGCGCGAAGAGGGCCAGCCTGCATCGCGCGACTTGGCCGCTCAACCGAGCGATCCATCGTCGGATTTCAGCCTGGAAGAGGCCGAAAAGACCCTGCTGCGGAAGGCCCTCGAAAAAGCCGGTGGCAATCAAACCCGCGCCGCCATTATGCTGGGAATCACCCGCGACACGCTGCGTTACAAAATGAAAAAATTCAATCTTCACTGATCCGCTTCCGCCTCCTGTCTCCTGTCTTCCGCTTTTGTCTTCTGTCTCCTGTCTCCTGGCAACCACCTGGCAATTTCCCTAGTATCGATGTACACTTGGGCTAGCCGCTCAAAGAGAACATTTCCCTTGCCGGATGGTTTATTCTCTTTCTCCGACGGAAAGAAGGTTGGCCCACCATGCCCAACTCTTCACGCTCTCACGATTTGGCGAGTTGCAGGCAAATCGAAGTCCTGGTCGTACAAAGCAATCCCGCTGATACCCTCCTCACCGTAGAAGCATTCCATGCTGCTGGATTGACAACCGGTCTTAGTTGCGTCACCGAAGGAGAAGACGCACTTAGCTATGTTGCTCGGGAAGGCAAGTACGCTCACGTCCCCACTCCGGACCTCATCTTCCTAGACCTGTCACAGCCAAGAGTTTCCGGGTTGGAAGTCTTGAAGATTATTAAATCCACCCCGGAGTTGATGCACATCCCGATCGTGGTTGCAGCGGGTTCGGATGATTCCAAGTTCATAAGGGCCGTCTATGCATTGAACGGCAACTGCTTCATTCGGAAACCCGGTGAACTGCACGAATTCGTTCGATTCATCGAATCGTGCTACGAGTTTTGGAGTAGAGTAGTCACTCTCTGTCCCAAGCCCCAAAAGAAGGCCAAGAGAGCGGTCTAATGGCTCTGGTCACTTTCTCCCATAGCATTTGCATCGCGCCCCGATTTGAGCCTATACTGATTCTTCATGCGGTATTTCGCCTACAACTCGTTTCGATTTTGGTTTAGGGCCTGAATCGGGCGAGTGGCGTTGGCATAGATAGTAGGAACTAGCAAAACCGGCCCACTCGAAAGGGTGGGTTTTCTATTTTAGGAGGTCGGCCATGATCATCTCGATGAAACTCCACTCCACCAAGCGAGAGATCGAGCAGGTGTGTGAGCGCATTCGGGAATTCGGCTATAAGATCCACGCCATCGAAGGCGAAGAGCGCGTGGTCATCGGAGCGGTGGGCATGGGCGATGTCACCGCCTGTCTCGAGTCCGTGGAAGCCATGCCGCAGGTGGAAAAGGCGGTGCGCATCTCGGCGCCCTACAAATTCGTCAGCAAGGAGTTCCGCACCGAGCGCACGCGCATCCGCGTGAACGGCTGCGAGATCGGCGGCGACGAGTTCATCGTCATGGCGGGACCTTGCTCGGTCGAATCGGAAAAACAGATCATGCAGGCCGCCGAGGGCGTGGCCGCCATGGGAGCAAAGCTGCTGCGTGGTGGAGCATTCAAGCCGCGCACTTCCCCTTACGACTTCCAAGGCCTCGAATCCGAAGGCCTGAAGCTGCTGGCCAAAGCCCGCGATGCTACCGGACTGGGAATCATCACCGAGGTCATGAGCGACCGCGATGTCGACTTGGTGGCCGAATACGCCGACGTAATGCAAATCGGAGCGCGCAATATGCAGAACTTCTCGTTGCTAAAAACCCTCGGCAAGTGCGGCCGTCCGGTCCTGTTGAAACGCGGCATGAGCTCCACTCTCAGGGAGCTGCTGATGTCGGCCGAGTACGTAGTGGCGCACGGCAATCCCAACGTCATCTTGTGCGAGCGCGGAATCCGTACCTTTGAAACGGCCACCCGCAACACCTGCGACATCACGGCCGTCGCGGTCCTCAACGAGCTTACGCACCTGCCGGTAGTTCTTGACCCCAGCCACGCCACCGGTAAGCGCAGCCTGGTTCCCGCCCTTTCGCGCGCGGCCGTCGCTATCGGCTCCGATGGCCTGCTGGTGGAAGTTCATCCGGCGCCGGAGAAGGCCATCAGCGATGGCGCGCAATCGCTCGATCTCAGCCAATTCCGGAAAATGATGCTCGATTTGCGGCCCTACCTCGATCTTTGGAAAGCGGCGCGCGTGACAGAAGCCGCCGCCACGGTGTAACCTTCCGTTGTGAGGTTCCGTTTCCAGCCTTGGCAGCTCGCCGTCCTACTGGCGATCCTTTGTGTCGCCTTTACGGGCGGAATCCATCTGTACCGGACTCGTGGCGGATCGAATCCAGCCGATCTGGTCGCGTACCTGCCGGTCGACAACGCCACTATTGTCTATATCGATGCTGAAGCCATCCGGCGTTCCGGCATTCTGAACCTGATCGCCGGTTCTAAGGCGGCCGAAGAGCTCGAGTACCAACAGTTCGTGGATCAAACCATGTTCGACTACCGTCAGGATCTGGACGCGGTGGCAGTGGCCTTTAAGGATGGACAGGTGTACCTGGCGGCGCGCGGGAATTTTCGCTGGAAGAACTTGATGGAGTATGCCATCAAGCAGGGCGGCTCGTGCCACAACAGCTTCTGCATCGCTCCCAGCAGCCGGCCCAGCCGGCGCGTCTCGTTCTATCCGTTGAAGCCCAATCTTATGGCGCTGGCTATCAGCTCTGACGACTCGGCCGCTTATTCAATAGCACATAGGCCCGGCAAACTCACCCTGGTCCCCCCGAACCAGCCTCTTTGGATGCTCGTCCCGGCTGTGGCGCTGAAAGACGCTGATGCATTGCCTGCTGGCACGAAGCCGTTCGCGTCGGCGCTGCGCAACGCCGAGCAAATCCTCTTCACCGTCGGTCCTGATGCCGGCCAACTCCAGGTATCGCTCCAGGTGACCTGTCATGACGCCGTCACTGCGGCAAAACTGTTGGTAGACCTCCAGAACGCTACTGACACGCTCCGCAACTGGATCGCGCGCGAGCATCAACAGCCCAATCCCGCCGATTTGAGCGGCGTCCTGGTAGCCGGAAAGTTCCACCGCGACGACCAGCGGGTGTACGGGGAGTGGCCTATTCCGCGCGCTTTTGTGGATTCGCTCACAGGAGAAGCATACTAATGCTTGCCTCGGTCACCCGCGAGAACCTGCAAGAGTTCAAGCGAGAGCTCGTCAGCCAAATCGGCGAGATGATGGATACGCGGTTTCACCAGATCGAGGAACAGTTCACCGAACACCTTCACGATACCGAAACCAGGCTGCTTAGAGCTTTCTATCAGTACCAGGAGCACTCGGATGTGCGGATGCGAAAGATGTCCGCCGACATTTCCAACATGGACACGGCCAGCGACCTTCGCTCAACAACCTCGATCGTCGCGTGATCGAATTGGAACGCAAGATACTCGACAGCGGCCGGTAGCATTCAGAACCGGCCTTGCGAAAGCCACTCGCTCCACAGGACGCGGAGTGAGTTCTCCTACACGATACCAAAGAATGCGTCAGAATCAAGGTATGAGCGCCTCGTCGGATCTAGTTACCGTTTATCGCTCCATGGATGCCACGGCCAAAGAAGATTGCGAGAGCATCGTCGAAATGCTCGGCGAGGAAGGCATCTCCGCAGTCATGGTGGATGACTCCGCGCCCGGCGTGCCGGAGGGAACCTATGAAGTGCGGGTGCCGGCGCGCGATGCCGCGCGAGCCGAGAAACTGATCGACGAGAATCCGCTGCCGGACGAAGTGGAAGAGGTCGACGATTCTTCCAATCTCGATCTAGAGACCATATTCCACATCGAAGGCAGCAGCGTCACAGCCGAAATGCAGGCCATGTCCATCAAGAACCTCCTGGAATCCAATGGAATCGGTGCCGTGCTGGTGGGCGATTCGGTGCTCCCCAACTTTCCCTTCGAAGTGAAAGTCGCGCGCGAACAGGCGGCACGCGCCCGCAAACTGATAGAAGACGCGGAAAGTGTAGGCCCGGAGGCCGCGGAAGAACTCGAAGCCGAGTCCGAATCAGAACCGCGCGGCTAGATTATCTTGCTTGGGCGACCGCGCCCTTGCGGCTCCGCCCCTGGTGCGCAATCACTTCATGCGCCTTGTCCAGCAGCGCTTTGGACGATGGCAGGGAGTCCAACGCCTTGCGCACTTCCGGATCGGTCTGGAAACCCAGCCGATCGGACTCTTCGCGGCTGAAGGCCGTAGTGAACAGCTCTACCCGCAAGCGATCCTGGATCCACGGCCGATCGCGCTCGAAATCCTCCGGAGTGAACTCGATGCCGCGGCGTTTTATGAAGAAGCTGAAGTCTTCCATTACCTGATCGTTCGGTTTCCAATCCTTGGCCAGATGCTCGTCATGGATGGCGAAGAACTCGGGCGAATAGAAGAAGAACGCCAGCCGGGTTTCTAGCTGCGCTTCCAGATGCGTCGCTTTAGGAGTCTCGTACTTTTCATCCGGTGCAATTCCGTCTCCGCCGAAAACGATTCGCCCGCTGTCGGTCTTCCTCATATCCTTGAGATTGTTCTGTCCCTCGTTGCGGCTGAGGTATTCATACAGACCTTGGTGGGCATAATCGCGCTGGATCAGACGGCCGCTCGGTGTGTAGTATTTCGCGATGGTCAGCAGCAGCGCGCTGTTTCCATACAGCGGGAAGGGGGCCTGCACCAGGCCCTTGCCGAAGGTGCTCTCGCCGAAAATCCACGCCCGGTCGTGATCCTGCAAGGCGCCGGACAAAATCTCAGCCGCTGACGCCGTGCCGCGGTTCACTAGCACTACAATCGGATACTCGCGTCCGCGTTCGCCCTTCTTGGCAACAAACTTGGTCTCGGCCGACGCACGCCCGCGATGAGACACGATCAACTGGCCCTTGCGCAGAAAACGATCGGCTACGTTGACAGCCTCCTGCACCAGCCCGCCGGGGTTGTCGCGTAGATCCAGAATCATGCCGTCGATCGCGTTCTCCGGAAAATGCGCCAGCGCCTGATCCACTTCGTGACTGGTGGTTTCGTTAAACGCCTCGATGCGCATGTACGCGATTCCGGGCCGAATCCAAAACGCATAATTTACGGTGCCTCGCGGAACGTTGTCGCGAACCACGGAAAAATGCATTGGCTCAGGTGTGCCCAAGCGCTTCACCGTGATCGTGACGGGAGTGCCTTTCGGGCCCTTCAGCATGCCCGAGACTTCGGTGACGGTAGCGTGCTCGGTGTTGGTATCGTTCACCGAGGTGATTGCGTCGCCCGGCCTAAGTCCCGCTCGAAAAGCTGGAGAACCTTCGAACGGATACATCACCACCACCTTGCCTTCCGGCGCGCCGACGTACATGCCGACACCGTAATAGTGGCCCGATTGTCCCTCGCGCAGCAGTGCGTATGCTTTCGGGTCGAAGAAATTCGAATGCGGATCCAGCGTGCGCAGCATGCCCGGAATCGCGCCTTTGAACACGACCTGATCGGCCTCTACCTTGTCGGCGAAGTTGGACTCAACCGCTTCGTAAATCTGCGTGAATTTTTTGATTCCGGCGTTGACGTCGGCCTCAGATTGAGCCAGAAGTGGATGAATGGGAGCGCATGCGAAAGCAAGTATGGCGACGCGCAGCCGCCAGCGCGGAATGGACATTTCCTTTAGAACCTCAGGTCTCTATATAGTATCAATACTAAACGAGGTTGTCCCGTCATTTTTCGTATTCAATACTCTATGGAACTGCGGCTGAGTACTGGTACGTTTGTTCGGATGCCGCTCGTGGAAGGAAAGTTTCGACCGAAACTTTATGGCCGTCTGTCCGGATGGTCGTGAGCCCCTGCAAATCCGTCCGCAGGATAGTGGCGCGATGCGTCGCGAGGCGCTCCAGCACCTTCGGGTGGGGGTGACGGAACGAGTTTTCAAAGCCATCCGAAATCAGCGCGAACGTGGGCGAAACAGCTTTCAAAAACGGCTCGATGCTGGATGTATTGCTGCCGTGGTGACCCACCTTCAGGATGTCGGATCGCAATGGCTCGCCCGCCGCGAGTGCCTGCATTTCCATGGGCTTTTCCATGTCGCCGGTCAACAGGATAGATCGCTGGCCGTAGCTGATTCGCATCCCGAGCGAATCATTGTTGGTCGGACTCTCCCCGGGCACATAGTCGGGCGGCGGCGATACGATTTCGACGTGCGTGCCTCCGAAATCAAAGCTCCGACCGCTTCGCATTGCAATAATCGAAACCTTTTGTAACCGGGCTTTTGCCTCTACCGCCGTCCAGGCCGCGCTCGCTGCCGTCGCTCCGGTCCAAAGCTCCTTGGGATAGAAGTTTTCGATCACCGCAGGCAGCCCCTGGGCATGGTCATCGTGGGCGTGTGTCATCACCACCACATCGATCTTCCGGATCGACCGGCGCCATAGGTACGGCGAAACCACATCCTCGCCGATGTCGATACGCGGCTTCGTCCGGCGTCCGAACGAGAGAGTGCCGCCGCCGTCCACCAGCATTAGTTTGCCCTCGGGAAAGGACAGAAGCAGACTGTCGCCCTGGCCAACATCGATCGCCGTCAGTTCCAGTTCCCCCCGATGCACTTCGGGTGGGAACGGATGCCAGAAGACCAGCGCGAATAAGATCGCCACTGCGCAGGCTGTGACCCAACTCCAGCGGCGCGATCGCCAGATTGCAAACGTGAGCACCATCAAAGCCGCTGAAAAGGCGAAAGTCAGCCATAGTGGCGGATCGGGGACTCGCCAGTTGGGTTCGAATTGAACGTGCCAGGCGGCCACCTTCTCGCCGGCGTCCAGCAGCCATCCGGCGACCATCGCGGGAAAATGCCATCCGCTGAAAACTGCAACAAAACCAAAAGGAACAACCAGCGCGAGCAATGGCACGACCATGATATTCGCCGAGAAACCCGTGAAGGAAATGCGATGAAAGTAGATCGCCAGCGGCAACGCCAATGCAATCTGGATTACGGTTGAAATAATCGCCATTTCCCAGGCGTAGAAAACCAACCGTGCAGAAAAGCCAAGCGCGCGTGCGATCCAATCCTGTGGAATTCGCAAATAGTAATGCAGCGTCTCGGCGAGCAGCCGCAGTTCCACGCGAAACTGGGCAGCCTTGGGATCCATTCGGGCATCGCGGCTCACTTCTCGAATCGCAAAGACACCGCGAGAGAATGGCGCTGAAGTAGCTTCCAATAGAGGAATGGCCAGCGCACCGATGGCAGCTACCGCCAAAAATGACAATTGGAAGCCGGCCTCGAACATCTGTCCGGGATCGCAGATCAAATAGATGATCGCCACCGCGAAAAGCAGATTCAGCACCCGCCTACGGCGATAAAAGTAGCGCGCCGCAAGGTACAAGCTGAATCCGGCGGCGGCCCGCACGGCCGGTGCGTTAACACCCGAGACCAATGCATACAGCCATGCTCCGGCGGCGGTCAAGGCGAGCGCACCCAGTTCTGGAACGAAGCCAAGTCGCAGCAGAAATAGTAGAAAAGCCGCCAAAACGGTAACATGCAATCCGTCGATCACCAGCATGTGATACGTGCCGGTACGGCGGAACTCCTCGGTCCAGACTTTGTCGAGCTTGCTCGATTCACCGATCAGCGTGGCTTCCATCATTCCGGTGGCATAGGCGTTGCCTTCGTAGAGCCGGTCGATGCGGTTAAGCGCCGCAGTCCGTAAGGCGAAGATTCCCGCCAGGAACCGTGACCCGCAGCGGCCCGGAAGCGCCTTCACACTGCTTCCAGCCGCCATAGATGCGGTCCAATAGATATCGCTCCGCGCTGAATAACCCTGATAATCGAAGGCGCCTGGATTTTGAAAATTGCGGATGGGGCGGACACGCGCCTCCAACTCCACCGCCTCTCCGTAGTGGAGATCCGGCGGCGTCTCGCCGTCTCTAACCGTTAGGCTGACGCGGGCACGAGCTTTTCGGGCCAGTTCTACGACAAACTGATCGCGTCCCTCGTAGAAAGCAGGCGGAGAAACCACGCATCCGCTCAACAGCACCGTTTCGTGCGAACTGGCATCGATCTCCGGCGCGCGGCCCGGTCGATGCAGCGATTCCAGCGATGCGCCAAACAGCACCAAAGTGGCCAGGCAACCGGCATATCCGATCCTCCGCGAGCGCCTGTGGGCCAGTAATGTGATTGCAAAAAAGAGAGGAAGGTAGACTAAAAGCTCAACCCTACCAAACCCGACCCTGCGCGAGAAAAGGATGCCCGAGGCCAACGCCACCAGCGGCGCAAAAAGAGGGCACTTCACGATAATAAGTGTGGTGTCGAATACCCTAGTAAGATCTCTAGGGAAAAGCTGAAACCACTTGTGGCGCTGAGAGTCATTACATGTAGCTGAGCCCGAGTGTATGAAGCCAGTCGAGGTCCTTCTAGTCGAAGATAATGCGGGAGATACGTTGCTCATTCAGCAGACCTTAGCTGAAGGTTCCATCCCCGTCAGAGTGCATGTCGCTAGAGACGGCGAGCAAGCCCTGCAGATGCTCGATAATCCGGAATTCAATCCGGGCCTGATCATCTTGGACCTCAACATCCCGAGAATCACCGGCTCTGCTGTTCTTGAGCGATACCACTCCAAGAGGACGCCCATTGTCATTTTCAGCTCCTCCTGGAATGAGGCGGAGATCAGCCGCGCCATGGAGTTGGGCGCCCGCGAATTTGCTCAGAAGCCTACCGACTTGGACGCCTTCGGCAGTGTCGTCTGTCGGATGGTTGAAAAGTGGGCGCTTCGGGAAGAAGCGGATAGCACCGCCAGCGGTTCTAGCTCGTAGCTCACCACTAGCACGTCGATTCCTGTCTAGCTACAATTGTGAGTTCGCTTTATCATGCAGGCCAAAAGACTAGGCAACAGCGATCTGGAAATCACTCCGCTCGGAATTGGCGCTTGGGCGATGGGCGGCAGCGGATGGGCCTTCTCCTGGGGTCCTCAAGACGACGAGGAATCCATCTCTGCGATCCATGCGGCGCTCGATCGCGGAATCAATTGGATTGATACTGCGGCGGTTTACGGCCTCGGCCATTCCGAGGAGGTGGTGGCGCGTGCACTTGAAGGCCGTTCGGCGAAGCCATACGTCTTCACCAAGTGCGAGCGCATCTGGAACGAGCGCGGCGAGATCGCGAAATCGCTAAAAGAGTCCTCGATCCGGCAGGAAGTGGAAGCCAGCCTGCGACGGCTCAAGGTAGATGTCATCGATCTGTACCAGATCCACTGGCCCGAGCCGGACCAAGACATTGAAGAAGGCTGGACGGCCATGGCCAAGCTCAAGCAGGAGGGCAAGGTTCGATACATCGGTGTCTCCAATTACAATGCCGATCAGATGAAGCGGGCGCAGGCCATAGCGCCCATCACTTCGCTGCAGCCGCCGTACTCTCTCATTTCGCCCGAAATCGAGGAATCAATTCTGCCCTACGCCCAAGCCAACAACATTGGCGTTATCGTTTACTCACCGATGAAGTCGGGACTGCTGAGCGGCGGTATGACACGCGAGCGGGTCGCGGCTCTTCCAGCCGACGATTTCCGGCGGCGTGTGCCGAACTTCCAGGAGCCGCTACTAACGCGGAATCTCGAACTGGCCGAGCTGCTGCGCGCAATCGGAAAACGTCATGGGCGCACACCCGGCGAAGTCGCGATCGCTTGGACCCTTCGGCATCCGGCCGTCACTGCCGCTATCGTCGGAATGCGTTCGGCCAAGCAAGTGGACGGAGTGATCGGCGCCGCAGAGTTTCGCCTGAGTCAGGACGAATTACGCGAAATCGAGCGCTTCCGATCGGTCAAGGCAACGTCACATTAGCGCCAGCTGTTAATGAGCCGCGCGATCCGAACTTCCGAACATATTTCCGCATACCAATGTCCCGCCGCATACCATCCAGATTCGCTCAATTCCTGCATCACTCGCGAGATCTGTTCGTCGGTTGGCGCACCCATCTCCATTGGTACGCTCAGGAACTTCATGCCGAGCGCTTCAGCTACCTCCTGTTCTGCGCGCGCCTGCGCTGCTTCGCGCCGAAGATCGACGATGGTCTTGATCCCCATTTTGGCCAGGGCCTGAAAACCCTCAACCGTGGGTTGCGCGCCGCGGTAGATCCTGTCGTTTACTTGATGGAAATTTCGGCATACCGCTGGGCTCTGCCGCGGCCAAGCCGAAAGGAATTACCAACAACATCCCAATCGCAGCTTTAGTCATACGCGTGTCCGCCTAGAAGACGAAACGGGCAAAAGAAAGGAATCAGGAATGGCGTCGTGTCACGGTTCAGTAACGTGAGAGGATAAGTCCATGACCGCACTATCGGTGAGACACGTGCAGGCACTTGGCATTTTATTTGCCGCATCGGTCGCGGCCCAGCAACAAGGCCCGCCCGCGCAGCCAGGCACGCGCTGGACCGATGAACAGCTTCGCCGGGCGGTTGCCCCGGCCCGAGTCGGGCAAAAGCTTACCCCGAAATCCTGGCCCGGTAACGCGCGAGTAGCCGTATGCCTCAGCTTTGACGTGGATAACGAGTCGTACTTGTTAGCTCGCGGTGAAACCTCGCCGACCACGCTCTCCGCCGCCGACTTCGGCGCCGAAACCGGATTGCCGCGCATCCTTGAGCTTCTAGACCGCTACCAGGTTCCAGCATCATTCTTTATCCCCGCCGTCAGCGCGCTGCTGCATCCGGAGATGATTCCAGCCATCCTCAAGAGTGGCCGCCACGAGATTGGCGTGCACGGATGGATTCACGAATCTCTGGTCGCTCTTAATAGTGAATCCGAAGAGGAGCGGCTGTTGAATAAGGCCATCAACTATCTCACCGAGGCTACCGGGAAACGGCCAGTCGGCTATAGAGCGCCGGCCTGGGCCTTCAGTAAATACACCGTCGGCCTGCTACAGAGGAGTGGCTTTCTTTACGACAGCAGCCTGCAAGCCATGGATGAACCCTACGAGCTGGTCTCGAACGGCGAGCCAACCGGAATCGTCGAGCTGGCCATCGACTGGACTCTCACCGAAACGCCGTACCTCGGGCGCGGCGGAACAATGCCCTCGCCCGAATTGCTGTACCAGCTCTACAAAGATGAATTCGATGGAGCTTACGAGCAGCGCACCATGTTCGTGCTGACTCTGCATCCGCACGTAAGCGGTCATCGCGCCCCCCTTCATCACTTGGACCAATTAATCGCCTACATGAAATCGAAGCCCGGCGTATGGTTCGCTACCGGTGAGCAGATTGCCCGCTATGTCAAGGAGTCGGCTCAGACACAATGAAACTTGGGAACCAGAACGCTCCCAGTGGTGTCGGATAGAAGAGGGAACCTTGCCTTCCCTTCTCTTTAAGTACGAAGCCTCAAATCCCGCGCGGCACCGCCGCGACCTCATGCTGTTGGTGCAAGTCGCGGGTCTGCTTGCAACCGCGTGGCTGATCTGGTCCATATCGCTGCTTCCACGCTTGAACCGCGAGTCGCTCGCCGATGTGATCACTCAAACGCTAGCCTACACGCTCCTCGCTTTTCTGGCGAGCGCGGTGATTACAGTCAGCCTCTATCTCCTCATTGCGCGGTCGTTGCGTGACGATGCGATCCAGATGGCCTTGCGTACTTCCTCCACCGCGGTCTGGTTCGCGGCCGCCACCATTTTGCTGGCTCAGCTATCTCTCGCGACCTTGCCTGCCGCACTGGTCCTGGTGGTCAGTGCAACGCGTCTGCTCTATAGCCAATGGCGCCTGGTTCACCCGCCTGAGCCAGCCCCGATTGCTGCTCCCGTCCAACATCCGTTCTTCGATCCACCGCCTCGTCCTTCCGTCCGGGAACTGATTCCGGCGTTAGCGGCTTCCTTAGCCATGGAGGCCGGCGCGCTGGTCTTTCCAGTGGGCTACCCGCTTCTGGCAGCCTCTCTCTTCAGTCTGAGCGTGGCGATGGTCACGTTGTGCGCGCTCCGCGAGGGCGTCTATCAAGCAGAAACTCCCAACAATCTGCCGCGCTCGATCCTCGGCTTCTTGCTCACGTTAGTGCTGGCTGCCAGCCTCACTGTGGGAGGCTTGGCTGGTAGTGCCGGCTCGGGCTCGCATTGGCATTCGCCTCTTCAACATGCGCCCGGACCGCTCCAAAGTGCGCGGGCATTGCTCCACAAACTTTTCGATGAAAATGGCGAGGGCCGGCCAAGGCAGCCCGCTGCCATCAACCTTTACTTGCCACCCGTGGGCAGCGCTGAGATAACCGATAAGAGTTTCCCTGGCGTCGTTCTGCTGCCGGAGGTAAAGCTGGAAGAGCCAACTCTTGTTGCGCCTTCGTTTTCTTGGAACAGCACCTCTCCCGACGTCGCGGCCGTAAAAACATTCAGTATTCCCTTTTCGGGCGTATACTGGATGTACCGGTCGCCCTTCGACCGGCCGCCTTCAACCTCCCACGTCCAGCAGGGAAATCCCTTGGCGCTGTCGTTTCGAACGACAGACCGTGCGCCCATGTTCATGGAGGCCTATCAGAAGCTAGGCCGAGCAATCGATATAAAATGCTGCAGCGCAATTCAGATCGCGATCTCGAATACGGACCGCTACGCCGGAACCGTTGCGCTGGAGTTGGTGCTTATCGATACTCAGTCTCCCGGCCAACCTATCTTCAGTCTGGGGACTGTCAGGGTAACGTCAGGGCCCCACGCCGGTTCATGGGCCGGGAGCGCAGTGCCGGCCACAGAGACTCTGGCTTTTGCGATTCCGGCCGCCGCCCCGCTCCATCAGTTCAACGTGATCAAAGTGATCTTTCATCGCGATTCTCTTCGGCTCGACGCGAGTGCAAGAGTCTCCATCGAACGCTTTCTGCTATCACCGCGCTAACGAAGTACGCCCGTAAGCCGACCCTGTCACTATCAAACCAGTCTTTTACTATCAAAACGGTTAGCGTCCGTAATCACATGCTTCTCCTAATCCGCACGGGGATAACAAACGTAAGAACGTTACTCATGCAAGCTTCTTTAGTATCAATCACTTGGAAGTATCTTGTAATACCATCCCAGCCCAGCGGCAGTGGCCTCTAAGTTGCCTTCTGCAATAGCGGGTTTAGAAGGATGGATCATTATGGAAGCCTCAACTAATAAAACAAATAAAGCAATTATCGAACGGCGTTCCAAGGCTCGTTACCCGGTTAAGCTAACAGTCCGCTACCGCACAGTTGGTCGACAGCACTCAGTAAATGGAGTCGGTCACACGTTGAACATGAGCAGCGGCGGTCTGCTTGTTTCCGCCCAACACGAAGTCAGCGCTGGTTTGAGACTGGAAGTCAATGTAGAGTGGCCGCTCTTGCTGGATGGCGCTATTCCTCTCCAACTCGTCGCTCATGGCAAAGTTGTGCGTTGTGGCGGCTCGATGTTCGCGATCTCGTTCGTTCAATATCAGTTCCGCACCATGGGCCGGATCCTCAAGTCAGTCAGTAATCTCGATTCGGATCCTTTGGAGCAATTCTCCAAAAGAGTCGCCGGAGCGTGATGCGGGACGGCCGTAGCGCCGGTGCCCGATACCCGGACCTCATATAATGGCCCCATGCGGTCATCTCTTCTTGGCAGTCTGCTGGTATTCGTCGCCGTCGCGCAAACTCCCAGCATCGATCAGTCTTTGAGCGCAAAATCCGTCGCGAACGCGGAGATTTCCCCCGACGGGCGCTACGTCGCCTATGTCGTCCAACAAGCCGACTGGGACGAAAACGAGTTCGTCCAGCAGATCTGGATCGCCAATGCCGACACCGGCGGCCGCTACCAGTTGACCAGCGGAAAGAAATCGAGCCAGAGCCCTCTTTGGTCGCCCGATTCCAAGCGTCTCGCTTTCATTTCTGATCGCGACGGCAAGAAGCAGATCTACGTGATTAATCCGCATGGCGGCGAAGCCCAGGAGCTCACCAGCGAGGACAACGGAGTCATGGGCTTCCACTGGGCGCCCGACGGTCGTTCCATCGCCTTCACTTCCACGGGCCCCGATGCGAAGTCGAAGAAAGATAGAAAAGAGAAATACGGCGACTTCGAAATCATCGAAGGTGACTACTCGCAGGTACGGCTTTGGCTGGTAAAGACGCCGGCTGAGATTCCGTCCGATCCCAAGCAGCGGCCCAAGCCTGAGTTGCTTACCGAGAGCGACAAGTTCAGCGTCGGCGATTTCTCATGGTCACCGGATTCCAGTCACATCGCTTTCAACGCCGCGCGCGATCCGGATCTAAGCTCCGTCGAGACGACCCAGCTTTACACCGTCGATCTGGCCGACCGGCATGTCAAGAAGCTGCTCGAATCTAACGGGCCGAACGAAAATCCACACTGGTCCCCTGATGGGCAGCGTATCTCTTTTGTCACCGGGAATGGCGACCCATTTTTCTTCTATGCAGATACGCGGATCGCTGTGATTCCCGCTGCCGGCGGCGAACCCCGCATTCTCACCGCCAAGTTCGATGAAGATTCCCGCCTCATCGACTGGGGGCCGGACGGGATTTATTTCGGCGCGTTGCAGAAGACTGCCGGGCACCTGTTTCGATTGAATCCGGATACCTTGGCCATCGATCGTATCACGGGTCCGGATGCATTTTCCATGAACAATGCCTCGTTCACGCCGGATCATCGGATGTTCGCCGGCGTCGGCGCGATGCCCAACCATTTTTCGGAAGTCTTCGTATCGTCCGCGAAAGATTTTGCGCCGAAATATCTAAGTGACATGGGCGACCAGTGGAAGAACTTCAAACTAACAACGCGCGAAGTCGTGGAATGGAAATCCACCGACGGCACACCCATCCAGGGCATCCTAGTTAAGCCCGCCGACTATGATCCATCGCGCAAGTATCCACTTCTGGTTGTGATTCACGGCGGTCCCACCGGCATTGACACACCTGTCGCCTCCGCCGACCGTTATTATCCGGTCGAGCGCTTCGCAGCCAAAGGCGCGCTGGTGCTGAAGCCGAATTATCGCGGATCGGCCGGCTACGGAGCGAAATTCCGCGCGCTCAACGTTCGCAATCTCGGCCTGGGCGACTATCAGGACGTGATCTCTGGCGTCGACTCCCTCATCGCCAAGGGCCTGGTGGACAAGGATCGCGTGGGTGCAATGGGCTGGAGCCAGGGCGGTTACATCTCCGCGTTCATCACTACCTACAGCGACCGGTTCAAAGCCGTTTCCGTCGGCGCCGGCATCTCCGACTGGATGACTTATTACGTCAACACCGACATTCACCCTTTCACGCGCCAATATCTGAAAGCGACGCCGTGGGAAGATCCGGCGATTTACCAGAAGACATCGCCCATCTTTTACGTCAATAAGGCCAAGACACCAACTCTGATCCAGCACGGCGACCAGGACAAGCGCGTTCCACCACCCAATTCCTTCGAGCTATATCAGGCGCTGAAAGACCGGGGCGTCCCCGTGAAGCTGATTCTCTATAAAGGTTTCGGCCATCCCATCAATAAGCCTAAGCAGCAGCGTGCGGTGATGGAGCACAACTACGACTGGTTCTCCAAATATATTTGGGGTGAAGAACCGCCTCCGGCCACTGCGACGAATTAGAGCTGCATGTCGGCCCCGCCTAGACTTTATATCGAACGGCCCGGCCCGCTGATTAAATTCTGGGGACTCTTTCGCCAAGCCTGCATCGCCGCGTATGAAGATAACTGCTTCGGGATCGCGAAAGGGGCGGCGTACTCCTCGCTGCTGGCGTTCTTTCCCGTGCTCGCTTCCATTGCAGCGATTCTGGCGCGAGTAAATGCGGAATCCGTGGTGCGCGTCTTCTCACGGCTGCTGTTTGAAGTTGTCCCGCCTGGCACGCAGGATCTGGTTCGATACCAGCTCACGGTCAAAGGACAGCGTCCCGTTTGGCTGATCGTAATCGCTACGTTGCTCTCCGCCTGGGCGGCGTCCGGCGCGATCATCAGCTTGATGGAAGGCTTTCAGGCGGCTTACCTCTTGCCTTCCGGCCGGCCATTTCTCAAACAAAGAGGCGTGGCCCTGCTGCTGGTCCTCATCGCCGCGTTGCCGGCCGTCGGTTCTTCCGCGCTAATCGTCTTCGGAACGCGCATCGAACAATGGATGCTGGGCTCGCTAGGTCTCTTGCCGCAGGAAGACCTGCGAACCTGGGTGGTCTTGCTATTCGGCGCGCTGCGTTACCTGGTGGCGCTAGTTGCCACTGTTTGCGTGACCGCGCTTCTTTATTGGATTGGGCCGAACCGGGCGATCCGGTTCCGCATCGTATGGCCGGGCGCTTTTCTCGCTACGGTCCTGTGGTTGGCGGCGACCTCCGGCTTTGCCTGGTATGTGCGCAACATCGCCAACTATAACGTGCTCTACGGCAGCATCGGCGCAGTGATTGCACTCCTGGTCTGGATGTATCTGCTGGCCCTCATCAGCTTGTTGGGCTGCGAATACAACGCCGTCCGCGAACGGCTACTCGACTAATTCCCCGTCTGCTGTTTTCTGCCTTCTGCCTCGTGCGTTTCTGTCTTCTGCCTCCTCGCGTCCTGTATTCTAGCTTTATGGAACGCAGTGGCGAACAGTAACGGAAGTGTCATTTCCGTCCGTGGCCTTCGAAAGAGTTACGGCACTTTTGAGGCCGTCCGCGGCATCTCCTTTGAAGTTCATCCCGGCGAAGTTTTCGGATTGCTCGGCCCAAACGGCGCCGGAAAAACGACCACGGTCGAGATCCTGGAGGGCCTGCGGCAAAGAAGTTCCGGCGAAACTCTGGTGCTGGGATTTGATCCGGGCCTCGAAACCCGCCAGATCAAGGATCGCATCGGTGTTTGTCTCCAGGCCACCAACCTGCCTGATAAGATCAAGGTCCACGAAGCGCTCGAATTATTCGCGGCGTTTTATTCGCGCAGTATCGACTGCAACAAGCTGCTGGAACGTCTCCAACTCGCCGAGAAGCGCGACTCGTATTACTCCAAACTTTCCGGCGGCCAAAAGCAGCGCGTGGCGCTGGCGCTCGCCCTGGTCAACGATCCGCAACTGCTGTTTTTGGATGAGCCGACCACCGGGCTCGATCCTCAGGTGCGTCTCGAGATTCACGGATTGATCGAGGAACTGCGCGACGCCAAGCGTTCCATTCTGCTCACTACGCATTACATCGAGGAGGCCGAGCGGCTGTGCGATCGCGTCGCAATCATCGACGAGGGCCAGATCATCGAAATCGGGACGCCTCGCGACATCCAGCAGCGCACCCTCGGCCAAAGTCTCATCGAGATCCAGTGCGAACAGCCCCTGCCCGTCATCGAACTCCCGCCGTTTCTCGTCACGGAAAAATATAGCTTCTCCGATGACCGCAAATCGCTCACAGTCCATTCGGCCAAGCCGGCGCGCACCATCGTCGATCTGGTGAAATGGATCGACCAGCTTTCGATCGAGCTTGCCGACATTCATTTGAAGCGGCCCACACTCGAGGATGTTTTCATCGAGCTGACCGGAAAGAAGCTGCGGGAATGATAAGAAGCTACACCGCGCAAGCCGCGATTAATGTCAAACTGACTTTCCGCGACCGCAGCGTCATCTTCTTCAACTATCTCTTCCCGCTGATTTTCTTTTTCATCTTCGCTCAGTTATTTCACGCCGAACAGGGCGGCGCGATCATCCAGGTGTTGACCATGGTGCTGAGCATCGGGATCCTCGGCAGCGGTTTTTTCGGCGCCGGAATCCGCGCGGTGCAGGATCGCGAGGCGAATATTTTGCGCCGTTTCAAAGTAGCGCCCATTTCCGCGGCCCCGATGCTGGTGGCCTCGCTGCTGACCGGGTTGCTGAACTTTCTTCCGTCCGTGCTCCTGATGGTCTTGCTTTCTCACTTTATCTACGGAATGGCCATTCCCCAGCGGTGGCTCTCGCTGCTGATCTTCGTGTCGCTGGGAGCGCTGGCGTTCCGCGCCCTGGGGCTGATCATCGCCTCCGTCGTGAATTCCATGCAGGAGAGCCAGATCGTGATTCAGATGCTCTATTTCCCGATGCTGTTCTTGAGCGGGACTACCATTCCGCTCAGCGTTCTTCCAAACTGGGTGCAGATCATTGCGCAATTCATTCCAGCAACCTATTTGATGAATGGCATGCAATCGATTTTGGGCCGCAACGAGACGCTGGGTCAAAACCTGTCCGCCGCCGGAGCGCTGGCGCTGACGACAGTGCTCGGGACTTTCCTGGGTGTAAAGCTGTTTCGCTGGGAAAAAGAAGAGAAGATTCCAGGCACGGCCAAGCTGTGGCTCATCGCGGTACTCGCGCCGTTTCTGATCTTGGGCGCGTATCAGGCACGCACCAAGGACAGTGTCGTCAAGGCGCGGCTGCTCAATCGCGACCTGCTGCGCAGCCGCAGTCTTTTGATCCGCAACGTCCGCATTTTTACCGGCGACGGCCGCGTCATCGAATCCGGGGGAGTGCTGGTGAAGAATGGCAAGATCCAGCGCATTTACGAGGGCTCGACTCCCGACCCCAAGGAAGTGAAGGCCGAGGCGGTGGAGGCTTCAGGTAAAACGCTGCTGCCGGGATTGATCGACGTGCACGTCCACCTGGTGGCCTCAGGCGGGTTTTCCGAATCGGCCGCCGATTATCAACCCGACAAGACCATGCCGCGAGCGCTGGCGGCTTACCTCTACAGCGGCATCACCGCGGTGAAGAGCGTCGGCGATCCGTTGGATCAGATCCTGAAAGTGCGCGCGCTGGTCAACTCCGGCGAGCGGCTCGGCGCGGAGCTGTTCACTTGCGGGGCAATGTTTACGGCCCCCGGTGGTCATGGCACCGAATATTTCAAGAATATGCCGGAGCAGTATCGCAAATCGGCCGAGGAACAAACAGTCCGGATCCCGAAGACGCGCGAAGAAGCCCGCCAACAGGTGGACGATCTGAAACAGCGCGGCGTGGACGGCATCAAGGCCATTCTCGAAGCCGGCGCCGCTGGAATGCTCTTTAACCGCCTGGACGTGACGATTCTGCGGGCCGTGGCCGAAGAAGCGCGCGCGCGGAAGTTACCCATCGTCGTTCATACCGGCGATTCACACGATGTCGCCGACGCGCTCAGTGCTGGGATCAACGGCATTGAGCACGGATCGATGCGAGACAAGATTCCCGCTGTGCTTTTTACTCAAATGAAGTCGCAAGGCGTCACTTACGACCCCACGCTCACCGTCGTCGAAGCCTTTATAGATTTGGGCAACGGCAGTCTCGATCCCCTGGAGCGGCCGCTGGTGTTGCAAGCCGGCCCCGCTGCACTAATCGACTCGAGCAAGAAGTTTCTCGCCTCAGCCAACGGTGCCAAGATGCGAGATCAGATCAAGCGTTTTCCTGTGAGTATGGAACTGGCCCGGCAGAATTTGATCGCCGCCTGGCACGCGGGCGTCATGCTCGTCACCGGAAGCGATGCCGGCAATCCCCTAGTTCTCCACGGCCCGACTATTCAGCGCGAACTCGAGCTGTGGGTGGAGGCCGGCATCCCGCCCGCCGTGGCCCTCCAAGCGGCCACTTACAACGCTGCACGCCTCATTGGCGTAGGCAACCGTATCGGTCTCATCAAAGAAGGCTACGACGCCAATCTTCTGCTGGTGGATGGAAATCCACTGAAGGAGATCAAACAGATCGAGAGCATTCAGAGCGTGATTTTCAAGGGCGAGCAGATCTTCCGCTCCGAGCTCTTCGACCAGGAATAGGGGTGGCACAGGCTTTTAGCCTGTGATCAAGTAGACTGTCGATATGAAGACTGCCGCCCTTCTCGCTCTCACCTGCCTGATGATTGGTCCTTTCGCCGGCGCCCAAGAGTTAACCAAAGAGGCCAAAATCGAACGACTCTTGGACGCCATGAACGCGGACGCCACCATCAATCAGCTTTTTGATCAGATCAAAGCCATGACCGCAGCTCAGATGCCGCCCGGCGCGACGCCGGAACAGACCGCGAAAGCGCGGGAAGTCCAAAGCAAAATCCTGGAACTGGTCAAGTCTCGCATCGGTTGGGACAAGATGCGGCCCGTGTACACCAAGCTCTACAACGAAACATTCTCAGATGAAGAAATCAGCGGTATGCTGGCCTTCTACCAATCGCCGCCGGGCCGCGCCATGCTCGCAAAAATGCCGGCGCTCCTGACAAAGCTTATCGAGGTGGCGCAAGCGCAGATGAACGATCTACAGCCGGAGATCCAGCGCATCATGCGAGAAGTTCAGCAGAAATAAGCGGAAATCCGACAAATCCAGCGCAGCACCGGCTCATTGGAAGTCCATCCCTCTTACCACTCCATCCATCCCCTGATTCTTTGAAACCGCGTACTCCACCAGCACATGAGCGGCTTTTTGCGGCCCGCACACAAATTCCGCTGGCGCGTTTCGCATCCGCACGCGCGAAGGATCCTCAATCGCGAGCCGAAGCCGCGCTCCTCTGGCGTCTACTACAAATCGCGTCACCTTATCGCCGCAATCGATCTCCTTCACGACGCCCTGAACGCGACGTATTTCATCGCCGGCTTCGACAAAAGGATTCCAGTCGGATTCATGCGGGACGCGCGTAGTAACCATTTGCTCACGACCGCTCGAATCGTGCGAGAGCTGAACCGCCAGATCCGTTTGAGCCAGGTAGGCGAGTTGCGCCGCACGCGCGCGCTCCCCGGCATTGGTCGCATACCGGGCCGCCTGGTCGGCCGCATCCTTGGCCTCCTTACGCCGCTCGAGTTCGTTCAGCGCGTCGGACATAATGATCCAGTAATCGTACTGGCGCGCAGGAGCGACTCGTCGCATGGCGCGCAATTGTGCCACCGCGGCTTCGTAATGGCTCGAGTTTTTCTCGAGCAGCGCAAGCATATATCGCGCGTCGTCAAAATCGGGCCGCAGCGCCACCGCCCGCGCCAACGCCGGCCGTATTTCATCGTTGGCAAGACCCGCCATCCCGGCCAGCACAGCGTAGCGATAACAAAGATTGGCATCGGTAACACCAGCCTCGACAGCCTGCTTCCACTCGCGGCGCGCGCCATCGTGGTCGCCTCTGCGAAGAGCAATGCTGCCCAGGGCCGCGGCGATGTCGGCATTCCGCGGGGCTTCCCGCTGCAAATCGCGATAGAGCGCTTCGGCCCGGTCCAACTCGCCGGTGGCCATCAGCAGATCCGCCAAAAGCGACCGGGATGCGAACACGGGCACATCGGAAACCTCCACCACCGTATTCGGCGTCGCGACGCCCGGAAGGTGAATCGGCGGCACGCCGCGCCCGTCCACCCAGGCACGCAAATCGCGCGTTATCTGGTCGATCGGCTTGGCGTACACTTTTGTGAACGTCTGAAGACTCGGCTCACCAAAGCTCAGCGCCGTGAGCAATTCATGGAAGTGCGAGCCATACTCTTCCGACAGAAACAACATGTCGGTGAGAGCCCAGCTTTGGGCATAGAACATTTCGACAATGCCGCGCTCGCCTGGAAGCGATTCTTCGGGTACTGCCAGCAACTCCGGTAGCGGCATCCAGGCACGCCGCCGCAAGATCTGAGAACGCGCCGGAAGGTCACCGCCCAGTTGGCTGCTTTGCTCGCCAACGCGCACCGTAGAGAAGAACTCCGCCAGACCTTCCTTGAGCCATTCGGGATAGCGGAGCCCACTGGCATGCAGAATCAGATGCGCATACTCATGCGCAGCGGTGCGAAACTCGCTGGCGCCCAGACCAGGCATTACGATGTAGTCCTGTGATTCTGTGCCTACATAGTAGGCGTTAGCGGACCGGAGCCGGTACGGCTCGTACTCCGTCGCAGAGCCGAACGCGATCACTCGGGGGGCCGGCAAATGATCCAGCGTCAATCCGGTTTGCTGAAGGAAGAATCCGCGCAGTTGTTCAAACCACAGTAGAGCCGATCGCGCACTCGCGTCGCCGCCTTGCGAATAGACCTCGAAGTGTTCGCTGCGCGTCAGCCTCCAGCCCGAGCCCGCCCACGCCGGGGGAGCGAGGCCGATCGCCGCCAGAGCCGCGATCCCGAATCTAACCACAATCAGATTTTACTCGTACCGCAAGGCGGCTATTCATAACGCAAGGCCACGATAGGATCAATCCGCATCGCGCGTCGCGCGGGGATATAGATGGCCAGCGCGGCTGCCGCCATTAGTGCCACGGGAATCCCGACAAACGTCGCTGCATCGGTGCTGGTGACGCCGAATATTAAGGATGCCATTAGACGCGCGAATCCGTAAGCCAGCGGCAGGCCAATGATCAAGCCCGTTCCGATGGTCGTCAGGCCGCGACGGAAAATCATCTGCAGGACGCTCCCACGCGGCGCGCCCAACGCCATCCGCAGCCCGATTTCTTGCGTTTGCTCCGACACTAGATACGACATCACGCCATAAACGCCGATAGCCGACAGAAACAGCGCGATTCCGCCGAAAATCCCCATGAGTGCAGCCATGTAGTTCAAACCGATCGACCGGTTGTGAATGGCTTTTTCCATCGTGCGCATGTCCGTGATGGGCTGCTCCGGATCCACGGATCGTATGGCGGCCGTCACCGCGGGCGCCGCCAGCAAAGGATCGCCGGCAGTTCGCACGCCGATGTCCATCCACAACACGGGTGCCTGCTGATATGGAAGATATAAGGTCCGGCGCGGGACGCGGTCGTAAGGATTGTGCACCACATCACCCCCCACACCGACAATCGTCATCCACGGACTCTTGGAGTCCGCCTCGCCGATCTTGATTTGCCGGCCGAGGGGCGTTTCGTTCTTCCACCAACGCTGCGCCATGCGCTCGCTGATGACCGTCACCTTGGGCGCGTCGGGGCCGTCGCTGGGGCTGAGGAAACGCCCGGCTAGCAACGGAATGTGCATCGTCCGGAAATACTCGGGACTCGCTACCTGGTACATGCCGCTTGGCTGGTCGCCGGGCTCGACTGGTTTTCCTTCGATAGTGAAATCCCGTCCCTCCGAGTGATCGCCATAAGGCAGCGCCGACACAGCTACCGCCGAACGAACCCCCGGCACCGCATTAATGCGTTCCAACACTTGACGATAAAACTCTGCCACCTGATGTTTCTCGGGATACCTGTTTTCGGTGATCGCCAGCCGCAAGGTCAGCAACGTGGAGGGCTCGAATGCCTCACCGTTCTTGACAAAGCTACGGAACCCGCGAACCATCAAGCTAGCGCCCACCAACAACACTACCGCCAGCGCGACTTCGGAAGCCACCAGAATGTTGCGCAACCGTTGGCGCGCTCGGCCCACCGACGAGCTACGGCCGCCTTCCTTCAGCGCGAACGTTAAGTTCGGTTGTGAACATTGCCAGGCCGGCGACAGGCCCGCGAGAATGCCGCTCACAATCGCGGCGGCCAGCGTGAATAGCAGCGCGTGACCGTCGAGCTGCATATCGTTCCAGCCCAGAATGTAACGCCGGATTTCGGGGGGCATTCCGTTCTGCATCATTCTCATTCCCCATCGCGCGATCAGCAGGCCGAGGGCCGCGGCGCCAATAGAGAGCAGTACGCTTTCCGTCAGGAGCTGCGTGACGATCCTTGCTCGGCTGGCCCCTAGCGCTCTGCGCACGGCCACTTCTCGCAACCGTCCGGTAGCACGTGCGAATTGCAGATTCGCAACATTAGCGCAGGCGATCAACAGCACGAACGCAACTGAGCCGAGCAGCATCACCAGATATTGTTGCGTCTCATAATCCACCAGGAACTTCAGCGCCGGCCAGACGACGAAGTGACGGTTCTTGTTGCTATCCGGATAAAGTTTTTCCAGCCGCGCTCCAATGCTCGAGATCTCGGCCACGGCCTGCTGCACGGTCCTCCCCGGTTTAAGCCGCGCGATGGATTGGAGGATCTGCGCGCGGCGTGTGGTCCGCTGCACCGGCGTGAGCACCATCGGAGTCCAAATTTCGGTGGCCAGTGGAAAATCGAAGCTCGCAGGCAAGATCCCCGTCACCGTGTACTGTTCGTCGTCCAGCCGGATTGATTGGCCAACGATTCCAGGATCGCCACCGAATCGGCGCCGCCACAAACCGTCGCTCAGAATCACTTCATGCCCGCGGCCGGCCTGATCTTCGCCCGGCTGAAACGCGCGCCCACGCGCCGGCTGAACTCCAACCACGTCAAAGAAGTTCGCGCTGACGAGTGACTGGATGACACGCTCGGGCTCTCCGCCGGACGCGCCGAGGTTAGCCAGGCCGCCCTCCCAACTGGCCAAGCTGGCCAGCGTTGTATTCTCGCGGCGAATGTCGTCGATATCGGCAGGCGTGGCGCTATCCCAGTGATTCAGATCGTCGGGAACTCCTTGCAGCACCGTTACCAGGGTATCGAGATGAGGCAGCGGCACGGGTTTCCACAACATCGCATCGCACACGCTGTAGATGGCCGTCGTAACGCCGATTCCGAGCGCCATGGTCAAGATGGCCGTAATCGCGAATCCCGGGGATTTCGCGAGCATTCGCGCACCATAACGGATGTCTTGCAGCGGGTTCATTTTTGCCCCTTGGTTCCTATACGCAGTATACGCTCGGAAGTTCCTGAAATAGCACCGATTCTACCCGCGCGCGTCGGCGAGCGCCAGTTGGGCCGCATGGAAACCGCACATTCCATGCACACCCCCGCCGGGTGGTGTCGACGATGAGCACAGATACACGCCGTCGAGCGGCGTTCGGTAGAGCATCGGGGTTGGCCGGAAGATGAGCTGTCTCAAATCCTGCGCGCCACCGGTAATGTCGCCGCCCACCAGATTGGCATTGTGGCGCTGCAGATCGGCGGGAGCAAAGATATGGCGCGAGAGAATCGTGTCTCGAAATCCCGGCGCGAAACGCTCCACCTGCCGCTCGATGCGCGCCGTCATGTCGACTGTGGACGCATTCGGCACGTGACAGTAGGCCCAGGCCGTATGCTTTCCTTCGGGAGCGCGGCTGGGATCGAACCGGCTCGGCTGCGCTAGAAGAACGAACGGCGCTTCGTCCACACGTCCTTTCCAAGGGGCGCGCTCCGATGCCGCGATCTCCTTTAGTGTTCCACCCAGGTGCACCGTGCCGGCCCGCGCGCATTCGCCGGCCGACCATGAAATAGGCGCTCCGAGTGCCCAGTCGATCTTGAAGACGCCGGGGCCATAACGATAAGCCTTCAGTTGATCGGCGAATCGATCGGGCAGCCGCTTGCCTGCCAGTTCCACGAACTGGCGAGGCGTGACGTCGCAGAGGATCAACGCTGATGGTCCTATGTCATCGAGCAGACGAATTCTTGTTTCCATCCGAATGCTTCCGCCAAGAGTTTTGAAATAGGACGCCAGCGCGTTCGCAATCTGCTGTGATCCGCCGCGAGGGATCGGCCAGCCTGCGGCATGCGCGGCGATGCCCAGTACCCAGCCGAACGCCGCCGAGCCTAATGCTTCGAGCGGCAGCACTGAATGCGCGGCCAGACCTGCAAACATCGCACGCGCCGCTTCGGTTCGAAAAATGTAGCGTGCAGCCGTGGCCGCCGGCCAGACTGCCAACGATCCAAAACGCGCCAGCAACATGGGATTTGGGGGCACGTGTAAGAGCGGCCGCAAAATCTCAGTTGTGAGATCGGTCCATTGCCCAACAAGGCCGGCCACTCGCTTTCGATAGGCTGAGCCATCCCTGCCGAGCCGTTCCGAGGTCCGATCCAACGACCGGTCGAGAATCGCGGCCGATCCATCATCGAACGGATGCGCCAGCGGGAGCGGCGGCTGGATCCATTCAAGACCGTGTTCGGCCAACGGAAAAGGAGCCCATGCCGGAGAGCTGATCGCTAGCGGATGCACTGCCGAACAGACATCGTGAACGAAGCCTGGCAGGGTGAGTTCGGCCGACCGCGTGCCGCCGCCGATGGTTGACTCAGCCTCGATAACCGTCGTGCGAAGCCCCGCCTTGGCCAGAATGATCGCTGCCGTCAAACCGTTGGGGCCGGAGCCGATAACAAAGGCCTCCTGCCACGACTTCCGCGTTTTGTCACTAATGTGTGTACGCCCCTTCCAGCCATCCTTGCTGTTCGAGCATTTCGCGAAATGGGCCCGCCTGCAATGAAACCGGAGGAAAGTAGGCCCTCACGAACTGCCGTTTCCACCACTGTCCGGTTTGAGCGCGCTCCGCCGGGTTCGTAAAGTAATACTCGTACAGTAGCGCGCGCACATACCGCGGCGGCTGGCCGGGAAACGGATTCGTCTTCAACAACCCGAGCGTGGGACCGTCGCCTTCCAGCAGCTTTCCAATAAAATGGACGAACCACGGGTGCTGTTGGTAGCTTGATAGGGCCGCGAACCACATCAGCCAGCCCAGCCGCAGATGATACGGCGCGATCTGCGGCGGCATGCGATCTGTTGCGCCCGGCTTTCCCCGGAATTCGTACTCCCGCCATTTCGTGGAGATCGTCAGCACGGCTTCGTCGGTGCCTTCCACAATCACTTCGTAACGAGGGCGGGTGATTGAACCAAACGCGCCATAAGTGCCGACCAGATGGAATCGATTGTAGACGGTGTTCATCACCTGATTGGGCGAAAGCATATTGCGAACGGGCCGGACGCTCAGGATCGCTACCAGAACAGCGAGGCCGGCGGTCGCAATTTTAAGAGCCAACGGCGGCGAGTGCGCCTGCGGCAGATGTATTCGAAGAATGCTCGACAGCGATCGTCGAAGGTGCTGATCGCCAGAATCATGGTGAGGAAATTCAGCCACGACAGATTGCCGCTCAGGAAGATCGTGCCCTGAAACAGAATGGTGATCGCACCCGCAATCGCGCTCACCGGCTGCGGCAGGAAGTAGCCGAGAGGAACGATCAGCTCGGCAAAATGGTTGAATATTACTCCGCCGCGATGGGTCCATTCTGGCGCCCAATGAAAAAACCAGCTCAGTGGATTGGGCATCGGTTGGGTTTCGTAGTGATAATCGAGACAGGTGAGAGTGCGCCAGCAGGGATCGCCGCGCAACTTGATCAGTCCGGCGCCAAACATCACTCGAAAGAGCAGCCAGCGCAAGAGCCAGATGACGATCGTTTGTGGATTGGTCGCTCGGCTGCCGAGGAATACCGCATAGAAACAGGCTTCTAGCAAGATGGACTCCCATCCGAAGCCGTAGAAGGTCTGGCCGACATTGACGAACGAGATGTACAGCACCCACAACATCGCCCAGACCAGCATCGATAGCCACGTACCGTAACGTTCCGAAATGCCTATGACGGTAGCGCACGAAAGCGTGACGCCCAACCAGGCCGCTATCGTGAAGGTGGTGTCGTTCGGCGAGAAGAAGAACAGGCTGGGCGAATCGCGGAACGATATCTCGTTGACGAACTGCCGCACCGGAAGAAGCCCTCGCTCGCCCACCAGAGGTTTGAACTGATTCACCGCATTCAGAAAGGCAATCAGGAAGACCAGCCCCAGGCCGCGCTGCAGACCGGCCCTGGTAAGCTGGAACGTTTCCGATCCGAACCAAGTCATATGCCAAGCGCGGTCATGCAGTCGCCGCCTCAGCGAAAAATCCCGGTATGCCCGAGTGAGTAGCGGCCCGGCTGCGGATACACGCACAGCCCATGCGGTCCACGCCCTACCGGAATGCGAGCCAGTAGCTTGCCATCGCTGGTGTCGATGGCATAAACCTCGGAATTATACCGGCCTGAGAGCCACAGCACGTTGCCATCGGCTGAAACGCCGCCCATGTCGGGACTCGCTCTCCCTGGAAGCTGCCACTTGCGAACCACCCTGCGGCTGGCAAAATCAATCAGTGAAATGCTACCTTCATCGCGATTCGAAACATAAAGTACGCGTGAATCGCGGCTGACGTACAAACCGTGCGCGCCTTTACCGGTCGGGATGAAAGCAATCCTGCGAAGATTAACCCCGTCGATCAGGTACACACCGTTTGCCATCATGTCAGCGACATAAAAGACGGAGCCATCGGGCGAAAGTTTCACGTCCTGCGGCATGCTGTGCTTGGCCAACTCGAGCTTCCCCAGCAGGGTTTGATCGGCAACGTCAATCTTGAGTAGCAGGCCGCTGAACTCGCAGCTCGCGATGAAGTACCGGCCGTCCGCGGAGAAGTCAATGTGGTCCACCCCCTTGCAGGGAACTTTCAGCGAGTGAGCCGGCTTCATCGTGACGGCATCCAGAAAGTTCAGCCGCTTGCGTGCTTCGGCCACAACAATTGCGTACTTTCCGTCAGGCGTGTAGTACATGTTATAGGGATCTCTGACTTTAATCGTGTTTTCCCGCTTGGCGGAAGCCGGATTAATATGCGTCAAACTGTTTCCTTTGTCATTCAACACCCAAAGTGTCCGAAGATCGTAGGACGGCGTGACATGTTGCGGCAAACGGCCGACCCGAAATTCATCGATTACCTGGTAGGTTGTAGGATCGATCACCGTCACGGAATTGCTTCCGCTGTTAGGCACATATATCCGAGGCGGATAATTTCTTACCGACGGACTGAGATCGCCGGGACGGTCGGCTGCATAGATGTCGCTCGGGTTCAGTAGAGGCGGCATGCCGGGGAGTGGCGCGAGATCGGCCGCGCGAGAGCTGGCGGTCGCCAGGAGTAGGAAAGCCAGCAACAGGAGAGGCATGATGAACCGGCGCGGGCGGCCGGCTAACTTAATTATGTGACGCCACAGGATTATGTGACGCCAAGCGGTGGCGGATTATTTCCCTCGCCCGGCTCCATCGTTTGTTTCGCGGGAAGCGTCAGCAGCTTGAGATCTTCGAGCGAGCCCTGAAACCGATCCAGGTCGAGTAATCCTGAGATCCCTGGCACCTTTCCACCTTGGCTGTGTTGCCAGAACGTCCAGGTTTTCCACGGCTTCGGCACATTGGGCGATTGCGCTTCGGTATACTGCGCGATCCAAATCGGGAACCGTGCCAAGGCGGCCGTGCTGTTGAGCATGTCTGTCGCGAACCATGGGCTCATGTAGACGATCGGCGTAATACGCAAACTGGCTTCCATGGCTTCCAGCATGTTCAATGCTAGCGGAGCGCGGCTGGCTGGCGGAATGCCGACCCAACCGGCCGTACCTTCCAAGTCCAACGCCGGAGCCAGATCGCCAGGCAGAAGTTGACCAACCGTCCGAACGAACAGGTCCGCTTGCTCAGAAACGGGAATTTGCGGCCGAAAGAAGTGATACGCTCCGCGAACGACGCCCGCTGTTGCGGCGGCTTCCCAATGGCGCAGGAATGATACATCGACGTCCCGAGCGCCTTCCGTCGCCTTGATAAAACAGAATTGAACGCCCGAGGCTGTCACCGCGCCCCAGTCGATTTTCTGCTGATAGCGTGAGATATCAATTCCGGGCAAGGACATTTGTTCTCCAACGGCAGCATATTGCATCCCCGGCGGAGAAAAACGCCAAATTTCGTCTTAGTCGTTTGCTTTGAGCGGGAAAAAACCGAAGTTGCGTTGTGACTACGCGACTACCTTAACAGGCCCATCTTGTCCAGGGGCCAATAAATAAATACGGCCTTCCCGTAGATGTAGCGGCGCGGCACCATGCCCCAGGTGCGGCTGTCGTTGGAAGAACTGCGATGATCGCCCAGCACGAAGTACTCATCCGGTCCGATGGTCGTGGGACGCATTTCGCTTTGATCGCGATACTCCTGGGGCACATAATCTTCCACCAGGGTATGGTCATTGACGATCACGTTGCCATCGCGCACTTCTACCTGATCGCCCGGCATTCCGATTACGCGCTTGATGTAGGACTTGCTGGGATCGCCCGGGAACCAGAACACAACCGTATCGCCCCGATCGATCTTCTCAAAGTGAAAACGGTAGACGAACTTGTTGATGAAGATACGCTCCTGGTCGTCCAGGGTGGGCATCATGCTGGTGCCTTCCACTTTCACCGGCTGGTAAAGGAACAGGATCACAATGACGGCCAGAACCACCGAAAAAAGCAGATCGCGCAGCCAGTGCATGAGCGCACCGACGACGGAACGCTTCTTGGGCGTTGAAGGACCGACCGAGCTCACCGCCTCAGCCGCATTGTTCTCTTCCATGACTCTACGAGACGATCAAATCTATTTTGACATTTGGAGGCCAGGCTAGGCAACCGTCTTAATGGACGTGCCGGGCTGTGGCGCCGTTTCCAGCCGGCGGCCACCGCTCCTTACAGGTCGCGGCTCGGTAAAACAGGTCGTGGCTCGGTAACACGGTCATGGCGCGGTAACGGGTGCCGCTAATTGCTTCAAAATCAGCTTTGCAAGCTCCTGAGCGTCGCCGAAAGCCTGCAAATAGGTTTGAAATTTGCGATTCAATTCCAGAGCCTGATCGGGCTTGAGCTTCGATCGGACGATCATGTCGCGAATATGGACCGGATTCGGCAGCATGGCATCCTCTTGCAGCTCCTCGAGCGCGGTCTCGGGATCGTAGTGATACATGGAGCCTCCCTACTACTTCCACTCTACTGCTTGTCGTTCCCTAAGGCTTCTGGCCCTAAGACTTCCCAGGGGCGATAAGCCGGATGCCCAACTCGCGCAACTGCCGCTCCGGCACCGTCGACGGCGCGTCGCACATCAAGTCCGTACCGCGCGCGGTCTTGGGAAACGGAATCACTTCACGAATCGAACTCTCCCCGGCCAGGATCATCACCAGGCGGTCCAGACCCAGCGCGATTCCGCCGTGCGGCGGCGCACCGTATTCGAGCGCCTCCAAGAGGAATCCGAATCTACGCTTGGCTTCTTCGTCGCTAAAGCCGAGAGCGGCAAAAACCTTGGCTTGCACGTCGCGGCGATGGATACGAATCGAACCTGAGCCGAGTTCGACGCCGTTCAGCACTACGTCGTACGACTTGGCGCGGCAGCGCGCCGGATCGGTGGTGAGCTTGTCGATGTCTTCGTCATGCACGGAAGTAAAAGGATGGTGGGCAGCGTTCCAGCGGTTCTCTTCGGCGTCCCACTCGAACATCGGGAAGTCTACCACCCACAGCATCTTGAAACTCTTGGGGTCAAGCAGCTTGTGACGATCGTTGTATTTCTGGCCCAAATGCAGCCGGAGCTGCCCGCACGCCTGGTAGAACGTCTCTTCCGGACGATGCCCCTGAGGCGCGCCAGGCCAGCCTGCGATCATCAGCAAATCGTCATCGGCTGCGCCCGTAGCGGCGCGGGCCTGCTCGATCAATTTCGGATCCAGCTTCTTGAGGTCGTCAAAAACCCGCAAGCCCTTCTCTTTGCCGAAATCCTTCACCTCATTCCGCTCTTTGCTGCTGAGCGTGCCGACCTTCGGAATGTGGATCGCGACCGGTGGAAAGGTCAATCCCAGTCCGATTTGCCAGCTTTCGTCGAGCACATGAAACGGCGGCAGGCGCAAGTCGGGTTTGTCGATCCCGTAGGACTTCATGGCCTGCGCGTAGGTCATGCGCGGGAACGGCACAGGGACCTCGTATCCGGCAACCTGGAAAGCGCGCTGCAGCATCGGCTCGACCACTTCGAAGACGCGCTCCTGCTGCGGAAATGACATTTCGAGATCGATCTGAGTAAACTCCGGCTGCCGGTCGGCGCGCAAATCTTCGTCGCGGAAGCAGCGAACGATCTGAAAGTATTTCTCGTAACCGCTCACCATCAACAACTGTTTGAAGATCTGCGGCGATTGCGGCAGCGCATAAAACGAACCCGGCTGGACTCGGCTGGGGACCAGGTAATCGCGCGCGCCCTCGGGCGTCGACCGCGTCATAAAGGGCGTTTCGATTTCGAGGAATCCCTGGCTGTAAAGAAACTCCCGTACGGCGAAGGCCATGCGCGAACGCAGGATCATATTGCGCTGCATATGCGGGCGCCGAAGATCGACGTAGCGATACTTCAGCCGCGCGTCTTCCTTGACGTCGACCTCTTCCTCCATCGGGAACGGCGGCGTGCGCGATTCATTCAATATCCAGAGTTTCTCGGCTACCAGCTCGACTTCGCCCGTCCCCAAATTCGCGTTCACCGTATCGGCGGTGCGCTTGGCCACCGTGCCTTCCACCGCAATGACGTACTCCGACCCGAGCATCTCCGCCTTCTTGTGTACGTCGGACTCGGTATCGGCATGAAACACAATTTGTGTGACGCCATCGCGGTCGCGCAGATGAATAAAGAGAACGCCTCCCAGATCGCGGCGGCGGTGGACCCAGCCCATCAGCAGCGCCCGCTTGCCCGTATCGGTAACGCGCAACTGTCCGCAGGTGTGCGTCCGGCGAAGATCGCCTAGAAAATCGAGCTGTACTGTTTCCATGAGTTATTTTATCCGCTGAATTAGTTCTTTTCTAGTGACGGTCTGTTGGTCGCCCGATTGCATGTTCTTGAGCGTGTAGCGGCCGGCGGCGATTTCGTTTTCTCCGACGATCAAAGTGAACCGCGCGCTCATCTTATTGGCCAACTCTAGCGAGCGCTTCAGTTTTCCATCCAGCCCCAATTCGACCGAACAGCCGGCCGATCGCAAGCTTTGCGCGATTTGAACCGAGTGCCGCTCAGCCGCCGGACCTAGCGGAGCTATATAAATGTCCAAGGCCGGCTTGTAGCTTTCCGGATGCTCCTGTTCCACACTCATCACCAAGCGGTCCTCGCCGATCGAAAATCCAATACCTGGCGCAGGGACCTTTGAGCCGAGCGCTTCGGCCAGTCCATCGTAGCGTCCGCCGCCGAGCACCGAATTCTGCGCTCCCAACGCTCCGTGGACTATCTCAAACGTGGTGCGCATATAGTAATCGAGTCCACGCACCATTCGCGGCCGGACTTCATATGGAATTCCACGGTCATCGAGAAACGAGCGCACGGCGGTGAAATGCGCCCGGCACGGCTCGCACAAGTGATCCTGGATCGAGGGCAGGGAGTTGATAATTTCCTGATCCTCGGGAACCTTGCAGTCCAGCACACGCAGCGGATTCGTCTCGGCGCGGCGCTGGCAATCGCCGCACAGTTTCGACGCTATGTCGCGAAGCTTCTCTTTCAATAGAGCCACATACTGCGGCCGGCAATTCTGATCGCCCACCGAGTTTAGATAAAGCTGGAAGCCCGTGAGCCCCACGCGTCGAAGCAGCTCCACCACCATCTCGATCACTTCGGCATCTACCGCGGGCGATTCCGAGCCGATCGCCTCCGCGCCGATCTGATAAAACTGCCGGTAGCGGCCCTTCTGCGGCCGCTCGCGCCGGAACATCGGACCGATGTAGTACAGCTTTTGCAGGCCGGGAATCTGGTCGAGCCGGTGCTCGATGTAGGCGCGCATCACCGACGCCGTGGCTTCCGGCCGCAGCGTGAGCGAACTGCCGTCGCGATCTTCGAAAGTGTACATCTCTTTGCTCACGATGTCGGTCTCTTCGCCGACGCCGCGCGCAAACAGAGCCGTCTCTTCCAGGATCGGCGTGCGGATCTCCTGGTAGTTGTATTGGCGAAAAACCTCGCGCGAAATGGCTTCCACCTGGTTCCAGGCAGTGCTGGAGGGAGGAAGAATGTCGCGCGTGCCTTTGACGGCTTTAATCATCGATCTTGAATCCTTATGCGGACGCCAGCGGCTTCGGCATCATTTGGCTGCTTCATCTTTATAGATGCGAGCAGCCTCGACATAGTGCCTGGCATTCTCGCGAAAGCGCTGGCGCTCGTCCTCGGTCAACTGCCGCTTGACCTTGCCCGGCACGCCCATCACCATGCTATCCGGGGGCACTTCCGCTCCCTCCGGCACCACCGCGCCGGCGGCGATCACGGATCCTTTTCCTATCTTCGCCCCATTCAGAACCACTGCCCCGATTCCAATTACGCAATCGTCTTCGATGGTGCAGCCGTGCAGCATAGCCAGATGCCCGACCGTGACGCGATTGCCGATCTCCAACGGAAATAATCCTTCGTCGCAATGCAGCACCGAGTTGTCCTGGACGTTGCTGTCGTCGCCGATCCGAATGGAATGGACATCGGCGCGCGCAGTGACATTGGGCCAGATGCTGGAGCGTTCGCCGACGGCCACGTCTCCAATCACCTGGGCACTGGGATCGATGTAAGCAGAAGCGGCAATCTTGGGTACGATGCCGCGATAGGCACGAATCATGACTAGCGGTCTAGTCTTCAATCGTAACACAGACGTCTTTCCCGGCTTGATTCGCGCACTATTTATGGGCCGGGGCGGGGCATTTTGGTCGATTGCCAACTCACCGCCTGCCACTTGCCGTTGCGCTTGAGAAAGGTGCCGGTGTTCAGTAAGAGGCGACTTGGCGCTCGCTAGACTGTCGCGGCTCGGCCATCGATACTGAGCCGCGCCGCGTCAGCAAGCGGTTTTGCGGATACTAGGCGCGTGGCGATGGCGCGTGGCAGCGTCATTGCGCGACGCCCCGGCCAAAAAGTCTTTCAGCAGCTTGGTCAGTTTCGCGGCATCCGGCGTCGTCTGCGCATGCAGGCCGAGCGCCAGCGCCAAGATCGCAGGAAATAGGACTCGATTCATGGTTAATCCTTACGGTACGACGACCACTTTTCCGAACTGCTCCTTATTCTCCAGGCGCTGATGCGCAGCCGCGATTTCCGTCATCGGGTAAATTTTGTCGATCACCGGCTTGAGCTTGCCCTGAAAAACGAACTTGAGCACGCGGTGCAGTTCGCCCATCGTTCCCATGAAGGAGCCGAGCAGCGATTGGTGCCGGCTGAACAGGAACCGCAGATCGATTCTTGCATCGCCGCCCGTCGTGGCCCCGCAAGTTACCAGCCGGCCGCCCGGAGCCAGGCTCTCGACACTCTTGGGCCAGGTCGCCTCGCCGACGTGCTCGAAAACGACATCGACGCCGCGCCTTTCGGTGAGCTCTTTCACTTCGGCTGCGATGTCCTGCTGGTAATGATCGATGACGTGATCGGCTCCGAGGGCCTTGGCCTTCGCGAGTTTGGCTTCGCCGCCTGCTGTAGCAATCACGCGGCAATGGAACATTTTGGCGATCTGCACCGCGGCCATTCCGACGCCGCTCGAAGCCGCCAGCACGAGCACATCCTCGCCCGCTTGCAATTCCGCGCGCCCAAAGAGCATGTGCCACGCCGTGACGAAGACCAGGGGCGCGGCGGCAGCCTCTTCGAAGCTCAGGCTATCGGGAATAGGAATGACGGCGTATTCGGGCGCGGGCATGTACTCGCGATTTCCGCCATCCACGCCGGCGCCAAACAAAGTATAGCGACGGCACTGATTATCGATTCCCGACACGCATTGCGCGCACTGGCGGCAGCTCAATCCGGGCGATAGCAGGACGCGCTGGCTCGGTTGGATCCGCTCGCACAGGTCGCCCACGCGGATCACTTCACCCGCAATATCGCTGCCCAAAATGTGAGGCATTGCGAATTTCATTCCGCGAAGGCCGTTGCGCACCCATAGATCGAGATGATTTAATGCGCAGGCCCGTACGCGTACCAGTACCTCAGTGGCCTTGATCGTAGGCTCCGAAATGTCCTCATATTTAAGAACTTCAGGGCCGCCGTGTTGATGGATTCTGACCGCTTTCATGAGGGTTACCGATACCCGGCAGCCTGCAATTCAAACAGCTCCGCGTATCGTCCCCCTAACGCGACCAATTGTTTATGCGTGCCTTGCTCGATGATCTCGCCGTCGGCTAGAACCAAAATCCGGTCGGCCATGCGGACGGTGGAGAAGCGATGCGAGATCAGCACCGCCATGCGATCGCGCGTGAGATCCGCGAAGCGCAGGAAGACTTCGTATTCGGCGCGGGCGTCCAGACTGGCGGTCGGTTCATCCAGGATCAGAACTTGAGCGTCACGCATGTAAGCGCGGGCCAGTGCGATCTTCTGCCACTGGCCGGCCGACAAATCCACGCCCTTCTCAAAGCGCCGGCCGAGCATCTGCTCATAGCCGCTGGCGAGTTGCGCGATCAAAGGCTCGGCCAGGCTCTTGCGGGCCGCCTCCTCGATGCGCGGCTGATTGCGAAGCTCGTCGATGCGCCCGAAGCCGATGTTCTCGCGGACCTGCATGTCGTAGCGCATGTAGTCCTGGAAAATCACGCCGATTTCTTTGCGCAGACTGTCGACATCGTATTCGCGCAGGTCTACGCCATCCAGCAGAATTGCGCCTTCGGTGGGATCGTACAGGCGCGCGAGCAGCTTCACCAGCGTGGTCTTCCCCGCGCCATTTTCTCCGATCAGCGCGATGCGCTCGCCCGCGTCGAAGCGAAAACTTACGCGGTTCAAAACCTGGCGGTCCGATCCGGCATAAGCGAACGACACGTTGCGAAATTCAAAACCGGAATGGATGGGCCGGGGCGCGGGCAGGGCATCAGGCGGCGAGACGATTCCGGGCCGCGTCTCGAAGAAATCGAATAGATCTTTGATGTAAAGCGCCTGTTCGGCGATATTGTTAAAGCTCGAAAAAAGGCTCTCGATCAGGCTTCTGGATCGTGCAAACGCGCCTGCAAGGAAGGTAAGACCGCCGAGGGTGAGCGCGCCGGATAAGGTGCGGACCAAAATCATCACGTACGCCCCGTAGTAGCCGGCCGTTGGCAGCAGATTCAGAAGCGAGCCCGAAACAGCGCGCTTGATGGCGAGGGCTTTATTCTCGTGATAAAAGCGGTCAAAAAGTTCGCGCGAGCGGTCCGCTAAATAGCCACCCAGCCCGAAAATCTTCACCTCTTTCGCGCTTTGGTTGCTGGCGCCCAGCATACGGAGGTAGTCGAGCTCGCGGCGCTCCGGCGTCCAGCGATATAGGATCGAATAGGCCAGCATCGCAAAGCGCGTTTCACCCAGAAACGCAGGGATCACGGCCACCACCAACAGCAGCAGGAACCAGGGCGAGAACGATACCACAGCAGCCGAAAGCGACAACAAAGTAATGGCCTGTTGGCCCATTCCGGCCAACACCGCGAGCATCCCCAGCCGGGCGGTGGTCTGGCGACGGGCCCGCTCCAGCTTGTCATAAAAGACCGGGTCTTCAAATGAAACCAGGTCGAGCTGGGAGGCGTGCTCCATCAGCCGCAAGCTGACGTAGTTGGTGAATTTGTCGCCCAGCAGGCTGTCACACAGGTTGATTGCGCGCGACAGCAGATCGCTCAACACCGCCAATCCGATCTCATAGGCGAGCAGCACCCAGATTCGTTGGGGGTCCCTGGGAAGCCCAGTAATGGCACGGCCCACCTGGTCCATAATCAGCTTCCCGATCCAGAGCTGGGCAACCGGAATTACGGCAGCCAGCAGTCGTAACACGACTGTGGCAGTGGTTATAGCCGGACTGGTTTGCCATACCATCCGCAGCAAAGGCGGCATGTTGCCCAGCGCCCGAATACGGTCGCGCCAAGTCGCAGGGGTATCGGCCGGTTTGGGCTGATGAGGGTTCAAACTCCAGTTTAGCCTCGTGGAGGGCCAAACTGCATTGAACTGGGGCCGCGAAGGCCCCAGCGTTGCGACACCATCCGCCTGAATTCACAGGCCCCTGTTCTACCAGGGTGATGTCCGGGAGAATCAGATTCGACGGAAACGCAACCGCCAAAATCTGTTTGTGATCAGATCATAGGGCTTGGTAAGGTTGCGAGTCAAGCGAAAAACTGGTAAATCGTTTTGGCATTCTATGCCATTGAATTCACAGCAGTTAACAACAGACACGCTTTTGGAAAGCCTGTGGAAGTTTCTGTGGAAGACCTCTGAACAACTAGATGCTTGGTTTCTAAGGTGGAGAAACCCGAGGAGTTATTTGTCGCTGAGATGCAGCGTCGTCATCGCCGTGCCAGCATCTGTGTAACCAAACCTGCGGGCTATTACCCGAACGCCTCCAAACAAAAGGCCCGACGCTAGACAAAATGCCAGTACTATGCCGGCTAGGGTGATGATTGAGAGCAGCATTTGTGCCGCGGTCTCGGGCCGGAGCACCAGCGGCATGGGTTCGTTTATCGTAACGGACGCTTCGTAATTGATTTGGCCGAGGAGGCGTTCGGCTGCGGCCTGATCGGGGGCGCCCAGAACCACCGCCACTAGCGGGCCGGTCCGTTTTACGGCCGCCCCGGCGATCTTTTCAAAGGCCGACGCCTGCTGGCGGGCGATCTGAGGGGTAGGATACGAAAAGATGGCCACTAGGGCCTCGCTCTTGGGTTCGTTTCGTAAAACGCGATAGCGGGCAATCTCGCCTTCGGTTCCGAATTGGAAGGCCACGGCGGATTCCGGGATTTGCGGCGCGTTTTGAGCCAGTCCGGCTGGCCCCAGGATGTAGCGCTGGGAGTGAGGCACCAGGTTCTTGGTTGGGAAATAGCTCCCCAAAGCAGGCAGCGGGGCGTGCGAAATCCGGGGCAGCGCCTCCGCGAGTTCGGCCAGATTCTTGGGGCAGTTTCCGGTGCAGGAGATCAGGTAATTGCCAACCTGGAGCGGCTTTTCCTCCGCTTCCAACCAAGCGGCATAGGCGCCCGTGGAGTCCTTGTAAAGCGTGGCTGATACTTGAAACCGGCCGTAATCGGCTTGTTCTGATGCCTCGCGGCCGTTTTCATCGGTCGGGACTTGCGATGCTTCGACCGATCGCCGGTCGTAGGTTCCTAAATGCTCCGGCCAGATGGCGGCGCAGGCGGAGGCTGCGAACAAAATGGCGAGGATCAGGCTCCGTGGCATTTCTTGTACTTCTTGCCGCTGCCGCACGGGCAGGGATCGTTGCGGCCGGCTTTCTTGGCGGAAACGGCCTGCTTTTTCTCGGTGGCCGTGCCGCTGCCACCAACAAATTGCAGATCGGCCATTTCCTTGTCTTTCTTGCGCTGGATGTTCCGCGTGAAGTCTTCGACTACGGTTTGAGCAGCGCGGCGCTGATCGCCATTGGCTCCCACCAACGCTTCTTCGTTGTCCTCTTCTTCCTCGTCTTCTTCATCGCCATCGGGCGAGAAGGGCAGCACCGGCTGAGCCTGGCCCGCCGGGCCTCCCCCAGTGGTCACTTGAAGAAAAAACAGATAGCGGATAGTCTCGTCCTCGATGCGATCCATCATGTCCTGGAACATCTGGAACGATTCTTTCTTGTACTCGATCAGTGGATCTTTCTGCCCGTATCCGCGCAGCCCGATGCCTTCTTTCAGGTGGTCCATCGACAGCAGATGGTCTTTCCACTGGTTGTCGATGACGTTCAGCATGACGATGCGCTCGGCGTCGCGCATGTTCTCCGGACCAATCAGGTCTTCTTTTTCCTTGTAGCGCGCGATCAACAGATCGTAGATGTGAGTCTCGATCTCCTGCCGCGCCATACCTTGCAGCTCGTCGGTGTCGATCTTCAGGCCGAAGGAGGATAGTACGTCGGACTGCAGCGACGCGAGATCGAAGGTGCTGGGATGCGTACGCTCCGGACAGCGCATGTCGATGAAGGTGGCGACGATGCCTTCGATGATTTCGTGGACGCGCTCTCTTTGGTCTTGCCCTTCCAGCAAATGGCGGCGCATACCGTAGACGGCTTGGCGCTGCTTGTTCATGACGTCGTCGTACTCGAGCAGGTGTTTTCGAGCAGCGAAGTTCTGCGCTTCAACGGCTTTTTGAGAGGCCGCGATCCGCTTGGAAATCATCTTCGACTCGATGGGGACGTCTTCCTCCATGCCAAGCCGCAGCATGAGGTTCTGCATGCGCTCGCCGCCGAAGATGCGCATCAGGTCGTCTTGCAGCGACAGGTAAAAGCGCGAGCTGCCCGGATCGCCCTGACGTCCGGCGCGCCCGCGAAGCTGATTATCGATGCGGCGCGATTCGTGCCGCTCGGTGCCCAACACGTGCAGTCCGCCCAGCGCCACGACTTCGTCGTGCTCGACCGCGGTTTCGTCCTTGAAACGCGCGTAAACGGCGTCCCATTCGGCTCGCTCCGGCGATCCAACCGGGCTGGTCTGAAGCAGATCCGGATCCTTATTTTCCTTCTTCAGATACTCTTTGGTGAGGAACTCGGGATTGCCACCCAGCAGAATGTCGGTTCCGCGGCCGGCCATGTTGGTCGAAACTGTGATAGCGCCCTTGCGGCCCGCCTGCGCGACGATAAACGCTTCGCGCTCGTGATTCTTGGCGTTCAGGACTTCGTGCTTGACGCCCATCTTCTTTAGCGAATTGGAAAGCCGCTCGGATTTTTCTACGGAGATGGTCCCGACCAGCACTGGCTGGCCTTTTTCATACAGGTCTTTGATCTCCTTAGCGGCATTACGGAATTTCTCGTCCTCGGTTCGATAGACGATATCCTGAAATTCCTTGCGAACCATCTGGCGGTTGGTGGGGATCACCGCGACGTCGAGCTTATAGGTCTTGTCAAACTCGGCGGCTTCCGTTTCGGCAGTGCCGGTCATGCCGGCCAGCTTCTTGTACATGCGGAAGTAATTCTGGAACGTGATGGTGGCGAGCGTCTGGTTCTCGCGCTCAATCTTGACGTTTTCCTTGGCTTCGATGGCCTGGTGCAGACCATCGCTCCAACGGCGGCCCGGCATCACGCGGCCGGTGAACTCGTCGACGATGATCACCTGGCCTTCCTGCACCAGATAATCTTTGTCGCGCAGGAACAGGACGTGCGCCTTGAGCGCCTGCTGCACATGGTGCAGGATGGTCCAATTCTCCGGCTGGTAGAGATTGCCGCAGCCCAAAAGTTTTTCCACTTTCGCGATGCCCTCTTCGGTGAGGGCGGCGCTGCGATGCTTCTCGTCGACCGTATAATCGCCGGTGGTGTAATTCTCGCCCGGCTCCTTGCCCTTGATCTCTTCGCCGCGCACCAGCTTGGGGATGATGCGGTTGATCTTGTAGTACTTGTCGGTGGATTCTTCGCTCGGTCCGGAAATGATCAACGGCGTGCGCGATTCATCGATCAGGATGGAGTCCACTTCGTCGACGATTCCGAAGTTGTGGCCGCGCTGCACGCAATCCTCGATCCGGAACTTCATGTTGTCGCGCAGATAGTCGAAGCCGTACTCGTTGTTGGTGCCGTAAGTGATGTCGCAGGCGTAGCTCTGGCGCCGCTCTTCGTCGTCCAGATCGTGCACGATCACGCCCACCGACATGCCGAGGAACTTATAAATGCGCCCCATCCACTCAGAGTCGCGCTTGGCCAGATAATCGTTCACGGTGACGACGTGCACGCCCAGGCCACTCAAGGCGTTGAGGTACACCGGCAAAGTGGCGACGAGCGTCTTTCCCTCACCGGTGCGCATTTCGGCGATCTTGCCGCGATGCAGGAAGATGCCGCCGATTAGCTGCACATCGAAATGGCGCATGTTCAACACACGCCGGCCCACTTCGCGGCAAACGGCGAAGGATTCGATCAGGAGATCATCGAGCGACTCTCCGTTGGCGACGCGCTGCTTGAATTCGACGGTCTTCTGGGCCAGTTCGGCGTCGGAAAGCTGCTGCATGCCGGGTTCCAGATCATTGATGGCGGCAACGATCGGACGAATGCGCTTAACTTCGCGTTCGTTCTTGGTGCCGAAGATTTTCGCCAGGACCTGGTCGATCATACGGGAGCTACTACTATTCTATCGTGGCTTACGAGGAACTTTTTGCCAAGATTGCAGCATGGATCGCTCGGGCCTTTAATAGGGTCTTCTGCCGGTGCCGGAATGACCCACATGCTAGCATGGTAGGTTGTCAGGCTCCGGGCTTCGTGCAACGGGCGGCTGTGAACCCCGCCAGGTCCGGAAGGAAGCAACGGTAGCGGTTTAGCTCGTGTGCCGCGGATTACCCGGGGTCTGGCATAATCTCCGCCCACGCCTTCATGTACCAGGTTATCGCCAGGAAATACCGTCCGCAGTCGTTTGCGGAGCTGATTGGCCAGGAGCACGTCCGCACCACGCTCGAAAATGCAATCTCACAGCAGCGGATTGCGCACGGCTACATTCTTTCCGGCCAACGCGGCACGGGAAAAACCACTGTGGCCCGCATCCTGGCTCGATGCCTCAATTGCATTGAGGGACCCACCATCACGCCCTGCGGCGTATGCGCGAGCTGCCTGGAAGTGACGGCCGGAAACTCCCCGGATGTGATCGAGATCGATGCGGCATCGAATCGCGGCATCAACGAAATGCGCGAGTTGCGGGAAAACGTGCGCTACCGGCCGGCGCGCGATCGCTACAAAGTCTTCATCGTCGACGAAGCGCACCAGATCACGAGCGAAGCCTTCAACGCGCTGCTGAAGACTTTGGAAGAGCCACCGGATTGGGTTGTTTTCGTGCTCTGCACGACGGAAGCCCACAAGATCCCGACCACCATCGCTTCCCGCTGCCAGCAGTTCAGCTTCCGGTCGGTCGATTTCGCCGAAGTGGTGAAACGCATGGAGGAGATCTGCCAGAAAGAGGGCATCCAAACCGATCCTGAGACCCTGAGCGTGCTGGCGCAGGCGGGACAAGGCAGCGTGCGTGATTCTTTGTCGGCGCTCGATCAAGCCATCGCGTGCTGCGGGCTGAAACTGAACGCCGCCGAGGTGCGCGATTTGCTCGGCATGTTTTCGCTCGATTCGCTAGGCGAGGTGACTGAAGCTCTGACGGCCCAGGACTCGCGCCGCATGCTCGACCTGGTGATGGAACTCGAGCGGAACGGACGCAACCTGCAGCATTTTTGCCGTGAGCTAGCCCGCTATTTTCGCAATCTCCTGGTGGCCAAGGTGGCCGGAGCGAACACTCGCCTTATCGGAGCATCGCAGCACGAGCAGGAGCGGCTGGTGCATATTTCAGGTGGTTTTTCCGAAGAAGACCTGACGCGCTATTTGCAGCTTACGCTCGATCTGTTCAAGGATTTGCAGGCCTCGTTGCAGCCGCGCCTGCATCTGGAGGTCGGGCTGCTGCGGCTGGTTCAGGCCGGTAAGCTATTGCCGATTGAGGAAGCCATCGCGGGATTGGGGAGCGGCGGTGGATCAGCGCCGGCGAAAGCAACACAGGCTAGAAAGCCTGTGCCACAAGCAACACCTGTGCCACAAGCAACACCTGTGCCACAAGCAACAGAGGCTGGAAAGGCTGGGACACAAGCGGAATCAACACAGGCTGGAAAGCCTGTGCCACAGACTGGGCCATGGAAAGATCGGTTGCACTCGGCACTGACCGAACTTGGAATGCAGTTCACCGCCGATGCGGTCGAGCATTCCCAAATCACCGAGTCGAACGGCGAGCTGTTGTTCACGACCCCGGAAGAGTTCAAGCTGGCGTTGAACGAAAAAGATATCCTGAAGGTCGTGCAGAAGGTGGCGGGGAAACCGATGCGAGTGAAGGTGACCGTTGGAACGGTGGACGTGATCGAACTTCCCAAGGCCAAACCGCTGCAGGACGATGTTTCCGAACGAGCGTTGTCGCATCCGGAAGTGCGGCGCTTTCAGGAAACTTTCCCGGACGCGCAGGTCCGCGTGGTGCGAAATTTAAAGGAATAAGGCAGGACACATGAAACTTCCCGGAAACATGCAGGCCATGATGAAGCAGGCCGAGCAGATGCAGAAGAAGCTGCAGGAAGAGATCGCGCTGATCCGCGTGGAGGCGTCGGCCGGTGGCGGCATGGTGACGGTGCACATGGACGGCAAGAAGAACGTCACCGGCGTGAAGATCGATCCCGAGGTGGCGGGCGATGTCGAGATGCTGCAGGACATGGTGATGGCGGCCTTCAACGAAGCGGCCAAGAAGGTGGACGACGCCACGCAAGAGAAGATGGGCGGGCTGCTGGGCGGCATGGGCCTTCCTCCTGGCTTGCTCTAATGCCCCGTAGCGCACGCACTCCTGCGTGCCGCGTTCGCACTCATGCGAACGCCTGGTTATAACATTCATGCCCGACTTCGCCGAACCGCTCGCGCGCCTGATCCAGGAATTCAAGCGGCTGCCTGGCATCGGCCAGAAGTCGGCGCAACGTCTTGCCTTTCACGTGCTACGCACCCCACGCGAGGATGCCGCGCGGCTGGCTGAAGCACTGGTGGATGTGAAGGACAAGCTTGGCATCTGCGAAGTCTGCAACAACATCAGCGATGGCGACATCTGCAATTATTGCCGCGATCCGCACCGCGATCATGCGGTGATCTGCGTCGTGGAGGAGCCGCACAACATCTTGCCGGTCGAGACCACGCGCCAGTTCATGGGTCTCTATCACGTGCTGCACGGCGCGATCTCGCCCTTGCGCGGCATCGGTCCCGAGCAACTGCGCATCGCCAATTTGCTCGGGCGCGTGCAATCTGGCGAGGTGAAGGAGCTGATCGTGGCCACTAATCCGACGGTAGAGGGCGAAGCGACCGCTGTATATCTTGCGCGGCTGATGAAGCCGCTGGGCGTGAAGGTGACGCGCATTGCGATGGGGATTCCGGTGGGGAGCGATCTGGAGTTCGCCGACGAGGTGACGATGGGAAAGTCGCTGGAGAACCGGCGGGAGATGTAGCATCTAACTGAGTTCTTCGATTCCATGTCGAAATGATAAACTCGCCTTTTGTTCTACTTTGAATGGGACGGCAAGAAGGCCGCACTCAATCTCCGCAAGCATCGAGTGTCCTTTGAGGAAGCATCTTCGGTTTTTGGAGATCCGCTATCATTGACAATACCTGATCCGGATAGTTCCCACGATGAGGTCCGATTCATCACGCTTGGACGATACGATCAAATGTTGGCCGATTGCTTGGTGGTTCATACTGAAAGAGACGATACGATTCGGCTAATCTCTGCGAGGCGCTCTTCACGCCAGGAACGAACCAACTATGAAGAAAACATCGGCTAAACGTCGGGACTCTCCAATGCGCTCCGAGTACGACTTTTCCAAAGGTGTTCGGGGCAAATACGCTCAGCGATTTCGGGAGGGGACGAACGTCGTTGTCCTTGCACCGGAGGTAGCTGAATTGTTCCCTGACTCCGCGGCGGTGAATGACGCGTTGAAGGCTCTCGTGCAGATCGCAAAAAGAACGCGCCGTTGAAGTTCGTCGCCGCGCCGGTATCTAACATCGGCCGAAGCGCGTGGACATTGCATGAATGAACTCTTGCGCGATCTCGCTCCAGGCTCCATAGTACTGGACCTCGGCTGCGGAGCGGGCAGCTTCGATTCAGCAGGCGAATTTAGTACGGTTCGAGTTGACCTGGAACCTAGCACCGTCCGAGTCTCCAACTTTGCCCAAGCCGATGCTGCGAGGCTGCCTTTTCGAGCCGATTGCTTTGATGTCGTGGTTTCTAACCACAGCCTTGAGCATCTCGAAAATCTGGCGAGCGCTTTGGAAGAAATAGGCCGGGTTCTCAAATCGACGGGAGCGCTCTACGTTGCGGTTCCGGACGCTACCACTATTACGGACCGGCTCTATCGCTGGTTGGCTCGGGGTGGCGGTCATGTCAACCAGTTCTCTTCCGCGCGCGAACTCGCATTGAAGATCGAGCGCGCTACCGGGCTCAGGCACAAGACCACCCGAACACTCTGTACCTCACTCTCGTTTCTCAACCGGAGAAACCATCGCGTTCCTAGGCGACTGCTGCTGCTCGGCGGAGGCACCGAGGCCTCCTTGCGGCTTTTGACTTACGTTTTCCGGCTTCTAGGTCTTTGACCGCCTGAAAGAGTTATTCATGTAGCGGAACTTGACACGCGCGTTCTCGCGGGTGAACCGCCAGTTGATTTTGACGCGGTCCCGGTTGATCTGGCGGTTCCAGGCTCGCGATTCC
>Ga0185299_10000818_pt1 | contig 73825 bp, 59 predicted proteins | sample PaiPotPPA55metaG_FD_128002 | JGI IMG/M metagenome (GOLD analysis project Ga0185299, IMG submission 128002) | Iron sulfur acid spring bacterial and archeal communities from Banff, Canada, to study Microbial Dark Matter (Phase II) - Paint Pots PPA... ...
CCCGCCGCCACCGTCGCGACGGCGCCGCGCAGCAGACCGAGCTCGTCCGCTCGGCCGACCACGACCACGTCCCGCGAGCCCGACACGGCTCCAGGTTACCGTCGGGCGCGGGTCCCGAGTTGTGGCAGGCTTTGCGGCAGCATCGTTGACGAGAGGGCGGTACCAGGTGAGCAGCGGAGCCGGCGGTTCGGGACCCGTCCGCGTGATCGTCACCGGAGGCGGCACGGGGGGCCACGTCTACCCGGCGCTGACCACGGTCAACGTGCTCCGCGAGGTGCTGGCCGAGCAGGGCCGCCCGCTGACGGTCAGCTGGGTCGGGTCGCGCGGCAAGCTCGAGGAGCGGGTCGCGGGCCAGGCGGGCATCGAGTTCCTGCCGGTGGCCACCGGAAAGCTGCGCCGGGCGAAGAACCCGCTGGGGATGCTGACCTGGACCAATATCAAGGACCTGGCGAAGGTGCCGTGGGGCGCGCTGCAGTCCGTCGCCATCGTGCGCGAGCACAGGCCGGACGTGGTCGTCGGCTTCGGCGGCTACGTCGCGGTCCCGGTGAGCGTCGCCGCCTGGCTGTGCCGACGCCCGCTGGTGATCCACGAGCAGACGGTGCGCCTCGGCCTCGCCAACCGCCTGCTCGCGCGGCTGGCCAAGGCCACGGCCGTCTCCTCGCCCTCGACCCTCGAACTGCTGCCCGGCAAGGCCCGCGGCCGCGCCGAGCTGGTCGGCAACCCGATCCGCGCCGAACTGTTCGGCGGCGTGCCGGACCGCGCGGTCGCCGCGCTGGGCCTGGACGGCTTCGACCGCGACCTGCCGACGGTCTACGTCACCGGCGGCGCGATGGGTGCGCGGCAGATCAATACCCTGGTAGCCGAGTTGCTGCCCTGGCTGCTCAAGCAGGCCAACGTCATCCACCAGTGCGGCTCTGCCGGGATCGACGCGGCACGCGAGGTCCAGGAGCGGCTCTCGCCGGAACTCGCGCCGCGCTACCACCTCGCCGAGTTCATCGGCCCCGAGCTCCCGGACGTCTACGCGCTGGCCGGCCTGGTCGTCGCCCGCAGCGGCGCCGGCACGATCTCCGAGCTGGCGGCTCTGGGCAAGCCCGCCGTCCTGATCCCGCTGGCCTCATCGGCCGGCGGCGAGCAGGCGTTCAACGCCCGCTACCTCGAGGAATGCGGCGCCGCCAAGGCGCTGATCGGCCCCATCGCCGCCGACGACCTCCGCGACGCCATCGGCGCTCTGCTCGAGGACCGCGCCGCCCGCGACCGGATGACCGAGGCCTCCCGCGCCCTCGGCAAGCCCGACGCCGCCCGCACCCTCGCCGACCTCATCCTGCGCACCGCGGGCTAGCCCGAGCCGTCAACCCGCCGAGGCGGTGAAAGCGTCGACGCCCGACGCTCTCACCGCCTCGTTGCGTTCCGGCCGCCCGCGATTATTACAACTCCATAACAGGGCTGTCCGTCTGAAATCCAAATTCGCTATTCATCCGTAGCGTGATTAAGGTTCTTTCTTGCACTGTTGACCCGCTTCTGAAAAGGCTAGTAGCATCGCTGCAGTCCAGCATATGAATATGCGCGAAAATGCCTTAACAAAAGGGGTCTGGCGTGGTTGACAACCGCCGGTATGTGCTTGATCGCGGGAACGTCGGGAGCGCTGCGGACCTGTTGCGGCTGGTGAACTCCGCGTTCACACAGACGCCGCTTCGGTGGTACATAAGCCAGGCTGATCAGCACCGGATCACTCTGGAGAGCACCGAGTTCGGCGGGGAGCTGCCGCCGGTCGCCAAGCCGGAGAGACTGCGCCGCAGCGGCGCCGACGTCGTGGTCAGCCTCATTCCGACGGGCATCGGCTGCTCGGTCGGCGGGTATGCCGGCGACGCCGCCCCGGCCACCGCGCTCCTCGCGCAGGCCGCCGACTTCGTCGTGACGAATCCGAATGCGGTGAACGCTTCGAACTTCATCCGGCTCGACGAGAAGGTTCTCTACACCGAGGGCTCGTGCATCGACGCGTTCAGCCGCGGCGAGATCAATCTCCACCGCGCGGTCGGAAACCGAGTGGGCCTCATCATCGAGTCGTCTGATGACGCCTCGGTCGAGCACATCCTCAACGTGACGAACGCGGTCCGCGCGATTCACGGCGTCGACGTCATCGACTACGTCGTCACCGAGAAGCGGATCGGCTCCCGCTGCGCGCGCAACGAGTCGGGCGCCTACGTCGGCACCGTCGACCACACGGACGTGCTCCTCGACGCGGCCCGGCAGCTGGTCGAGCGCGGTGCGAACGCCATCGCCATCACCACCAACGTGCAGGATCTCGACGCCGACGAGTACTCGGCGCACTTCAGCGGCAAAGAGGCGAACCCGGTCGGCGGCGTCGAGGCGATCATCTCGCACCTGATCGTCCGTCACTTCGGGCTGCCCGCCGCGCACGCCCCGATGATCAACTTCAAGAACCTGGACCTCGACCACCCGGTCGTGGACGCGCGCTCGGCCGGCGAGATCGTCTCGGCCAGCGGGCTCGCCTGCGTCCTGGTGGGGCTTTCGAGCGCGCCCCAGCTGAACGCCGACGTCCCCGGCACCCGCCTGGCGGAGGAACTCTCCTTCGCCGACGTGGTCGCCGTCGTCGCGCCGGCCGGCGCCCTCGGCGGACCGCCCGTCCTCGAGGCGCTCAGCCGCCGGATCCCGGTCATCGCGGTCCGCGGCAACGAGACGATGTTCGCGGTGACGGCCGAGGCCCTGGACCTGCCGGGCGTCATCGAGGTCGCGAACTACGCCGAGGCCGCCGGAACCGTCCTGGCCCTGCGGTCCGGTATCGCCCTTGACACGGTGCTCCGGCCGCTGCGGGCGCTCGGCCGCCCGGAGTAGTAGTAGTCAAGAACCGAAGAGCCGAGTGCTGGCGGGCATCCCCTGGATGTCCGCCAGCGCCGGGTGAATCCGCCTCGCGCCGCCGTACGTATCAGTGTGCATGAGAGAACAATTCAGTCCGGCTCGCGGCCTCGCGGCCGGTGAGGGGAGTCCACAGTGATCGAGATGACGCTGCGGGAGATCGCGGACGTGGTCTCGGGGACCGTGCACGACGGCGGGGACGACGTCGTGGTGAAGGCGCCCGCTTTCGTCGACTCGCGCAAGGCGTCCGCGGGGGGCCTGTTCGTGGCGCTGCCCGGGGAACGGGTGGACGGGCACGACTACGTGTCGGCGGCGATGGCGGGCGGGGCCGCCGCCGTTCTCGCGCAGCGGCCGGTCGGGGTGCCCGCGGTCGTGGTGGAGGACGGGGCGTCGGCGCTCGGACTGCTCGCCCGGCACGTGATAGCCCGTCGTGCCGCGTTGCCGGGGCCCGGGATGACGCTGATCGGGATCACCGGCTCCGTCGGCAAGACCACCACCAAGGACCTGATCGCGCACATGCTCGGCGGTCGCGGCGCCACGGTGGCCACGCCCGGGAACTTCAACAACGAGATAGGCCTGCCGCTCACGGTGAGCCTGATCGAGGACGACACCCGCTTCCTGATTCTCGAGATGGGCGCCCGCTTCATCGGGGACATCACCTACCTCACCGAGATAGCTCCGCCCCTGATCGGCGTCGTGACGAACATCGGCTCCGCGCACCTCGGCGATTTCGGCAGCTACGAGAACACCACGAAGGCCAAGGGCGAACTCGTCGAGGCGCTGCCGACCGACGCCGAGGGCGGCCTCGCCGTTCTCAACGCCGACGACGCGCGGGTGCTCACGATGCGTCCGCGCACGCAGGCCGCGGTGGCCCTGTCCGGACTCTCGCAGGACGCTGATATACGCGCCTCGGACGTCGCCCTCGACTCACGCGGTCGCGCGCACTTCACCCTGCACACGCCCGAGGGCTCGGCGCCGGTCCAGTTGCTGCTGACCGGCGAGCACCAGGTGGCCAACGCCCTCGCCGCCGCGGCCGTCGTGCGCCACGTCGGCCTCTCCATCGCGGAGATCGCGGCCGGACTGAGCAGCGCGACCGCGTCCTCGCGCGGCCGACTCGAGATCACCGACCGGCCGGACGGCGTCACCATCGTCAACGACGCCTACAACGCCAACCCGAACAGCACCCGCGCCGCCCTCAAGGCCCTGATCGCCATGGCCAGCGAGCGGCGCAAGATCGCCGTGCTCGGCGGGATGCTGGGTCTGGGCGACCAGGCGGAGCCCGAGCACCGCGCGATCGGTGCGCTGGCCGGGGAGCTGGGCATCGACATCGTCCTCACCGTCGACGGATTCAGGGTCGGCGAGGATGCGCAGTGGATCGCCGACGGATTCGGGACCGGCGACGAAGCCCGGTGGATCGCCGAAGGCGCCCGCGAAGCCGGCGCGCAGGTGATCACCACGGTCGACAACGCCGAGGCGCGCGTGCTGCTTGACGATCTGCTGCGCGGCGGCGACGTGGTGCTGCTCAAGGCCTCGCAGCCGACCGGTCTGCAGCCGCTCGGTGAGCAGTTGGCCGGACAGTCCGAGGCCACCGGCGCGGCGCACTGAACGCGCGCCGTCCTTTTCCGGCGTCCACCTGAGCCGATCTGGCCTGGGCGGACGCCGAGAGCCGTGCCGCGCGGACAAGCATCCGCGCGGTACGGCCCCTGGCCGCGCCGTGAGCAGTTATGCGGGCACTCGGGCGAGCACCGCGTCGATCATCACGTCGAGCAGCTTCGGCAGCGGGATCCCGCCGTACGCCCACAGCCGCGGGTAGAGCGAGTGCGCGCTGAATCCGGGGAACGTGTTGATCTCGTTGAACACCGGCTCCACCCCGTCCCGCAGCAGGAAGTCCACCCGGGCCAGGCTGTTGCAGCCGATCAGCTCGAAGGCCTTGATCGACAGCCGCTGCAGCTCGGCCGTCAGCTCAGGGTCCAGCGACGCCGGGAGCAGGATCTGGATGGCCTCGTCGTCCTGGTACTTCGCGGTGTAGTCGAGGAAGTCGCGCCGGCCCTCGACCAGGACCGTCTCCACCGGCACGCTCGCCTCGAGCCGGCCGTCCGGGTGCTCGAGCACCGCGACGCTCATCTCGCGGCCGATCACGCTCCGTTCGACCAGCACCTTGTCGTCCCACTTGCGCGCGACGGCCAGCGCGGCCTCGAAGTCCTCCCAGCTCTTGACCCGGCTGACCCCGACGCTGGAGCCGCAGCGCGCGGGCTTGACGAACACCGGCAGGCCGAGCCGCTCGCGGTCCGCCGCGTTCAGCTCCTCCTCGTCCCGGCGCAGCGTGGTCCACTCGGCGACCTGCAGGCCGTTGGTGAGAAGCATCCGCTTGGCCGCGTCCTTGTCCATGCTGAGCACGCTGGCCTGCATGCCGCTGCCGACGTAGCGCACGCCGAACACGTCCATCAGCGCCTGCACCGTGCCGTCCTCGCCGAACGGGCCGTGCAGCGCCGGGATCACCACGTCGGCCGCGGCCAGCACGCTCAGCGCCAGCTCGTGCCCGGCGCCGGTGCGCACCGCCGGATCCGGGGTGGCCGCCAGCAGGGCCTGCGGCTCGGTGATGCCCGCGGGCCAGTCGGCCGGCCCCGGGATCCAGCGGCCCTCGGGGCTGATCCGCACCGGCTGCACGGCGTAGCGCGCGCGGTCGAGGTAGCTGATGATGGTCGCGCCCGAGGCGCAGGAGATGTCGTACTCGCCGCCGGGACCGCCGAAGAGCACCGCGATCCGCAGCCTGCCGCCTTCGTCGGCGGCCGAGCCGTCCGGCGCGGCGGCCGGGAGGTAGCGGCGCGGGACGAGCGGGCCGATCCGGGTGAGCACCTCGTGCGCGGCGGTGCCGGCCCACTCGGCCCAGTCGGCGACGGTCGGCTCGCCCTGCGTGCCGGGGCCGAAGACCACGACCTCGTCGCCCATCTCCACCTCGGCCGGGCCCGCGTCGGCGATGGACGAGGTCATCGTGATCCACCCGGCGATCGGCCGCCGCGCGCCCGCGATCCACAGCTGCGCCTTGCCGGACGCGGAGCGCGGCAGGCCGTCGGCGTAGCCCAGCGGTATCACGGCCAGCGTCCCGGCCTCAGGGGTCTGGTAGAGGTGCTCGTAGGAAACGCCCTCGCCCGCCTCCACCTGCCGGGTCATCACCACCCGGGTGCGCAGCGTCATCGCCGGGATCAGCCCGAACTTCCGGCCGGCCGCCGTCTCGACGCCGTACATGCTGCTGCCGACGCGGATCAGGTTGTGCCGTGCGGGCGGGTTCACCAGACCGGCCGCGGAGCTCGCGATGTGCGCGATCCGGTCGGTCAGCCCGGCCTGCTCGGCCACCCGCAGCGCCTCGTCGAACACGTCGAGCTGGTGCAGCGTGATCGGGTGCTCCGGCTCCAGGGTGCGCACCAGATGCGACCAGATCGCGCGCACGTGCACGAGGCCCTGCTGCTCGAGCCGGGCCGCCGCCTCGACGAGCGCCGGCCAATCCGCCGGCGATACGCCGTTGCGGTGCAGACCGGTGTCCACCTTGAGCTGGATGTGCGCGGTGCGCCCGAGCCGCTCGGCGTACGCGGCGATCCCGTCGAGGTGCGCCTGCGAGGAGACGGTCAGGTCGATGTCCGCGAGCAGCGCCTGGCTCACGTCCTCGTCCGGCAGGTGCATGAAGGCCAGGATCGGAGCCTGGATCCCGGCGGCGCGCAGCGCCAGCGCCTCGGCGGGGAAGGACACGCCGAGCCAGGTCGCGCCGTGCTCCAGCGCGGTTCGGGCCACCTGCGCGGCCCCGTGCCCGTAACCGTCGGCCTTGACCACCGCCATCAGCGCGACGTCCGTGTGCTCCCGGTAGGTCCGCAGGTTCGCGGCGATCGCGCCGAGGTCGATGACCGCCTCGGTCTGCCGCTCGCCGTGGATGAACGGGGTCTCGGGTACGCGCGAGCCGATCTGGGGAGCAGGGCCGTGCGGGAGCGGTGCATTCACTGGGTCAGACCACCAATGTGAGTAGGGGCGTACTGGAGGGATTCTGCTGCGGTGGCGTCAATATCCTGTCTACAACCGTTAAACACGGCCGGGCCCGCGGCCGGTCAGCGGGCCTGCCCGGCCAGGTCGGTGCGCAGCGCCCGCAGCGCGTGCCGGGTGCGCGTCTTGACGGTGCCCTCGGGGATGCCGAGCGTCTCGGCCGTCTGCCGCATGGTGCTGTGCAGGTAGTAGACGTGGAAGAGCACCGCGCGCTGCGGGTCGGAAAGACCGGCCATCGCGCGGTTGAGCAGGGCCCGGTCGAGCACCTGCTCTACGTCGTCCTTCCCGGCCGGCAGATGCCCGAGCGGTTCGTCGCCGCACTCCGTGGGCCGGGCGGCGCGGCTGCGCGAGGCGTCGATGGCCAGGCGCCGCGCGACCGTCAGCAGCCAGGGGCGGATCGGCCGCTCGTCCAGCGTGTGCAGATTGCGCCAGGCGCGCAGCATGGTCTCCTGCAGCAGGTCTTCGGCGGCCTCGCGGTCGCCGCGGGTCCAGCCGGATATCGTGCGCAGCAGCGACGGGCCGTGGGTCGCGTACAGCACCCGCATCCGTTCGTCTTCCACCGGGGGCTCGGCGTGCTCAGCCAGGCGGGTTCGGGTCATCGCATCCACGCTGGAAGCTAACCCGGGGCGATCAACGGGCCGTCTACGCCGTGTCAACGCGGCCTGTGCTAGGCATCACGGCAACCGAATGCCGTCTCGCGCGTCTCAGCTGCATAAGGGCTATTTAAGGTTCGCCGAGCACGCCCTTCATCGGAGTCTCAGGGTATCTTCAGTGAGATTCACGGATGTCTCGCACGGCAGCGGAGCGGAAGATCATCCATGACCGCAGGCAAGTCTCGGACGCCATCCACCACCAGGCGTCCGGTGAGCGGGGGAGGCTGAGGTAGATGTCGGAGTTCAGGTTCCAGTTGCTGGGGCCGGTGCGCGCGTGGCGGGACGAGACGGAACTGGAGGTCGGTCCGCCGCAGCAGCAGGCCGTGCTGGCCGTGCTGCTGCTCTCGCGCGGCGGCCACGTCGCCATGGCCACGATGCTCGACGCGCTGTGGGGCGAGCGTCCGCCGAAGTCCGGCGCCGGCGCGGTGCGCACCTACGTGTCCCGGCTGCGGCAGATCCTCGGCGCCGCGGACCCGGCCGCGGACATCGCCATCGAGCCGATCGGCGACGGCTACGCGCTGCGCGGCGAGGGGATGTCCGTGGACGCCGAGCTGTTCGAGCAGCGGGTCCGCGCCGCGCTGGCCGTGCGCCGGGACAGTGCGGAGGCGGCCGAGCTGTGCCGCGCGGCGCTCCGGCAGTGGCGCGGCGTGCCGCTGGTCGGCGTGTCGGGGCCGTACTTCGAGCCGGTGCGCACCCGGATGATCGAGATGCGCGCGGACGCCGCCGAGATCGAGGCGGCGGCGCAGGTGGATTCGGGCGACCACCTCGCGTCGGTCGCGAATCTACGGGCCCTGATCACGTCGTATCCGCTGCGGGAGAACCTGCACGAACTGCTGATGCTGGCGCTGTACCGGGCCGGCCGGCAGGCGGACGCGCTGGACGTCTACGAGCACGCGCGCCGGATCCTGCGCGACGAGCTGGGGATCGAGCCGGGCCCCTCGCTCAAGCGGATGCAGAAGCGGGTGCTCTGCGCGGACGACGACCTGGTGCCCGAGCGTCGCGTGCCGGTTGGCGCGGTGGATGCTGCCGACCGCAGCGATCGGCTGGAGGCGCTCAGCCGCCAACTGCTCAAGTCGGGCGGCACCGATTCGCGCACGGTGATCACGCGCGGTCGACAGGGCACCTCTCGTGCCGCGCGGACCGTGCGCGGCGAGACGGCCGGAAGCGCGCCGGTCGGCCTGCTCGGCGTACCGCGCTGGGCCGAGGAGCCCGGCGGCGGTCATCAGCCCGCGTCCGCGACGCCCGGCCCCGGCCTACCCGGCGCCGGCCTGATTCCCACGCAGCGCAACGGATCGCGCGAGCCCTCGCCCCTCGCGCGGCGTCTGCAGGCGGCCAGGCAGCGCGCGTTCATCGGCCGTGAGTGCGAGGTCGAGGCGTTCAGAGCAGCGCTCGACGACGCCGTACGGCCGTTCACGCTGCTGTTCGTGACCGGCCCCGGTGGGATCGGCAAGACCTCGCTGCTGCGCCGTTTCGCGCACGAGGCGCAGGAGGCCGGACGCACGGTCGTCGAGCTGGACGGGCATGGACGCGCCGGCGAGTGCACCGCGGCCGCCTTCGAGGCCGATGCGCGCCGGATGCTGACCAGGGACCGCGCGGTGCTGATCGTGGACGGTTTCGAGGAGTACCAGGGCCTTGAGTCATGGCTGCGCGAGGAGTTCCTGCCGAGGCTGCCGCTGGGCTCGATCGTCGTGTTCTCCGGGCGGGTGCGTCCGGCGCAGGACTGGCATACCGACCCGGCCTGGCACGAGATCCTGCGGGTGGTCGAGCTCGGCGCGCTCTCCCGGCGTGACGCGGCGAACCTGCTCTCGGCGCGCGAGGTCCCGGCCTCCCGCCGCGAAGCGGTACTCGCGTTCGCGGGCGGCAATCCGTTGGCGCTGACTCTTGCATCGGACGCCGCCAAGCGCGACGTGGCCGAAGCCGCGTCAGGGTCCTCATCCGGATCTGCGGAGTGGACGCCCTCGCAGGAGGTCATCGGCTCCCTGGTGCCGCAACTGGTCGGCGACGTTCCATCCGCCGAGCACCGACGCGCTTTGGACGTGTGCGCACTGCTCCCGGCGACGAACGAGGAACTGCTGCGCGCCGTGCTGCAGGACTCTGAGATCGACACCGGCGCGATCTTCGCCTGGCTGCGCGCCCGCCCTTTCATGGAGTCGGATCCGCGCGGAATCCACCCGCACGACGTGGTCCGCGAGACGCTGGATGCTGATCTGCGTTGGCGCGACCCCGAGCGTCACCAGCAGCTACGCGCCCGAATCCCGTCCTCCGCCGAGCACGGGCATCAGCACGAGTCCGCACACGATGCCGACGTCTCCCGCGACGAGTTCAACGTCGGCATCCGCGCGGCCCTACGCTCGTGGCACCGCCCCGACAAGCTCGCCGCGAGCGCGCTCGTACACACGCACCTCGTCCATCTCATCGAGACGGATGACAACGTCGTCGCTGCCGAGCAGATACGCACAGCTATAACCGAAGCTCTGCGCAAGCTCCGCGAGGATCGACACGGCGAGCGCCAATACCGCGCAGTGCGGACGACGTACGTGGACGCGGATTCGAAGCAGCAGCAGGCCGTGGCCGACGAGCTCGGTCTCCCCTTCGGCACGTACCGTCGCCACCTGGCCCAAGGCATCGACCGCCTCTGCGAACTCCTCTGGCACCGCGACCCCGCCGTCTGAATCGTCTCAGGCGTCTCAGGCGTCGAGGAAATCGCCGATCACGCGCATGTACAGGTCCCGCTCCTCGACGTGCGGCATGTGCGAGGAGTCGGCGAACTGGTGCCAGCGCGCACCGGGGATGTTGTCGACGTAGGGGCGCACGCAGCCGTCCGTCGCCTCGTCGTGGCGGCCGTTGACGACGAGGGTCGGCGCCTGGACGAGGTGCAGCCGGTCGACGATCGTCCAGTCCTTCATGGTGCCGGTGACGTGGAACTCGTTCGGGCCGTTCATGTGTCCGTAGACCGTCGAGTCCTCAGCGAGGGCCTCGTTGGTGCGCTCGACCTCGGGCGGGTTCGGCACGACGCGGCAGACGTGGCGCGCGTAGAACTCGGCCTCGGCGGCGCGGTACTCGGGGTGGTCGTAGGAGCCGGTGGCCTCGTGCCGCTCCAGCGCCTCGCGAACCCCGGTCGGCAGCTCAGCGCGCAGTTCGCCCGCCGCCTGCCGCCAGTCGGCCATCGACGCGGGGGAGTTGGCGATCACCAGCTTTCGCAGCCCGGCCGGGCGACGCACCGCGTGCTCGGCGGCCAGCATGCCGCCCCAGGACTGGCCGAGCAGGTCGTACTCGTCGACGATGTCGAGGTAATACAGCAGGCTGTCGAGCTCGGCGAGGAAGAGTTCGACGGTCCAGAACTCCGGCCCGTGGTCGCGTAGCCGCGTCGACCGGCCGCAGCCGAGCTGGTCGTAGTGGATCACGGCCCGGTCACGGGATCCGAGGTCGGCGATCGAGGCGACGTAGTTGTGCGTGCAGCCGGGGCCGCCGTGCAGCACGACGAGCGGGGGATGAACGGTGCTCTCGAGCTCGCCGCTGATCCGATACCAGGTCTGATAGTCGCGGAAGGGGGCGCGACCGGTCACGGTCGTCCCGGCGATGGGGGCATAGTGGTTCGAGCTCATCGGGATCGCTCCAGCCTGGTAGGCGGATTAATGGTATTGGCAAGAGACCTTTAAGCTGGAGTCTAGCGGCCCTGCCCACGGGCCCGCCAGACCCGTGCACAGTGCCGTGTGACCCTTCCGGAGGAATGCCGCGATGCCCACCACCTCGTCGAACCCGCCGCGCCCCGCCCCGCGGCCGACCCCGACGCCGTCGGCCGCGAGCGGGCTGGTGCGCGGCGGCGCGGGCGGAACGGTACGCGGCGCGGGCGCGGTCGCCCCGGTCACCGCGGCACGAGCGGTGGCCGACCGGCTGATCGCGGCCATCGCGGTGGGCGACTACAGTCCCGGCGAGCGGCTGCCGGCCGAACGCGAGCTGGCCGCGATGCTCGAGGTCAGCCGCGTCACCGTGCGCGCCGCGCTGGCGGACCTGCGCGAGGCCGGCTACGTCGAGGCCCGGCGCGGCAGGTCCGGCGGCTCCTTCGTCCGCACCGACTGGGGCACCCGCACCGCCGGCGCCGTGCAGTCGCTGCTGGGTGAGGACTGGGAGCGGATGGAAGAGCTCTTCGACCTGCGCCGGCTGATCGAGTCCCTGGTCGCCAGGACCGCCGCCGAGCGCCACACGTCCGAGGACGACGAGGCCATCGGCGCCGCCCTGCTCCGCTACGAGCGCGCCACCGAGCCCGTCGAAGCCCGCGCCGCCGACGTCGACTTCCACCGCAGCATCGCCGCCGCGGCCCACAACCCCTCCCTAGCCGCCCTGAGCCGCCAACTGTTGGCGCAGGTCAGCCTAGGTATCAGCCACGAGCCCTTCACCCCGGAGCTGCGCGACCGCGCCCTCCCGCACCACCTCGGCCTGGCCGACGCCATCGCCGCCGGCAACCCCGACGTCGCCGCGGAGATCGCCCGCGACCACTTCCGCATCACCGAGGACGCCTTGCGCGGGGTGGTGGAGCGGGCGGAGGAGGACTGAGCGTCAGTGTGCCGCGAAGACGAGGGCCAGGCCGATCAGGGCCGGGACGGTCTGGACGAAGATGATGCGGCGGCTGGCGGTGGCCGCGCCGTAGACGCCTGCTATGGCGACGCAGGCGAGGAAGAAGATGCCTGCCTGGAAGCGAACCGTGCCCGAGGACACTGCGGCCCAGACTAGGCCGGCTGCGAGGAACCCGTTGTAGAGGCCCTGATTTGCGGCCAGGGGCTTGGTAGATTCGGCGAATTCCTCGGCGAGGCCGAAGGCGGCGCGGGTCCTCGGCGTGTTCCAGAGGAACATCTCCAGCACCAGGATGTAGACGTGTAGCACTGCGATGACCAGGAGCGCGATGGTGGCGGCGATCGACATGCGGATAATCATCGCAGGTGCGCAGACGGTCGCCGCCCAACCGGCACAAGGTCAGTACTTCAGGTTCAGGGCACAACGATGAGCTTGCCCCGGGTGTGGCCGCCGCGGCTCGCGGTGAAGGCCTCGCCCGCCTTCTCGAGCGGGAAGGTCGCGGCGACCTCGACCGTCAGCGCGCCCTGGTCGACCAGCGCCGCGAGTTCGGCGAGCTTGGGGCCGTCCGGGCGGACCCACAGCCAGTGGCCGCCGTGCTGCTCGACGGTCGGGTCGGCGACGGAGACGTGGCGGCCGCCCGTGGCGAGTACCGCGAGTGTGGTCTCCAGCTGGCCGCCTACGAAGTCGGCCACCGCCGTGACGCCGCTTGGGCTCAGTGCCTTGATACGCTCGACGAGGCCTTCGCCGTACGTCACCGGCTCGCCGCCGAGGCTGTGGACGAAGTCATGGTTGCGCTCGGACGCCGTGCCGATGACCCGCGCTCCGCGTGCCACGGCGATCTGCACGGCCAGGCTGCCCACGCCGCCCGCCGCGCCGTGCACCAGCAGCACGTCGTCCGGGCCGATGTTCAGCCGGTCCAGGCTGTGCAGCGCGGTGAGGCCGGTCAGCGGGAGCCCGGCGGCCTGCGGCCAGTCGAGGGCGGCGGGCTTGCGGGCCACGTCCCGGGCCGCGACCGCGACGTATTCGGCGAACGTGCCGCCCTCCACGACGTCCTTGCGGGCGTAGGAGATCACCTCGTCGCCGATCGCGAACTCGGGCGTGTCCGGGCCGACGCGGGTGACGACGCCGGCCACGTCCCAGCCCGGGATCACCGGGAAGACGGCCTCCATCATGCCGTCCAGGTAGCCCGCCATCACCTTCCAGTCCACCGGGTTCACGCTGGCCGCCCTGACCTCGATCAGCACCTGCCCCGGGCCGACCCGCGGGTCCGGCACCTCGCCGTAGACCAGGTCGGCGTCGTCGGGGGTGTAGGCGTTGTAGGTCACTGCGCGCATGAGCTCTCTCCAGGTAGACGTCTCGTTCTTGAGCCAGGCTACGTCAGCTGATCTCGGTCCGCGCGACAGCGGCGCCGAGAGCCGCGGCGAGATCGTCGCGCAGGTCCTCGGCCACTCCGGGTGCGGCGACGAGCAGGCCGCCGTGCGGAGCCTCGGCCGAGCGGGGCGCCTCGGCGCCGTCGTGGCCGAACATCCGCGCGCCCGCCTCTTGAGCGATGAGCGCGCCTGCCGCTACGTCCCACGTCTGATATCCGCCGCCGAGCACGGTCGCCGCCGCGCGTCCCGTGGCCACGGTGGCGAGGGCGAGCGCGCTCGATCCCATGACGCGGACCGTCGACTCGCGCTCGGCCATGCGCTCGAGGAACGCGAGCTGGCCGGGCCACGGAGCGTGCGACGCCAGTTCGGTCAGCACGACGGTGCCCGCTAGATCAGTGGTCGTACTCGCCGAGATCGGGACGCCGTCGCGCCGGGCGCCGAGGCCGCGCGCAGCGCTCAGGATCTCGCCGCGTCCCGCGTCCGCGACGACCGCCACGAGCGGGCCGGACGCGTCGTGCAGCGCGAGGCTGAAGGAGTGCCAGGGCAGGTCGTGGGCGTAGTTCGTGGTGCCGTCCACGGGGTCGACGAACCAGGTGGGTACGCCGGTCGCGGCGGCCGGAGATCCGGCGGCGCCGAACTCCTCGCCGAGCACGGCGTGGTCGGGGAAGACCTCGACGATCCGTTCGCGCACATACGTCTCGATATCGCGGTCGGTGTCGGTCACGAAGTCGGCGGGCCCCGCTTTCGTATCGACCGTGGTCGGGCGCTGGTGCATCCGGTCCAGGGCCCACAGCGCCAGGATCTCGGCCAGGTACAGGGCACGACGCGTCGTCAGCATGCTGTGACCAATTCCTTCCGGGCGGCGACTAGTTTGACCAGCCGGTCGATGCGGTTGCTGATCAGGGCGTCCACGCCGGCGTCGAGCAGATCGGCCATATGTGAGGGGCTGTCGACAGTCCACGTGCTGACCAGGTATCCGGCCTCGTGCATCGCCGCGACCACGTCCGTGTCGAGCAGACGGCAGTCAGGGTTCAGATAGTTCGGACGGATCGACTCGATCGGCTCCCTAGGCTGTTCAGCAGGCCACGGCCGGTCGAGCGTTAGCCCTATCCGCGCCTCGTCTCCCGCCGCCTCGCGCACGGCACGCATCGCGCTCGCGCCGCCGACGAAAAGCATCAGTTCCATGGCCCCGGGCTCGTCGCGCACCTCGGCCACGCACTGCCGGGCGAATTCGGGCTCTACCATGTCGAGCATCAAGCCGATGCCGGTGGCCGAGGACAGCGCCAGTGCCTCGGCAAATGTCGGGATGCGGTACTCGTCCGCGACGCACAGCTTCCGGAGCTCATCAAAGGAGAGCTCTGCGACGCGGATATCGTGACCCCACAGACGAATCAGGTCAGCGTCGTGCAGCAGAATCAGCTGCCCGTCGCTTGTGCGCTCGAGGTCCACCTCGACCATGCCCGCGCCGAGGTGCACGGCGCTGAGCAGGGCGGGGAGGGTGTTCTCGCGGTGTACGTGCGGGGCGCCCCGGTGAGCTACGGCGAGGACCATGTCAGACCCCGCTCGTGACCGGAGCCGGAGCTTCAACCGCCGCTGCCGATTCGTCTGGATACCCGTGGGCCCGGGCGAAACGCACGCGGACCTCGCCGGAGACGGGAGGCGTGCCGACGGGGATGTATGAGCGCACCGGAGTGTCCGTGTCGGCGCCGTCGATCGTCAGGATCACCTCGCGGAAGTGGCCGCGCGGGACCTCGCGCACGACGCGGGCCGGAGCGCCTTCCGAACCGATCACGACGTTCTCCGGGCGCACGCCGAAGACGCGGGTCGAGTCGGCGAGCGCGGAGAGTTCATCGCAGGGCACTGTGGCGCCGCCGACGCGCACGTTGGCACCATCCGCCTGCCCCGGCAGGAAGTTCATCGTGCCGACGAAGCCGGCCACGAAGCGCGTTCGCGGCTCGTCGTAGAGTCCTGACGGCGTGTCCAGCTGCTCGATCCGTCCGGTGTTCATCACCGCGATCCGGTCCGCGACCGACAGCGCCTCGTCCTGGTCGTGCGTGACCAGCACCGTCGTGATGCCGATGCGCTGCTGGATCTCGCGGATCTCGTCGCGCACCCGCACCCGCAGCTTCGCGTCCAGGTTCGACAGCGGCTCGTCGAGCAGCAGCACCTGCGGCTCCAGCACGAGCGCGCGGGCCAGGGCGACGCGCTGCTGCTCGCCGCCGGAGATGTGCGCCGGACGGCTGTCGATGTGGTGGCTCAGGCCCACCAGTTCCAGCGCCGCGCCGACCCGGTCGCGCACCTCCTTCTTCGACAGTTTGCGCAGCTTCAGGCCGAAGGCCACGTTGCCGAAGACGGTCATGTGCGGCCAGAGCGCGTAGTTCTGGAACACCATCGCGGTCGGCCGGCGCTCTGGCGGCAGCGTCGTGACCGGTCGGCCGTCGATCAGGATCTCGCCGTGATCGGGCTCGACGAACCCGGCGACCATGCGCAGCGTCGTCGTCTTGCCGCAGCCGGAGGGGCCGAGCAGGCAGACCAGCTCGCCCTTGGCCACCGTCAGGTCGAGGCCGTCCACGATCGACCGGCCGCCGAGCGTCTTGCCCAGGCCGCGCAGCACGAGGCCGCCGTCCGGGGTCGCCGCCGCCGAGGATTCGGACATGTCGAGCTCTCCTAGCGCAGTTGGAAGCCCTCGGCGAGGCGACCGCTCATCACGTGCTTGCGCACGAGGGCGATCAGCAGCACCGAGGGGATGGCGAGCAGCACCGAGAACACGGCGGCGACCTGCCCGGGATAGTTGACGACGAGCTCGTACATGGTGCTCGGCATGGTCACGTAGTTGGGCGCGCCGACCAGGAAGGTGCCCTGCGCCTCGTCGAAGGACGCGAGGAACGACAGGATCATCGCCACCAGGATTCCGGGCGCGGCCAGCGGGAACGTGACGCGGGCGAACACCCGCCACGGGCGCGCCCCGGCGTCCCTGGCCGCCTCCTCCAGGCTGCGCGGCACCGAGCTGAACGCGGCGGCCGGCAGCCAGGTCATGAACACGAGCGTGCCGAGCAGCTGCACGATCACCACGCCGAGGAACGTGCCCATCAGCCGCAGCGAGTAGAAGACCCCTGCCATCGACAGGAACAGCCCGATCTTCGGGAAGGCGTTCGTCGCGAACAGCGCCACCAGCAGGAACCGGCGGCCGGGGAACTCGTACCGGGCGAAGGCGTACGCGGCGGGCAGGCAGATGATCGCCGAGACGATCGTGACCACGGGCGCGAACACCAGGCTCAGCCGGATCGAACTGCCGAGGTCGGCGCTGTCCAGGACCTGCGTCCACCACTTCAGCGTCCATGTGTCGGGCAGCAAGTGCGGGTACTGCCACGTGCCGGAGAAGGCGCGCAGCGCGAGCCAGACCAGCGGCCCGACGACGAAGAGCGCGAATATGGTCAGGAACGCGGCGAGACCGGCGCGGCGCGCGAGCCTGCCGAGCATGTTCGCCTCTTGAGACTGCCGGTCCATCGCCAGGTCGGCCGAGACAGCCGCGCCGGCCGTGTCGAGAGCGCTCACTTGCTCTTCCCTTCCTTCGCTCCGCGCAGGTTGGCCCGCACGTAGAACGCGCCGATGACCGCGGAGATCAGGAAGATCGCCACCGCCATCACCTCGGCCTGCTGCGGCTGGTTGAAGGACTCGAAGGTGTCGGTCATCAGCGGTCCGAGCATGTTGGGCGCGGACGGGCCGATGAGGTAGGGCACCGTGTAGCTGCCGATGACGCCGATCGCGGTGAAGGTGGCCGTGATCGTCGTCGGCACCTTGGCCATCGGCACCAGCACCGCACGTACCGCGCGGGCCGGGGTGGCGCCCGCGTCCCGTGCCGCTTCGAGCAGCGCGTCCGGCACGGCGTTGAGACCCGAGGTCATCATCAGCACGCCGAACGGCAGGCTCACCCAGATCTGGCCGAACGTGACGCCGACCATCGTGTAGCCGTAGACCGGCGCGTTGCTCCAGCCGAGCGCGGCGAACAGGCTGCGCAGGAAACCGTTGGGGGAGTAGAACTCCAGGATCGCGTAGGACGCGATGACCACCGGGATGAACATCGGCACCACGGCCAGGCCGGCGAGGATCTTGCCGATCCGCCCGCCGGCCAGCCGCAGGTAGAGCGCGATGCCCCAGGACAGCACGAGCACCACCGCCGTGGCCGCCGCCGTGACCAGCACCGTGGCCCACAGGCTCTGCCGGAACAGCGGGTCGCCGAGCACGTCGCGGTAGGCGCCGAGGGTGCCCCCGGCGCCGGTCACGAGGTGCTCGTGCTGCCCGATGTCGGCCAGGATGCTGTTGAACCCTCCCGAATATCCAAGAGTGAACATGACCGCGCTCACCACCGGCATGCCGATGAAGGCCGCGGCGACGAGGACGGGCGGACTGGCCATGACCAGCGCCCGCAGGCGGTGGGCTCGGGTCATCAGCCGGCGACCTTCTGCTGCCAGAGGCTGCACATGTCGGTGGTCATCTCGGTCGAGTACGCCGCGCGCAGGTTCGAGGTGTCCAGGCCGCTGAACTTGCTCTGCGTGGCGGAGGACAGCAGCGAGGTGCTGATGGCCGGGAAGCCGGCGAGCACGCTGACGATCGTCTCCTGCTGAGCGGGCTCGAGCACCCAGTTCACCAGCTTGAGCGCGGCGTCCTTGTGCGCGGCGTTGACCGGGATGCCGAGGTACGCGGCGCCGCCGGTGAAGGAGGGGTCGGAGAGCTGGGCCAGCTTGACCGTGGACGGCAGGCCGCCGGAGGCGAGAGCGGCCAGGCCCATGTCCGACCAGACCGGCGCCATATAGATGCTGTCGCTGTCGAGTAGGTCGAGCACGGCCTGGTTGCCGTTCGGGTAGACGTGCTGGTAGATCGAGGAGCTCAGGCCCTTGAGGGTGGCGAAGCCCTGGTTCCAGTCGCCCTCGATGCTCGGCACGTAGCCGGCGACCATCTTGGCGTTGTCGGCGGAGGAGACGTACTTGGTGAGCGTCGTCTCCACGAAGGCCTGGCCGGAGCCGCCGCTGCTCGGCGAGTTGTAGGTGAACTTGCCGGGGTTCGCGGTGATCCAGGCGAGCAGCTCGTCGAGGGTCTTCGGCGGGGTGCTCACGTACTTGGAGTTGTAGGCCAGGACGACGGCGGAGCCGCGGTAGGGCACCGAGGCGTAGTCGACCGGGGTCAGCAGCGAGGAGCTGACGTTCGCCAGGTTCGGCACGTTCGAGGTGGACACCTTCGCCAGCAGGCCGCCGCTGGCCGCGGTGGTGAAGCTGCCGTCCAGGATGTCCATGCCGGGGTCCTGGTCGGTCTTGATGGACGCGCCGAGCCGGGCCAGCACCGTGCTCGCGCTGGTGGTCCCCTCGACCAGGACGCGGACGCTGAATCCGGGGAAGGCCTTGGAGAAGGCCGGGCCGAGGTTCTTATTCCACAGGTTCTGCACGTTGACGTCGCCGCTGACGTAGACGGTCACCTGGGCGGGGGCCACGGTTCCGTTCGCGGTGGCCGCGGCGTTCGAAGAGCTCGCATCGTTGCCCTTGAACACGCCGCAGCCCGCAAGGGTCGCCGCGGCGGGGGCCGCAGCCAGGGCCGTGGCCAGAAAAGTCCGCCGCCTCATGATCTGACTACTCCGTTTCTCGGGCCGCCGCGGGGAGCGCCGGCCCGGATTACCGCTCGTTTGCCTTCGTCTGTTGACGCTTCCGTATCGTGATCACCGCGAATTACGGGGCGGCAGGGACCGAGTGGCCGTGTCATGAACAGTGCATACTTTGGACTGGCTTTGTGCGCAGGGTGACGATGTGATGCGATTAGGCTGTGAAATCTTGCAAGAGTTCTGGCGCAAACCTCGTCACGGTGGCCGTGGTAGGCGCAGGTTTGCGCGGCTCGGGCTACGCACGACAGGCGGTTGAGAGCGGTCGGGCGCGCATCGTCGCGGCGGCCGCCTAGCCGGCTGACTGCCCCCGGCGCGCCGCCGAGCGACTCCGCAAGCCCGGTCGGCGGGCGCTGCGCGGCCGCGTGCCGGGAACACCTGCTTCATGGTGGTGGAGCAGAGCACGGATTCGGGATCTTCGAACCCTGCCGACGACGAGGAGGCGGGCGATCCGCTCTTCGGCAGCGGCATCCATTGGAAGGCCGGTTGGAACCGGCACGACGTGCAGATCAGCCAGGTCTCGCTGCGCGAGGTCACCCGGCAGCTGCCGCGGCTGATCCGCGAGTGCCTGCGGTTGTCCTGGCGGGCCGACCGCCGCGCGGTGCTGATGGTGCTGGTGTGCCAGACCGCGACCGGGATCGCCACGGCCTTCGGGCTGCTGGCCACGAACAGCGTGCTGCTGAGCCTGTTCGCGCAGGGCCCGAGCCCGACCCGGGTACACGCCGCGATCCCGTCGCTGGTGCTGGTCGGCCTCGCGGCGGTGGGCGGCGCGATCACCTCGACGCTCGGCCGGGCCGCGAGCACCCGGCTGCGTCCCAAGGTGACCCGGCGCGCGTACGGCGAACTGCTGCGTCGCTCGACGACCGTGGAGCTGCTGACGTTCGAGCAGTCCGACTTCCACGACCTGCTCGACTCCGCGAACTACGGTGCGGGCTGGGCCGAGTACATGGTCGAGCAGCTCGCGGCGGTCGCGACGGCCGTCGCCGGGATGGTCGGCGCGATCTCGGTTCTCAGCGTGCTCAATCCGTGGCTCGTCCCGCTGCTGGTCGCCGCGTCGATCCCGGAGGGGATCGGCACGATGGTCTCCACCCGGCGCCGCAACGCCTCGCGGCTGAAGTGGCTGCACCGCGCGCGGCAGATGCGGCGGCTGTCCGAGCTGATGACCGAGACCACCCCGGCCGAGGAGATCCGCCAGCACGACGCGGGGGTGTTCCTGAACACGCACTACGCACTCCAGGCCGACGCGTTCGAGGCCGAGCAGACCCGGCTGGCGCGAGCGGACGTGTGGACGAACCTGAAGTCCAGCGCCGTTTCCGGGGCCACGGTGCTCGCGACGTACGCGCTGCTGCTCTGGCTGTTCTGGCACGGCCAGGTCCCGCTGGCCACCGTCGGCACCGCGGTCCTCGCGATCCGCCTCGGCACCGCGCAGATGGACAACATGATCCAAGCCCTGACGCTGGCCTACGAATACGGGCTCTACCTCAATGACTGGACAGAAGCCATCGCCATCGCCGACGCCGCGCAGATCCCGGCCACCGGCGTCGTGCCGAGCGGGCCGCCGACGACGATCGCGATCCGCGGCATGGGCTTCACCTATCCGAACAAGGACAGCCCGGCGCTGACCGACATCGACCTCGACATCAAGGCCGGCGAGATCATCGCGCTCGTCGGCGAGAACGGCTCGGGCAAGTCGACCCTCGCCAAGCTCATCACCGGCCTCTACACGCCCACGGTCGGCACGGTGGCCTGGGACGGGGTGAATACCGGCGAGCTGGCCCGCGCGCGGATCAGCGGGTACACAGCGTTGCTCGCGCAGAACTTCCCGCGCTGGCCGTTCACGCTGAAGGCCAACATCGAGATCGGGCGGCACGAGCGTGACGACGAGCCGGAGCTGCTGAGCCGGGCCGCGCGCCTCGGCGGCGCGGACGACGTGGCCGCCGACCTCAAGGAGGGGATCAATACACTGATCGCAAACGAGTTCTTGGGCGGCGTGGGCCTGTCCGGCGGCCAGTGGCAGAAGGTGGGCCTGTCCCGCGTCTTCTTCCGCGACGCGCCGATGCTGATCCTCGACGAGCCCACCTCCTCCCTCGACCCGCGCGCCGAACTGGCCACGTTCGAGACCGTGATGGAGCTCGCCGCCGACCGCACCGTGGTCCTGGTGACCCACCGAATGCACTCGGTCAAGCGCGCCGATCGCATCGTCGTGCTCGACCACGGCCGGATCATCGAGCAGGGTACGCATGCGGAGCTGATGGGCCGGCGGGGGCACTACCACGAGCTGTTCACGATGCAGGCGGAGGCGTTCGGGGTGGGGGAGTGAGGGTGGGGGTTGGTTTACGGTGTACGGTCGGCCTTCCTACGTTCCGGTGCTTCGCTCCGCTTCGCGCCGGACCTCGTACGGGCACGCTGGCGCTGGCGCTGGTGGTGGCGTTGAGGTTGTGGGACCGCCCTCGTCGCTCCGCTCCTACGGGCGACTGCCGTCGTCCTCCCTCGTACCTCGGTCGTCCTCCACGCGTACGTCGGGTGGTGTCTGACGTCGCGCTGGCTCCCTGCGCCGAGTTGTGCTTACTTCTGCGCTGCTTCGTCTTCCAGGTCCGCTGTTCGGTTCAGTCGGGTGAGCTGTGGCAGCAGTTCTCGCACGGCGCGGGTGTCGGAGTAGGGCAGGACGATGGGGACGATCTCGTAGAGCAGATCGGCGGCGAGGCTCACGTCCAGCTCACGCGTCAGCGTTGCTGCCGCGCTGCCGTAGTCGAGGCAGAGGTCGAGTTCCCCGGCCATTGCGGCGACCAGGGCGCACTCGGCCAGCACGATCGCGCGGGACTTGACCTTCGCCGGGCCGAGCGCGTCCAGGGCTTTGGCCGCGTGGTTGGTCGCGTCCGGGTCCTTGAGCAGGGCTGCGGTGTGTGCGATCGAGGACAGCAGCCGGGCGCGGTATCACAGGGAGAGCAGATGCCGGACGGGGAGTCTCGGGGGTTACGGGGAGCGCTTCACGATGATCGACACGTCGCCTTCCGCGTGGAGGTAGCTGCCGGTGTCGGCGAGGCGGTCCACGAAGGTCGATTGAGCGGAGTCACGGAGGGTCGCCGGGAACGGGATGGCCCATGCCGCTAAGGCGTTCTCGATCAGTTCCTTAGCCTCCGCCTCGCTGACAGCGGAAGGGCGCAACTCGCGTCCTCGGATGGTCATCTCAAGTTCGTACACAGCGTTACCGCCAGTCCTCGCGCTCGCAGATCTCCACGAGTTCCCGGGCGCGCTCGCGGAGCGGCTGTTCCGCCTCGGCGTGGTAGCCGTTCTCGATGATGTGCAGCGTCTCCGTGATCACGGCGAGTTCCGCGAACCGTCCCTGCGGGCCATCGAGGAGTTCGGCAAGTTCTTCGCGGGCGCGTGCACAGGTGTAGGGAGCCCGCACCGCGCACGTCACCAAATGCGCGGCGTCGTGTCCGGCCGGGGCCAGGCCCCAGGTTTCCCAGTCCATCAGTACGGGACCCTCTCGGGTGATGTTGCCGAAATGTAGGTCGCCGTGGGCCAGGGTCCACCGCTGCACGTGGGTGGGGATTTCCGGGCGGCCCAGGCGCGCGGCCATCTCCCGGTTCAGGTATTCCTGCCCGACAGCGTGCCGATCTGTCTGGACCTCGACGGCGGCCAGTCTGGTGAGCGCGGCGCGCAGCGTGGTCCACCACTGGTCGGACACGTCCAGTTCGCCGGTGAGGAAATGCCCCCCGTCTGTGCACGTGTCAAACGGCAGATATTCGAACAGTTCGGCCCGGTACTCGTAGCCGTCGCCCGCGAAGTCGTACCACCGCAGCAGCACGGGGCGGGGAATGGTGGGCGGCAGCAGCCGTGACGCGTCCACATTGCCCGTCCACAGCCGCCCCCTGCCCCGCCCTTCTCGGGCACTGCACACGCGGAGCCACGCCTTACCGTCGTCCGTCTCGGCCAGGGTGCCGATCGACCGCACCCCCGACCGTGCGGGACCCACGGGGCTGACGTCGAGTTCGGCGGCGGCGCGGGTGCAGGCGGCGCGCATGCGCTGCTCGGTTTCCTCGTCCTTCAGTATGTGCACTGCTCGACTCCCTAGACGGTGTTCTGAGATCTCAAGCGTCCGGCTGGCACGGGTAGGCGTCGGGCGCACACTCCGCGCCAGGGTCGCACGGCTCGGCCGCCTTCGGGATCAGCGCGGCGAATTCGGCCATCTCAGCACCGTCCAGAATCGCGCTTAGCGGCGAGACACGCACGTTCCCGGCCGTCATCCACGTGGACATGATGCACGGGGAAACATCGCCATTCGGCCCGATCGCAGCCACGCCATCACCGCACCGCCCGCACAACTCATTCACGTCGCACCCGGCGTGGCTGCTCTGCCCACGCCCGAAGTGGCGCATCCGGTCGGTGCCGATCTTCTCGACGCCAAGGGACGAGAGGTCGGTCTGCGCCTGGCTCACCCGCTGGCCGGGGAAGACATGGATGACGCCGGTTCGCAGCGGAATGCCGAGTTCGACGGCGCGCGCTACGTTGGCCCGGGTCTTGCGGTGGCTGTCGCGGCCGGTCACCTGGTTGTGCTCCGCTTCGTCGTCCGAATAGTAGGAGGTGGCCAGGCTCACGCCCTGGCGCTGAAAGAGATCCCACCACTCGGGCTTGATGTGCGTCAGGTTGCTGAAGACCTCGACGGCCAGACCGACGCTGAGCGCGTGGTCCACGAGTTCGGAGAAGTCCGGGTGCATCGTCGGCTCCCCGCCGATCAGCTGCACCATGTGTACGCCACTGACGGCGGCCTGATCGAGCACGTTCATCCAGTCGTCGCGCTCCATGGTGCCGTGTCCGCCGTCCGGTCCAGAGCCGTTATAGCAGTGGGAACACGCGAGATTGCAAGCACGCGAGATGTCCAGCCACAGGAAGGTAGCGGTCTTCGGGCGGTCATCCACGATGGTCATGGGTTGGTCCTTTCGCGGGTTGGCTGAACGGGCGACGTGGGCGGTTCCTCGGTCCGGATGACATCCCTGTCGGGCTCTTCAGCGGAAGCGGCGCGCCAGACGGTGACGGCATCCGCTTGAGTGGAGAAGCCGAGAGCTTTGTTAGCTACGCCCGGCTGAGGCGCGAAGTGAAGGATGTGGATCATCCCCGGTCCGGTTTGCAGGGACAACGCATCCACGGATGCAACCTGTCGCAACGTTCCGAGATCGCACAGCCAGTCGCCTGGCTTGATCTCGTTCGGGTGCACGATGAGCGGCTGCCGGTCGTCGAAGGTCTGGATCCTGGTCGCGGGTCTGCTCTGGCCGCTACTCGTGTTGCTGCGGGCGGCGAGTGGTCGCGGTTTGGCGACGGCACGGGGCGCCAGGTCGACGTTCCCGGGGTCGCACGCGGGAGCACCGCAGAAGCGGGCAACGCCACGCCTCCGGTGCTGGTGGTCTCCCTGCTCTCGTCCATGTCACCAGTACATCCGGCTGGAAAGCCGTTGTGGAGTTGGCCATGTGTGGGCCAGTAAGGCGTACCGGTGAGTGCGCTTGGGGCATACTCGTAATATGGCTATCGGTCCGCTGATCCGTGATCTTCGGCTCGTGAAGGGTATGAGCCTGGCGGAGTTGGCCGCCGAGGTGTGCCGCTTGTCCGGCCGTGACACGGTGACTCGGCATGATGTCAGCCGCTGGGAGTCGGGAAGACGAAGTCCGCAAGTGTATTGGCGTCGCTACCTGGCTCAGGCGCTCGAAGTGACGGTGGAAGACTTGTCGCCTGTGAATCGTCGTGAGTTCGTCGCTGCTGCGGTCAGCGTTCCCGTGATATCGAGCTCGGATGTTCGGCGCGTTGGCACTGCTGACGTGACGGAACTGCGCGAGCGCTTCGCCCGTTTGCGTGACCTCGATAGCTACGCTGGCGGCGGAGACACATACCGATTGTTCATCGGTGAACTTGAATTCACCCAAGACGTGCTTTCTCACGGTTCGCATGGTGACGTGGCGCTGCGCGCGCTGAGTGCACTCGCTGCCGAACAGGCGCAGCAAGCCGGATGGGCTGCGTTCGACGCCGGGCATCTCGCAACGGCCTTGAAGCTCTACGAGTACAGTCGGCAGGCGGCCGAGGCGGCAGGGAGCCCCGATCTAGCGGCCAATGCTCTGATTCAGACCGCGTACGCCACGACGAACAGGCGGTCAGTGGACGCTGCGGAGGCCGCGTGCCGCAAGGTGGACAGAACGGAATCTCCGCAGACCCGAGCACTACTCGAATCGCGCAAGGCCTGGTCATATGCCGTCGTAGGTGATGCGTCGAAGGCGGGGGCCTCCCTGGACGCGGCACAAGCCGCGTTGGACGAGGGCGCTGGCGCAGTAGCACCACACTGGGCACGTTGGATGGATGCGACCGAGCTTGAGATCATGGCCGGTCGAGTGTGGGCCCTGTTGCGTGCACCGCGACGTGCGATTCCCGCGCTCGAGAACGCGCTGCGTTCGTATCCTGATCAGTGGGCTCGGGATAAATCACTGTATCTGACAAGTTTAGCTGACGCCTATCTTGATGCCGGTGAGACTGAGCGCTCAGCCCAGGTTACGAGCTCCGCGATCCGGCTTGCCGAGCGTGTGGCGTCGGTGCGCCCGGCAACGCGTATTCGAGACGTTGCCGGGCGGTTGGTCGCTGTTGGCGGCCCGGGGGCTTCCGCCGTGGAACGCGAGGCCGCTGCGCTCAGGCCTCCGATTCCGGCTCGGCTGTGACGGTGCGCTCGATCCATTCGGCGTAGCTGTCGAGGCACCATGTGAGAGGCACGGCGGAAACCTCCGGGCTGTCCCACGGGTGGGCCTTGGAGATGTGTGTCGCTAGCGCGTTGCGCGCTGCGGCAGATGTTCGCAGTGACACCCGCCACTCTTCGCCTTCGCCGAGCTCGCCGAGGTGCCAGAACACTGATACGGCAGGTCCAGTGACCTCCGCCCCGGCTGCAAGGCGCGCATGCACGGCCGAACGCGCGAGCTTGACGGCATCGTCACGGCTGGGGACGGTCGTGGTCACGGTCCAAACGCGGGCGGCATCCATGGCGATCAGACTAGCCGGTCGGGCTGGTCCGGTGGGCGGCCTGGCGGGCACACGGGTTTGGCGTGGCCTGGCAGGGTCGGCAGGGTTCTTACTCATCATGGGGCTGTGTGCTGTGGTGTCCCCTTGATGAAGTAGAGAAGGTATCCGACGCGTGCCCCGGCTCTGGGCCTGGCGCAGGGAGCCTACGCAGCGTCAGGCAACACTCGGCGTGCGCGTGGAGGACGACCGAGGCACGAGGGAGGACGACGGCGGTCGCCCGTAGGAGCGGAGCGACGAGGGCGGTCCCACGGCGCAACCGCCACCACCAGCGCCAGCGTGCCCGTACGAGGTCCGGCGCGAAGCGGAGCGAAGCACCGGAACGTAGGAAGGCCGACCGCAACCCGCACCCGACCCGCACCCAACCCCACGGAAATCCATCAATCCCATCTCAATGACGATGGTCCGCATCCGGCTGACGCGGATCGGCCGGATGTTCGAAGCCGTGCTCGAGGCGGACCGACTGCGCGACAAGCCGATCGAGCCATTGGCTGAACGCGCGCTCGCAGGCCGCGTCCAGCAGGCACCGCCTGATCGCCGGCTCCTCCTGCGAGAACGGACCGGCGTGCCGGTCACGGTTCCGCAAGTAGTAGGCACGCACCTCGTATTCGGGCACGTCGACGGTTGCGACGATCGTTCGGCGCAGCGCCCGGGCCAGTGGGTAGGCGGCGAGGACGGCCGCCGTGACCCCACCGGCCCGGAGCGCCTCGGCGAGCGCGACCGACTCCGGCCCGCCTTCGCAGGGTTCGCAGACCACGTCGTACACCGCGGCCTGCTGAACCACGAGCTCCTCCACCGTCAGCACCTGCACCAGCCAACGCCGCAGGTTGCGGCCCTGCGGAGTTCCCTCGGGCGGCAGCCGCGAGGCCAGCGGGCCCTCGCGGAGCGCGGCCATCCTGCGGTCCACCTCGGCCACGGTGATCGGCCGGGCGCCGACCCACGCCGCGACGGGCGCGCTCTGCGTGGTCACGGCCGCCGTCACGGGATCCTCACCTGCACCGGGACGACCTCGGTGTAATGCAGACGGCCGCCGTGTGCGATTTTGACCACGGCCCACCAGCTGCCGGGCCGCGCCGAGTGCGGCACCTCGATCGGGAAGACGACTTCGGCCTCGCCGCGCGCCGGCAACCGCGCCCCTGTGTTCCAGCGCGGGAACAGCTCCCAGGTGTGCCACGGGCTGATCAGCTGGGTCTGCACGTCGACCGCGTCCGCCGCGTCGTTGCTGAGCCGCAGCTTTAGCTCGGCGCTCTGCCCGGCGCGCAGCACGAGCGGACCTTCGGGCGTCAGTTGCGCGGTGACGGTCTCCGGCTCGCGCGTGCCGATCACGAGGCGCGCCACGTCCTCGTACTCGGTGCCGTCACGCGAGGTGCGGGCCCGCAGCCGGTATACGCCCGGCTCAGGATCCTGCGGCGGTGTGACCCTGACTTCGAAGCCTGCGAAACCGCCCGGCTCGACCAGGTACGACAGCTCGGTCGGCTCGATCATCCATCCATCCGGCCCATGCAGCGTGACAGTGCCCTTCAACTGCTCCTCGACGAGATCGCTGGCCACCGTCACGTCTGCGTGGAAGGGGCCTGATACCGCGATCTGCGTCGGCGAGACGTGCACCGCGAGCGGCGCGTTGCCGATCGGCGCCGGGCCGGTGTTGTTCAGCCAGTAGCGCGAGTAGACCGGCTGGAAGGGTTCGGTGAGGGGCCGGCCGGGCCCATCCGGTTCCGCCGAGTCTGGTACGTCGATCACGGCTTGACGAATCGCCGCGCCGTCCAGGTCGATGCGTACGCTCCGGCCGTCGATCGCCAGCGGCTTCCCGGCGCGTTCCAGCAGGTCGGCGTCGTGTGCGGACGTGGGCTCGGTCCACAGCCGCAGTTCGGCCTCCGTCGCCGAGCCGGTCGCCTGGTAGACGCGCGCGGTGATCTGCGTTGTAGCAGGGGTCGGGGTTACGCCGTGCGCGTGCGGATTGCCGGTCGCCTTCAGCGCGGCCAGCACGACCTCGCCCGCCGGTTCGACGCTCAGGTAGCTGTGCCTCGTGGCGGGCACGTCGCCGACGACCGGCAGCAGCGGATGGTTCACGTCGTGCCCGCGCGCGACCAGCCCGGCCGCACGCCAGTCGCCGGGTGCGGTGACCAGCGTGTAGTCGAAGCTGTGGGTCCAGTGCTGCTGCTGGAAGTTCGATCCGTCGGGCGCGGTGCGCGCTGGCGGATCGATCCAGACGCCGGACGGCCAGCCGGTGCAGGAGCGCAGCAGTGAGATGTGCAGCGCGCCGCCGCTGTCCACAGCGAATCCGGGCGTGCCACGATTGACCAGGCCGACGGTGTAGTCGTCGAGGTCTGGTTCAGCCTGTGCCGGAGTGGCTGGAAGATCAATAGACTGACGCACGACTACGCAGGCATCGTCGAGATCTGTGATCAGCGCGGCCGCCGCTGCTTCCGCGCCGCCGGTAGCGTCCGCGAGGATCAGCACCGGCAGCGCGTCGTGCGCGGTCAGGTCGGCGTTCGGCACCCAGACCTCTGACAGCGGACGCGCCGCGGGCACCCATACCCGCGCGCGTCCGTGGGCAGCTAGCTGGCGCTCGAGCTCTGCGGCGTACTCAGGAGACGCGGCGAGCACCTCGGCGGTGAACGCGTTTTCGCCCGGTCCGCCGAGCGTGATTCGCGAGTCCGGCAGATTCGAGTCCACCGCGAGCCGGCCGTAGCGCGAACCGGTGCCGGTCGAGGTGGTCGCGGTCACGCCCTGCCGAACCAGCGCCACGGAAAGGTCGCGGGCCGGGCTGCCCGGCGTGGTGCCGCCGTCGGCCGCGACGATCTCGGTGATCCCGAGCGCGCGTACCGACCTCGTCTGACCTGCGCTGTCTTCCACCCGGACCCGCGCGGTCGAGGAGAGCGCGAACCAGTGGTTGGCCGGGTTGTCGAGCGTCCACGGGGCGGTCGCGGTGTCCGCCTCGATGAGCCCGAAGCCACGGCCGATCACCGCGTCCGCCACCTCGCTGACCGGCAACGCGCCGGGAACCGCGACTGGCCAGCGTACGCGCAGCAACTCGTCCCTGCCCTCGAACTCGTCCACGTGTGTCGTCGCGTCGATCCGGTCCACGCCGTGCCACAGCGTCGTCTCCTGCGTGTAGCGCACCGGCCCTACGCGGCCGGTCACGGTCAGCCGACGGCCGAGCGCGGACTCGCTGAGGGTGACCGACTCGGCGGGTGCGGCCGCCGAGCCGGTCACCCGGCCCTTGGGGAGCAGGTGCCAGGGTCCCTCGCCCCACTTCGGGTGCGCCGGATACTCCTCGTAGACGAGCAGTTCGTTACCGACGCGGCCGCCCTGCAGCACCTGTCGCCGCTCGGTCAGGTCGAGTAGTTCTGATACGCAACCGCCGCGCTCAGGATCGACGGCGATCCGGTGGAATTCGTTCTCGATCGCGGTTCCATGGGACGTGGTCCAGCCGATGGGCGTCGGCTCCGCGGTTCCTATCACGCGCCAACTGCGGCGGCCGAGCGCCGGGACGTCCGCCGCCAGGAACACGACGTCTGCCGCGAGCAGCGAGCCGTCCGCGTGGTACTGCGGGTGCTCGGCGAGGACGGGCACTGATCCGCCCGCTTCATCGAACACGGCGATACCCGCGCTTCCGGTCACCTTCAGCTCTACTCGGGCGCGGACCAGATCAGTGCGCTGCCACGAGGAGGGGTTGAAGACCGTCACGTACCGGCCGTCCGCCGCATCACCCGTGCCTTCGCCGGTCAGCCGCGCCAACGAGCGTTCCAGCACGTCACGCGCCAGATCGTAAGCTTCGCGCCACCCCGTGAGAAGGTCCAGATACACCTGGTCGGACTCGGATCCGGTGATCGCGTCGTGGTGCGCCCCGTAGAGCAGTTGACGCCAGGCCTTGTCCAACGCAGCGTGCGGATACGGCTCGCCCGCCTCCGACCCCGGCCCGGCGACCGAGGCCAGCGTCGCGAACTTCTCCGCGTCGATCAGCAGCGCCTCCGCATGCCGATGCGCCTGCTTCGTGTCGATGAACGAGACGTCCTTGCCCGTGTAGACCGGGTTCATGTCCCGCGTCTGAGCCGCGGCGACCCGACCCTCGGCCTCAAGCTCGCCGCGTACCGCCGAGAAGAACTCGCGCGGCAGTGCGCACACGAAGCGCGGCCATATATAACGTGCCGCCCAGTCGCGGTGGATCTCGGTGACCCACTTCGCCGGGGGTGTGTAGTCGGTGCCGACCGGCAGCAGCACGTTGCGCGTGGCCGCGACCTTCTTCATCAGCAGGAACAGCTCGTACACGGCACGTTCGGCCGACGCTAGGTCCGCTGCCGAGTCGATCCGCCAACCCGCCGAGTAGTGCGCGGGCATGTAGTGGGTGAGCACGCCGTGACCCGAGGGCGAGACCCATTCGAACTCTGACGAGAACTGCATCGTCGACGGATCGCCCCAACCCTCCTCGCGCGGCACGTGCGTCCACAGCATCGGGCCCCACTGATGGAACGGCCCGCGTGCCCAGGACGACGAGTCGAGCCCGGCGTCCGCGACGAGGCCGGGGAACTGCGGGTCGTGGCCGAACACGTCGAGTTGCCACGCGGTGCGCGGGTCGCCGCCCAGCACGTCGGCCTGGAACCCGATGCCGTAGACCAGGTTCCGGATCGTCGCCTCGGCACTGGTCAGGTTCGTACTCGGCTCGTTGTACGTGCCGCCCATCAGCTCGAGCCGGCCTTCGTCCAGCAGCCTTCGGATATACGCGCGGTCCTGCGGGTGCGCGTCCCAGTAAGGCTTCAGATAATCGAGCTCTGCCAGCACGAACTTGTACTCGGGCTCGCGCCGCGCCGTCTCCAGGTGCAGCTGGATCAGGTCGAAGCCGGTCTGCTGGACCGTGTCCCGGTACTGCTGGGCGGAACCCTCGATCGAGTCCCACGTCGTCGTGTACGCGGCCTGCGTGTTCCACCAGACCGGGTCGTAGTGGAAGTGCGAGACCATCCACACGGTCCAGCCCGGCTCGGCGACGGTGAATACGGCTTCTGCTTCGGCGGACTCGCCACTCGCAGCCGACACGGAGACGACGACCGGCAGCTCGTGACCCGGCGACGTCCCCGGCGGGACGAGCACGCCCACCTCGATCGGACGCTCGGCGGACACCACCTCGCCGGAGACTCCGTCCCCGGAGACACGGACCGTGAGCTCGCCGGGCGGGGCCTCCACCTCGACGCGCAGCACCTGGCGCGGCTCGCGCCCGGTACCGACGAACAGTTCGGTCGAATCGACCCGGATGATACGCATCAATCAGCCCTTTACCGCGCCGGTCATGTTGAAGGCGCCACCGAGGAACTTGGACAGCACGCCGTAGAGCAGCACCACCGGCGCGGTGTAGATGATGGAGAACGCGGCGAGCTGCCCGTAGGCGACCTCGCCGTACTGCGAGAAGAAGGTGTAGATCGTCACCGAGGCCGGCTGCTTGTCCGGGGTCAGCAGCAGGATGAACGGGACGAAGAAGTTGCCCCATTGGGTGACGAAGGTGAAGATGAAGACCACTGCGATGCCCGGCGCCATCAGCGGCAGCACGATCCGCCACAGCGACTGGAACCAGTTCGCCCCGTCCGTCCACGCCGCCTCCTCCAGCGAGACCGGCACGCCGTCCATGAAGTTCTTCGTCATCCAGATCGCGAAGGGCAGCGAACTGGCGGTCATGAACAGCACCGTGGCCGGCTCCGAGTCGACCAGGTTGAAGCGCGCGTAGAGCGAGTAGACCGGCACCATGACCGCGGTGATCGGCAGGCCGGTGGCGAACAGGATCGTGTAGAGGAACGAGCGGCCGAAGCGCATCTGGAAGCGGGAGAGCGGATACGCGGCCAGCGCCGAGCAGATCACCGTCAGCAGCGCGGTGCCGCCGGAGAGGATCAGCGAGTTGAGCATCGGCTGGTAGACGGTCTGGACGTTCAGGATCGCCTTGAAGTTCGCCAGCGTGAAGTGCCAGGTCGGGGTGGCCGACAGGCCGGAGCCGGTCTCGACGGAGGACAGGATCAGCCAGGTGAACGGCAGCAGGAAGAGTAGGAACAGCGCCAGGATGACGAGGTAGGAGACGAGCGCCGCGGGACCGCGCTTGGGCGAGGTGATGCCGCCCGCCGGGCTCGAACCCCGACGCCGCCGGGTCGCCAACGCGGCCGGTTTGGGCGCGTTGAGGGGAACGTCGGCGGTGCTCATGCGTCCTCCAGTTTGATCAGGCGCAGGTAGATCAGCGAGAACAGGCCGCCGAGGGCGAGCAGCACCAGGGCCATCGCGGTGCCGTATCCCAGCTGGTAGAACTGGAAGGCCTCCTGGTACATGTACAGCGGCGTCGTCGAACTCTTAGTGCCGGGTCCGCCCCCGGTCATCACATAGATCAGCGTGAAGTCGGCCAGCGTCTGCAGCGTGATCAGCATCAGGTTGCTGACGATGGCGCGGCGGATCAGCGGCAAGGTGACGTAGCGCAGCCGCTTCCAGGGCGAGGCCCCGTCCACGGCCGCCGCCTCCAGCAGTTCCGGCGGCACGTCCGAGAGCGCGGCCGAGTAGACCAGCATGGAGAACGCGGTGCCGCGCCAGGTGTTCGCGAGGATGATCGCGAGCATCGGCGTCGTGTAGAGCCAATTCTGCGAAAGACCGAAGTGCCCCAGGATCGAGTTGAGGGTGCCGGTCTTGTAGAGGAAGGCGTACCAGGCGAAGCCGGCCACCACCTCGGGCACCACCCAGGCGCCGATGACGACGCTGTTGACGATCGTGCGCACGGCCCCGTTGCGCCCGCGCATGATCAGCGCGAGCAGCATGCCGAGCAGGTTCTGCCCGATCACCGCGGATCCGAGCACGAAGATCACGGTCAGCTCGAGCGAGTTGACGAACGCCGGGTCGGAGAACATCCGGCGGAAGTTCGCCAGGCCGGTGAACTGGGTCGAGGACGAGCCGGACAGCGCCATGTTGGTGAACGCCGCGTAGACGCTCCACAGCAGCGGCCCGGCGAAGAACAGCGCGAGCAGCGCCAGCGCCGGACCGAGCGGCAGCAGCCGGCCGAACAGCCTGCGGGTACGGCGCGGGCGGCGCGCACCCTTGGTCGGGATGCGCGCCGTCCGCGGCGACTGGGTCGCCACCGTCATGAGCCCGATGCCACGTTCGAGGCCCCGGCTATGCCGCTCACCTGCTGCTGCAGCGCGGACATCGCGGAGGACGGCGAGGACTGGCTCGTCATCACCGACTCCATCGCCACCTGGATCTGGTCGGAGATCTGCGGGTAGACCGGGTAGGCGGGCCGGAAGTGGGTGACCTTCACCAGGTTCGTGAAGAAGCCGACGGTCGGGTTGGTCGCCAGGTACTTCGGATCGGCGGCCACGTCCTTACGCACGGCGATCTGGCTGGCGATGATGTCGTAGTTGAGCGCGTTCGGCTCGTTCTCGGCCAGCGCCACGAAGTCGAACGCGGCCTGCTTGTCCGGGGCGTGCGCGCCGACGGCCAGCGTCCAGCCGCCGGACATGCTGGTCGATCCCGGGGCCTGGCCGTTCTCGGTCGGCATCGGGGCCTCGCCCATCGTCGTCGACCAGGCGGCCCACGGCTTGGTGCCGGTGGACGTCCAGTTGCCGGGAACCCAGGAGCCGTCGAGGTCGATCGCGAGCTTGCCCTCGGGGATCAGCTCGGTGGCGACGGTGGTGCCGAAGTTCGGGTTGAGCGCGTCCTCGACGTCGGGCGCGAGGCCGTTGGTGTAGATCTGCTTGATGAAGTCGAGCGAGGAGAGCATGCCGGGCGTGGACGGTGTCCACTGCTTCGTCGAGGAGTCGTACAGCTCGTTGCCGGTGCCGTAGAGCAGCATCTCAAGGCCCTGCATCGTCGCGCCCTCGCCGGCGCCCTTGCCCGAGTAGACGTTGAGCGGGGTCACGCCGGGCAGCTTGGCCTTGATCTGTTCCGCGGCGGCCAGCACGTCGGCCCAGGTCTTCGGCTGCCACGGGACCGGGAGTCCGGCCTGCTTGAACAGGGTCTTGTTGTAGTAGAGGGCGCGGGTGTCGGTGCCCATCGGCACGCCGTAGGTCTTGCCGTCGGCGCCGACCGCGGAGTTCTTGGCCGCGTCGGTGAACTCGTTCCAGTCGCTCCACTTCGCCAGGTACGAGTCGAGCGGGGCGAGGTAGCCGGCCTGGATGTCCGAGTTGATCAGGAAGGTGTCCTCGTACATCACGTCTGGCGCGGTCGACCCGGACCGGTTCATCAGCGTGAGCTTGGTGTAGTAGTCGTTCTCGTCGGCTTGGATCGGCTCGAGGTTGACGGTGTAGCCGGGGTGGGCGGTCTCGTATTCCTTCTTGATCGTCTGCATCTCAGTGTTGAGCTGCGTGAAGTCCCCGTACTCCTCGTACGCCACGGTGATCGTCTTCGAACTCGCCGTGGATGAGCTCGAGAGCGAGCAGCCGCTGAGGGCGGTGGTCCCGACGAGCAGCGCCGCGGCTGCCGCCAAGGTCTTCGTGCGTCTTTGCATCAAGATCTCCTAGTCCGTTACGACGGTGTGACGGGTGGAGCGACCGTTGTCGGGTTACGTAAGTCCATTTGATTTATGAAGTCAATACGTCGGGACGGGGTGGTTTCCCTCCGGGTGCCCGCCGCTGCTGAATCGTTATTCAAGACCCTGTGATACCATCTCAAACCGGGATGTACTACGAACTTTTCGCGGAAGGCGGGTTGAGCCAAGCTCCGATCTCGGCCCCGGGCTTCCGTAGTAAATCCATTTGATGTACAACGAAGCTCGGATACCGGTACCGTCCGGCAGGACGGGGCCGGAGCGCCGGATCGGTGTGGGCCGCGAGGGTGCCGAGCGATGAGGGGTCAGGAGCCTTAGGATGCGGCAGCAGGCGGGAACGAACCTGCCGAAGGTGGGCAGCTACAACCAGAACGTCGTCCTTGACGCGATCCGGTCCTCCGGCATGACCAGCCGGGTCGAGCTCGCCGAGCGCACCGGCCTGACCGCGCAGACCATCTCGGTGATCGTGCGCCGGCTGCTGACCGACGGACTCGTCCGCGAGGACGGCGCGCGACCTCCGGCCGGCGCCTCGGGCGGGGGCAAGCCGCGTACCACGCTGCGGGTCGAGCCGACCGCGGGCTACGCCGTGGGCGTGCACTTCGACCCGGGGCAGATCGCGGCGGTGCTGGTGGACCTGGCCGGCAGCGTCGTCGCCGAGGTCCGCCGCGAGGTGCATCACTCGGTGCGGCCCGAGGAGGCGGTCGCGCTGATGGGCAAGGCGGTGCGCAAGGTCGTGCGCGACGGGCGGGTCCCGCAGCGTCGGCTGCTCGGCGTGGGCCTGGCGTGTCCCGGGCCGATCGACCAGGACCTCGGCCTGGTGCTCTATCCGCCGAGGCTGGAAGGCTGGGAGCAGGTGCCGCTGGCCACGCTGCTGGAGGAGGCCACCGGCATGCCGGTCACGATCGACAACGACGCGACCGCGGCGGCCATCGGCGAGCGCTGGTCCGGCGTGGCCAAGAACGTCGGAAACTTCGTGTACTTATATCTGGGCACCGGCATCGGCGGCGGGCTGTTCCTGAGCAACCAGGTCTACCGCGGTCCGTTCCGCAACGCGGCCGAGATCGGCCATGTCTCGGTGGCCCCGGACGGCCCGGAGTGCTACTGCGGAAACCGCGGCTGCCTCGAGGCCGTCGCGTGCCCCGCCGCCATGGTCGCCGACACGCGCCGGCTGCTCGCCGAGGGCGGCGGCGGCGCGCTGGCCGCGGCGTACGCGCAGGACCCTGAGTCGGTGGACCACGAGGCGGTGTGCGCGGCGGCGGCCGAGGGCGACCCGCTCGCGCGTTCGGTGGTGGATACGGTCGCCGGGCACCTGTCGGACGTGGCCGTCGGCGTGGCGAACATCCTGGACGTCGAGCTGATGGTGCTCGGCGGCCCGGCCCTCGGCGCGGTCGGCGAGATCTACCGGGAGGCGATGGCCGAGGCGCTGGCCCGGCGGCCGATCGCCCGCCGCGTACATCAGACCTCTGTCTCACTCTCCCCGGCCGGCTCCGACGCCGGGGCGCTCGGCGCGGCCTCGCTGGTCTTCCACCGCTCCTTCGCCCCCCAGCTCACCACGCTGCTCAGCGCATGACGGCGTCTCGAGAGGAACACCCGTGATCGTGATCGACCCCGTCTCCGGAGCCGGGCCCGTCGCCGAGCAGGAGCCGGACGCGCGGCGGCCAGGCCCCGTCCTCGCGATCGACATCGGCGGCACGAAGCTGGCGGCGGCGCTGGTGGACGCCGGGGGCGCCGTGCTGCGCCGGGCCGAGGCGCCGACCCCGGTCGCCCGCCCGGAGGACGAATCGGCCGTCGCGCGGGCGCTGATCCAGCTGGCCGAAGAGGTCTGCGACGAGGTGCGTCCGCAGGCCGTCGGACTCGCCTCCGCGGGCCCGTTGGACCTGGTCGCGGGCACCGCAAGCCCGGTGAACATCCCCTCCTGGCGCGCGTTCCCGCTGCGTGACACCGTCGCCGGCGCCTTCGCGGGCGCCCGGACCGTGCTGGTCGGCGACGCCGTGGCCGCGGCCGTCGGCGAGCACTGGCGCGGAGCCGGGCGCGAGGCCGAGGCGCTGCTCGGCATCGTCGTGTCCACCGGCGTCGGCGGCGGCCTGGTCCTCGACGGCCGCGCGTACTCGGGTCCGACCGGCAACGCGGGACACTTCGGCCACATCCCGACCGACATCGAGCCGGTCGTCTGCGCATGCGGCATGGCAGGGTGCGTAGAAGCCCTGGCCAGCGGCCCTTCGATGGTCCGGTGGGCGAAGCGGCAGGGCTGGCGCGCGGAGCAGGAAGAAGTGGACGCCAGGACCCTGACTCAGGACGCCCGAGCCGGCGACAAGGTCGCCGTGGCCGCCTTCGATCGCGCAGCCGACGCCCTGGCCTGCGGCATCGTGGGCGCTGCGGCCCTGCTGGACCTAGACGTCGTCGTCATCGGCGGCGGCGTCGCGGCGGCCGGCGAACTGCTGCTCGACCCCCTCCGCGCCCACCTGCGCCGCCGGGCTTCCCTCGACTTCGTCAAGCGGGTCCGCGCCGTCCCCGGAACCCTGGGCCGCGACGCCGGCCTCATCGGCGCCGCCCGCTGCGCCCAGTTGGCGGGGGCGAAGAGCAGAGGCTAGCGGCTCGCGGACTTCCCTAGGCCGCGCGGAGGTCTCTGCCGTGGGCGGCGCTCAGCAGGTCCGGACTCAGGCCCACGAGGTGGATTCCCGGGGCGGTGCGCTGGAGCGATCTGACCAGGGCGACGACCAGATCCTTGGCTTGCGGGTCGCGTTTCGCGTCCCGCTGGTTCAGCCGGCGCCAGAGTGCGTCGACGGCGACGAGGTGGGCGGGGGTCGGATGGCCGGGGGAGGGCAGGCGCAGCAGGTCGAGGACGAGCGCGGGCGGGAGGCGGTGGACCTCGTCGGCGAGCCGAAGCAGGAGCTGCTCGCGCACTTGCGGATGGCCGATCATCGTGCCGAAGGCGTCGCGGTAGAGCTGCATACGCCGTTCCGGTGCGGCGTCGCGCTCGTAGTCGAGTTCTGCGATACGGAGCCCGGGCAGCGTTCGCCACTCGTCCTCGTTGCGCCAGCGCAGTGCGTCCGCCGTCGTACGCAACGCCGGGATACTGTGCAGGAGCAGCAGGCCGGTGCGCCAGTTCGGCAGGTAGGCCATCTCCCGGATCATGTGTCCCGAGGAGACGCCCGGCGGCACGGCCAGGTCGTAGGCAGCGTTATCGGGGTCTGATATCAGCACATCGTATTCGGTACGCAGGTGGCTGCTGGTCGGCGGCAGCAGGGCGATCACGTCGCGCACCGCCACCGGCGAGCCGTCCTCCCGGACCAGCAGTACCCTGAGTTGCTGGTCGGTGCGCACGACCCGCGCGCGGACCACGTCGATCAGGCCGTCCCACTCGGCCTTGGCGAACTGTCCGTGCCACAGCCCGGTGTGCCTCAACCAGTCTCCGACGGGCTCCCGTTCGAACGGCTCCGCGGTGTCCACCGGCTCGTCGGCGAGCAGGACGAGCAGGAGCGTCAGATTCGCCGTGTACGCGGCCAGCCGCCGGGGGATCGAGAGGCGTACGGGTTCGTAGTCGCGGTACGCGCGGTTGTGCGAGGGATAGAGCGCGTCGGACAGCAGCAGCGGGATCAGCCTTCGGATCTCAGTGCGCTCACGGTCCGGTACTCGGTGCAGCAGTTCAGTCAGGAAGTCGACGGTCGGGCGACGCTCCGCCAGACAGGAGAAGGACAGCGCCGCATAGAGGAAGCCGTCGACGAGGTGCTCGCCGGTGCTGGTCACGCCGCGTCGCAGCACTTGGTGCACGGCTGCCAGGTCGCGCAGCGCTCGGACCGTGAGCCACGCGGTCAGGAACTCGCCGAACGTGGCGTGCAGGAATTCGTAGCTGTGCGTCGGCTGGCCGCCTCGGCTGGCCTCCGAGGTGTGCAGGAAGAAGAACCGGCCGATGGCGTGCTGCGCCGCTGTCGGCACGTCCGCCGGCCGCTCTCCCGGGTCCCGTTCGCGCTCCTCCTCCTCGCTGAACAGGATCGGCAGGTCCCGGTCGAGCTCGGCGGCGGTGACCGACTGACGGCGCCGGGAGAACATCGCGAGCGCGACGACCGCGAGGCGGTGCAGTTCGCGTTCGGCCAACGCCTGCTGGCGTTCCGTGGAAAGACCCTGATTCTGCGGGGCCCTGCGCACCTCGCGGAGCGCGAAGTCGGTCAGCAACGCTTCGTAGAGCTCCGCGGGACCGAGGCCCGCGCCGTCGCGCTGCAACGCGTTGTCCGTCGCGTCGAACAGCGCCAGGAGCATCAGCAGCAGCGGCTGCCCGGCCAGCTCGGGGTGGGACAGCGCGGTCTCGGCCGGAAGCGGGCGCAGGTCGCGAGCCGCGAGCACGTCGCTGTTGTGCCTGGCCCAGACCGCGAGCCAGCGGCGCACCCGCGCCTCGTCGAAGGGCTCGAGCCGCACCGCGAGCGTGCCGATCGGGAAGCGGACCCGGTCGGCGACCACCGTGCGGCTGGTGACGATGACCGCCACGGGATACCCGAGCCGCGCCTGCGTGCGCTGGAAATCCCGCACCTGCTCCAGATAGTCGTACCGGTTCACGCCCGAGGCCTGGAGCAGTTCGTCGAAGCCGTCGAGCATCACGACCGGCAGCGCGCCCGCCGCGGCCTCCAGCAGTTCGGGCCAGCCCACCCGCTCGCCGGGGCCCCGGTAGACCGCGTGCTCGATCTGCTCGTGGATCATCGACTCGGCCGGGACCGCGCGCAGTTCGACCCGGAGAGGCAGGAAGTCGCTGCCCGCGAGCCGCGCCGCGAGCGCCTCGGTGAGCTTGGACTTGCCGGATCCCGGCTCGCCGAGCACGACCAGCGGGGCCTGCGTCGCCCGCGGCGAGACGAGGTATCCGGCCAGCAGCCTCTCGACGTCCGGGATCGAGTCCTGATCCAGCCACCAGTCGTGCTCGGCCGGAGCGTCGCCCGGAACCACCTCGGCCACGCGGCAGCTCGGGTTGACATACGCGTCGCCCAGCGTCGGCACCACGACTCCCTCGGGCGCCTGCGCGGAGCTGATCACCGGCTCGTCCAGCGCCGAGCGGTAGATCTCGAGCAGACCGGCATACGCGCGGTTGCCCGGCCGACGCGCGGTCGCCGAGGCGAGCAGATCGATCACGGCGGACAGCTCGGCTCCCAGCGCGTGTGCCTGCGACAGGCTCGCCCACACGGCGAACTCGTGATTGTCGGTCGCCAACCTGCGGTACGACTCGTCATACCTGCGCAGCGCGGACTTGAGCGTTGCCGCACCCGTCACCGCTGCCTGCATCCGGCGACGCTCGCCGGTGTTCAACTCGTCCCAGAGGCTCAGGCCCTGCGTGAACGACGCCACCCGCTCCGCGAGCCGCGCGTGCACCTGCCCCACCTCCTGCCGGGTCTTGGTGTAGGGGCGATGGCACTCCGGCAACGGCAGCCGATCCATGGTCAGCACCCCGATCAGCTCCACATAGCCGACCGGAAGGCGCTCGCCGGTCGCCTGGGCGACCTTCTCGGCCGGGGTCAACGCGAGCTGCTCCAGCGGTACCGGCAGGTCGGCCGACTCCAACGCCTCGAAGTACGCCGAGACCACGAGCACCGCGTGCGCCGCCGCGAGGCGCTGGGTGCGATCGAACCGGGACAGCCCGCTGCGCCAGTCCGCGGCCCGGTCGGCCAGCACCTGCCCGAAGCGCACGATGTCGTTCTTCAGCTCGAAGAGGTTGAGCGGGATCCCGGCATCCGTCCCGTTGCCGGTGCTCCAGGCCGCCGCGGCCCACGCCACCAGCCCGGCCGAGGCCGCGCCGTCCAGCAGCGCGACCAGGCGGCTGCGCCGATGGCCGAGGATCTTGAGCGCGTCCGCGTACGTCAGAGGCTTCGTCACTTTCGCCAGCTCCCTCCCTGGGCGCCCACGGCCGATACTCCCATGCACGCCGCGGCCTTACCAGGATCACCCAGAGTTCTGCGATGTCCGCGATGCCGCGCCGGACCGTGGCCGGTGCGATAACTCATCCGGTCGGCGCACGGCTTCCTCAAGTTTCCGCAAGCCCGGTTCCCGGCTCACCGATTCGTCCGGCGAAATCAGTGATCTTGCTGCTAACGTCGTGCGCGAATCTTGAGCCCTTGGTCCATGGAGGCGCGCCGTGCGGCACTACGTGATCACCGGAGCCGGTTCCGGCATCGGGGAGGCGGTCGCCGAACGGCTGCACGCCCGCGGTGACGCCCTGTATCTGCTCGCCCGCACCGCCGAGCGCGCCGAGGGCCTCGCGAAGCGCTTTAGAGCCCGCACGTTCGTCGCCGACCTGGCCGAGCCCGCCACGCTGGCCGCCACCGTGGACAAGTGCGAACTGCCCGACGAACTCGACGGGGTGCTGCACGTCGCCGGGGCGCTGCGGTTGGGCGCGGTCGCCGACCTCACACTCGACGCGTGGCACACGAGCCTCACGGTCAACCTGACGGCACCGGCCGAGCTGACCCGACTGCTGCTGCCGCGACTCAGGCACCCCGGCGGGCACGTCGTCTTCGTCAATTCCACGTCGGGCTTGAAGACGCAGCGCGAATGGGCGGCCTACTCCGCGGGCAAGTACGGACTGCGGGCGCTGGCCGACGCTCTGCGGGACGAGGAGAGCAGTACCGGCATGCGCGTCACCACGGTCTACCCGGGCCGAACGGCGACCCCCATGCAGGAGACCGTGCACCAGCACGAGGGCCGCGCCTACGAAGCCGGCCGCTGGATCGCGCCGTCCACGGTCGCCAGCACAGTCACCACCGTGCTCGATCTCCCGGCCGACGCCGAGATCAGCGACATCACGGTGAAGGTCGGTCCGAGCTGACTGATGACCGCTTGGCCCAGTGCACGTCACGTGCGCGGTTGAACGCCGCGTCGTCCCGGTCAACCGAGGATCGCGTCGTCATCGTGGTCCCCTTCGTTCGCGGCAGGCATTATCAACACCATGGTCAGGCCGCCGCCGGGGGTGTCGGCGGGGGCGAGGGTGCCGCCCATCGACTCGGCCAGACCGCGCGCCAGGGCGAGGCCGAGGCCGACGCCGCTGGAGTTGTCCCGGTCGCCGAGGCGTTGGAAGGGGCGGAAGACGAGGTCGCGGGCGCCGGGCGGGATGCCGGGGCCGTGGTCGGTGACGCGGATGCGCACCAGGTTCGCCTCGTCGCCCGGTTCGACCGAGACGCTGACCGGGGAATCAGTGTGCTGGATCGCGTTGGCGAGGAGGTTGGCGACGACGCGTTCGAGCAGCGGGCCGTCGGCGAGGATCGGGGGAGTGGACGGCGGCGGGGGCTCGATGCGGACGCGGCCCTCCGTGTCCGGGAGGCTCTCCAGCGCGGGGGCGAGGACGTCGAGGACGTCGAGCGGGGCCAGCCGCGGGCGCAGCGCCCCGGCCTGCAGGCGCGACATGTCGAGCAGATCCTCGACGAGATGCGTCAGCCGCGTCAGCGACTGGTCGGCGATCTCCAGCAGTTCCGCGCGGTCCTCGGCGCCGAGGGTGAGTTCGGGGTCTGCGAGGGTGCTGGTCGCGGCGCGCGCGGCGGCGAGCGGGGAACGCAGGTCGTGCGATACGGCGGCGAGCAGCGCGGTACGCATCTTGTCCGCGGCTTGCAGGGTCGCGGCTTCGGCGGCGGCCAGCGCGAGCCGCTTGCGTTCGAGTGCCGCCGTGGCCTGCGCGGTGAAGGCGGACAGCACGTGCCGGTCGGCCGTGCCCAGCACGCGTCCGCGCAGCGCGAGGACGGCGTCCGGCTCGACGGGGACGAGCGAGTCGGCGGCCTCGGGTGCCTCGGGAGGCTCGTCGCCGCTGGTGGCGATCGTGAGCCAATGACGTTGAGCTGCCTGGGAATCCGCGGCGGCCGGAGCCACCCGTTGCAGCAGGCTGACAGCGGCTGTCGCAAAGGTCGTACGTAGCTGGTCGAGCAACGCGCCGAGCGCGCCGTCACCGCGGAGCACGGCCAATGACAGGGCATTGAGTGTCTCCGCCTCGGCGTTCGCGCGGGCGGCGCGGCGGGACTGGCGCGCTGCCAGGTCGACCACGGACGCGACCGTCAGCGCCACGACGACGAACACGGCAAGGGCGATGGCGTCGTTCGCGTCGGCGATGGACGCCGAATGCAGCGGGAAGACGAAGTAGTAGTTGAGCAGCAGGCTCGCCCACAGCGCCGCCGCGAGCGCCGAGAACATGCCGCCGAGCCGCGCGACCGCCACCACCGCGGCGAGGAACAGCAGCGCGGTGCTGGTCAGGTTCAGGCCCTGGCGCAGCTGGTCGAGGACCGCCGTGAGGGCCGGCGGCACCAGCGCCGCCGCCAGGGCCCCGCGCCACCGCGGCGGCGCCTCGTACGAACGGCCGCCGCTCCGGCCCGCGGGCCGGCCGACGCTGCCCCCTGATATGCCTCCGACTGTGCTCACAACCACCGTCATACCCGCGCCGAACCCGGCGAGTCTAGGTGGAGAAACGTGCCCCTATCAGGAGGAAGTATAATAAACCAGCTGATAAGTGAATTACCTTTTCGCGCACTCCCCAGGTCCGCTCAGCGGGCTTACGATGCCGATCGTGCCTTCACTGATGGGGATGACAAAGCGCGTACTCGTCGGCCGCCCGGTGCGCAGTGAGATGCTCGGCGAGGCGACGCTGCCCAAGAAGATCGCGCTTCCGGTCTTCGCCTCCGACGCCCTGTCCTCCGTGGCGTACGCGACCGAGGAAATCCTGCTCGTGCTCTCGGCCGGCGGACTCGCGATGTTCCACTACACCTGGTACATCGCGGCGGCGGTCGCGGTGCTGATGCTGGTCGTCGTCGCGTCCTACCGGCAGAACGTGCACGCCTATCCCTCGGGCGGCGGCGACTACGAGGTGGCCACCACCAACCTCGGGCCGCGCGCCGGACTGACCGTCGCCAGCGCCCTGATGGTCGACTACACGCTCACCGTCGCGGTCTCCACCGCTTCGGGCGTGGCCAACCTGGCCTCGGCCTTTCCCGCGCTCGACGGGCACGTCGTGATCATCTGCGTCGTCGTCATCGCGGTGATCACGCTGATGAACCTGCGCGGCGTGCGCGAGTCCGGCGCCGCCTTCGCCATCCCGACCTACTGCTTCATCGCCGCGGTCGTCATCATGATCCTGTGGGGCGTGGCGCAACTGGTCGGCGGGCACCACCTCGAGGCCGAGAGCGCGAACTACACGATCCACTCGACGACGAACTACACCGGTCTCGCGCTCGGCTTCCTGCTGCTGCGCGCCTTCGCCTCCGGTTGCACCGCGCTGACCGGCGTCGAGGCGATCAGCAACGGCGTCCCCGCGTTCAAGCCGCCGAAGAGCAAGAACGCCGCGACCACGCTCGCCCTGCTCGGCGGCATCGCGGTCGCCATGTTCGCGGGCGTCACCGCGCTGGCCCTCGCCTCGCACGTGCACACCGCGGAGGACACCTCGCAGCTGGTCGGGCTGCCCGCCGGGACCACGCCGCGTACCGTGATCGCGCAGGTCGGCCGGGCCGTGTTCGGCGACTCCTCGCCGATGTTCTACCTGCTGCAGTTCTTCACCGCGCTGATCCTGGTGCTGGCCGCGAACACGGCGTTCAACGGTTTCCCGGTGCTCGCCTCGATCCTGTCCCGCGACGGCTACATGCCGCGCCAACTGCGCAATCGCGGCGACCGGCTCGCCTACTCCAACGGCATCCTGCTGCTGTCCGTGATGGCGATCGTGCTGGTCGTCGCGTTCCAGGCCTCGCCGACGCGGCTGATCCAGCTCTACATCATCGGCGTGTTCGTGTCCTTCGTCTGCAGCCAGTCCGGCATGATCCGGCACTGGAACCGGCTGCTGCGCACCGAGACCGAGCCGGCCGCGCGTCGCAGGATGATGCGAGCGCGGGTGATCAACTCGATCGGCGCCGGATTCACCGGCACCGTGCTGGTGATCGTGCTGGCCACGAAGTTCCTCAAGGGCGCGTGGATCGTGGTGCTGGCCATGCCGATCATCTGGCTGGTGATGCGCGCCATCCAGCGGCACTACCAGGCCGTCGCCGTCGAGCTCGAACCCCCGGCGGACCTGCGTCCGTCGCGTCCGCACAGCAATCACGCGATCGTGCTGGTCTCCAAGCTGCACCGGCCCACGCTGCGCGCCCTCGGCTACGCCCAGGCCACCCGGCCGGACAGCATCCAGGCGGTCACCGTCGACATCGACCCGGCGGAGGTCGCGGCGCTGCGCGAGCAGTGGGAGGCGCTCGACATACCCGTGCCGCTGACCGTGATCGCCTCGCCCTACCGGGAGATCACCCGGCCGGTGGTGGAGTTCGTCAAACGGATGCGCACCGAGAATCCCGATGACGTGGTGACCGTCTACGTGCCCGAATACGTCCTGGGCCGCTGGTGGGAGCAGATCCTGCACAACCAGTCTGCGCTGCGGCTCAAGGGCCGGCTGCTCTATCAGCGCGGCGTGGTCGTGGCCAGCGTGCCCTACCAGCTGCGCTCGGCCGCGCACGGCCACGAGACCGGTCAGCAGAAGGCGGCTGCCGCGGCCGACGCCGCGCCGCTGCAGGAGACCCGTTAGCGAGAGGGAGAACGCGAGGATGCGCGAGTCAGAGACCGAAACCGAGATCGAGACCCGGACCGAAGCGGAACCGGCGGAGACGCAGCCGCCGCCCGTCCGCCGCCCCGGCTTCCTCAGACGCCTGATCTCCCGGCTGGCCGCCGACGCCGAGGAACTGGACGACGAGGATCTGAAGGCCGCGCTTCCGGCCCAGGGCGCCACGCCGATCGTGGAGTGCCGCGACCGCGATGCGGTGTGCATCCTCGGCACGCTGCGCACGGTCACCTTCCGTCCGCGGGCCGGTGTGCCCGCGCTGCAAGCTGAACTCTGGGACGGCACCGGGGCGGTGACCGTCGTCTGGCTGGGCCGGCGCGCCATCCCGGGGATCGATCCGGGGCGCGCGGTCAAGGTGCGTGGTCGGATCACCGTGCTCGGTGGTCAGCGCGTGATCTACAACCCCGTCTATGAGCTGCGGCCTGGACCCTCAGACTAGTGAGACGGGGTCGCCGGCAGCAGGCGGCGGAGCGTTAAAAACGCGTATGTATTCCCGCAGGCTCCTTCACCGGGCCGCGGGCCGCACGTTCACTGTGGCCATGAGCACCGTGACCCGGGCGACGGCCACCGTGACCGAGGCGGCCGTGCCGATCCTGCCGAGCGGCGATCTGCGGCGGGCCGAGGCCTTCTACCGCTACCTCGGCTTCCGGGTCGCGGGGCGCGGCGCGGAATACCTGCGGCTGACGACCGGGGTCATCGAACTGCACCTCTACCTCGTCCCCGGACACGACCCGCTGGCCAACTCGGCGGGCTGCTACCTGAAGGTGGTCGACCCGGCCGCGCTGCGTGCCGCGTGCCGCGCGGACGGACTGAACTGCCTCGAGGTCGCCGGGTCCGGCGGGTACGGCGAGACGGTCTTCGCATTGGTGGACCCTGATGGAAATACCCTGCGTTACGGCCGGGCCGGCTGAGCCGCCGCGCCCCCTCCCGTAACCCGGTCATAACGCGGTCGCAACGCCGTGACCTGCTGAACTTGCTGACAAAATGATCAATTCCCGATATCCTCGGTGGACCACGCCCGGCCGCGAACGCGATGCGCCGAGAGCGTAGGCGGCCCGAGAGGAGACGGGATGGCGCGAACGCGACCCCGCCGGACCGCCTGCCCGCCGGGCGCCCGCGGGCCGGCCGCGAGCAGCCCGCGCCGCCGCGCGCGCATCCGACACCGGGGCTGAGCCGTGCATCCCGCCGACCTCGACCTGCTCCTGCTGATCGGCGCCGTCGTGGTGATCGCGGCCATCGTCGCGGCGCGTCTGGCGCACGGGGTGGGGCTGCCGGGCCTGCTGGTCTTCCTCGCGCTAGGGCTCGTGCTCGGCGAGTCGGGCATCGGCATCCGCTTCGACGACGCGGGCCTCGCCGAGTCGCTGGGCCTGAGCGCCCTGGTGCTGATCCTGGCCGAAGGCGGCCTGACCACAAGACTCGAACACGCGCGGGCCGGAGCGCCGGCCGCGTTGGCACTGGCCACGATCGGAGTGGTCGCCACCACGGCGATCGTCGCCGTAGCCGCGCACTGGCTGCTAGAACTGCCGTGGCGGCAGGCTCTACTGCTAGGCGCCGTGCTGGCGCCCACAGACGCGGCCGCGGTCTTCTCCGTACTGCGGAAGCTCCCGCTCCCACCAAAACTGTCCGGCATCCTAGAGGGCGAATCAGGCCTCAACGACCCTCCCTCGGTGCTAGCCGTGACCCTGCTGAGCGCGAGCGGCGCACACCCTTCCGGCGCGCTCGTCCTAGGCGAGGTCGTCTACGAGCTGATAGCGGGCGCGGCAATCGGCCTAGTGCTCGCACTACTCGGCGCGGCCGGCCTGCGCCGCGTCGCACTCCCGGCCTCCGGCCTGTACCCCATCGCCGTGCTAGCCCTCATCGTCGCGGGCTACGGTGCGGCCTCAACCGCACACGCGAGCGGCTTCCTGGCCGTGTACGTAGCGGCCCTAGTCCTAGGCAACGTCCAACTCCCGCACCGCGCCGCAACCCGCGGCTTCGCCGAGGGCATCGCCTGGCTCGCCCAAATCGGCCTGTTCGTCATGCTGGGCCTGCTAGCCTCCCCCGCGCGCCTACCCGCCCAGATCCTCCCCGCCATCGTCATCGGCCTGGTCCTCACGGTCCTAGCCCGCCCGATCTCCGTATTGATCTCGACAGTCGCCTTCCGCGTCCGCTGGCGAGAACAGGTGTTCCTGTCCTACGCAGGCCTGCGCGGCGCCGTCCCCATCGTGCTGGCCACCATCCCGATGAGCGCCCGCGTCCCCGACGCCGCCCGCCTATTCGACCTCGTATTCCTCATCGTCCTGGGCTTCACCCTGATCCAGGGCCCGACCCTGCCCGCGATGGCCAGGAAACTCGGCGTGCTAGCAGAGGTCGAACCCACCGAACTGGACGTGGAGTCCGCGCCCCTGGAGGACTTGCACGCGGTGATGCTGCAAGTCGAAATCCCCGAGGGCTCGCGGTTACACGGCGTGGAACTGTTCGAGCTGAGGCTGCCGAAGGAGGCCAACCTGTCCCTGATAGTCCGCGAGTCCCAAGGCTTCGTCCCCGACTCCAGAACCCGCCTACAGTCCGGCGACCGCCTCCTCATAGTCGCCGCCGCCCAAGTCCGCCGCCGCACCGAACGCCGCTTACGCGCGGTCAGCCGGGCGGGGAAGCTGGCGGGGTGGCATGGGGAGTATGGGGACTGAGTTCTGTCGGGCGGTGTGGGGCTTGGTTTGCCGGGTGCGGTCGGCCTTCCTACGTTCCGGTGCTGCGCTCCGCTTCGCACCGGACCTCGTACGGGCACGCTGGCGCTGGTGGTGGCGTGCCGCGGTGGGACCCGCCCACGTCGCTCCGCTCCTCGGGCACCTGAAGCCTCCAGGCCGTACGCTTCGCGACCGCCCGCGTCGCTGCGCTCCTCGGACGGCCGCTACGCTCACGGCCTTACGACAGGCGCGGCTCGGGTGGCACCTCACGTAGTCTCGCGCGTTGCGCACAAGGGGATTCTCTGTGCTCAACCGGGGTGGGACCGCTGAGCCTAGCTTGCTGCGGCCCGGTGTCTGGACCAGGTGGCGGCGGCCTCGACCATGGGCCGTCTCCAGGTGGCTTCCCGATCGTTGTCGGCGAGTTGGCGCCACAGAAGGGCGATGGCGCGCGCGAACACGTCGATGGCGGTGGGGTTCGCGTCCTGCCACGTTGTGTGCTTCGAGGCCCACGCTTCGGCTTCGTTGGAGCTGTGGCCGGCCGCGATCATGCGCGGGACCAGGCATGCGAGGTCGATGAACGCGGCGCCCCTGGTGGCCAAAGCCCAATCCACCAGCCATGCCCGGTCCGCGGTGATCAGGACGTTGCCCCGGTGGTAGTCGGTGTGTAGCAGGCTCGGTCCTGCCAGGAGTCTCACGTCGTCCGGATCGTTGAGGAAACCGCCCCAGCGTCGTCCGGCGGACATCATCGGGACGGGCGGACAGGGAGTTTTGGCGAGCGTGTTCAGCACGGCGGCGAGCTTCGGAAGGTCGGGTGAGCCGGGGGTGTAGTCGGCATGGCGGGCGGCTTCGACCACATTGAACGCGACCAGGTCCCATCCTGAAACCGTCTCCGCCCAGAGCATCCGTGGGCTGATTTCCTCGACATAGGGACTCACCCGTGCTTCCCGCTGCTGGCCGATGACCGCGTCGTGCCGCTCGGGTACTCCCTTGAGAAAAACGCGTCCGGCCGATTCGGTGTCGAGGATGGCGGCGATGGCGCTGTTGGTTCCGGCTTCGGCGCTGCGGGCACGGCGAACCGCGCCGGTATGCGCCTGCACTGCCGCACGGACCGGCAGGGGAAGCTGATCGAAGTCGATGCGCATGGGACCTCGCTTGATCGGGGACGGGTGCCCTTGCCCATCACGGCAAGGCGGCTAGGGCGTCCGCCGGTTCACACTAGCGGCGCGGTGCTCAGTTCATTTCGGGTTCGGGCGGGTTCGGCGGTGGGTCGTCGTGGCAGCCGTTGTGGCATCCCGTGCACTTGGCCGCCTCCTCCCACATAGGCGCGTCCACGACGTATCCGGCCGCTACGATCGCGCGGGCGGTCTCCCACGTGCCCGCCGTGTCGGCCCTCTCGTTCCCGCCGTTGGTGGGGATGTGGTGGATGAAGTGGCCTGCGATGCGATCGCAGAATTCGGCGTATTCCCGTGTGTGCAGAATGAAGGTATGCCAGCCGATATCTACCGTCGCGGACGGGCTGAGCGGGGCCGTGGTGATGGCGCACGCGCCGAGGAACACGAGAGCCTGGTCCATGATCCGCCCGGCCGTTGCGCTGTCCATATCGTGCTCGGTGGCGATCCGCGCGGACATCCGCTCGAATAGCCTCGGCTCGACCAGGCTCCGGCCGGTCGTGGCCTGCCTGGTTCCGGTCTCGGTGATGGTCATGATCTCCTCATCACATCAGAAGGCGATGAACACGGGGATTCGTCGGCTGGTCTAGTGCTCCAGGCGGAACACGGTCACGAGGCCTCCAGGAAGCGCGGGCATGTCTCCGCCATCGCCGAAGTGAATGCGAAGGATCTTGACCCCCATGACCTCGTCGGCGGTCGGGTCCAGGATGACTTCCCGCAGTCGGCCGTCGTCGGACACGAGGTCGCCCCGCTGGACCTCGGCGGCCGTGATCGTGGTCTTACGGGCGCCGCTTAGGATCCTTCGTTGTCCGCGTTACCGCCCGCGCGCTGTCCATGACTCAAAGGTGGAAACTGGCGGCCCGGTGCGACAATGGAGTTGCACAGAGTTGCATGCAGACTAGCCGAGCGCGTCCTTCGCGACTTGGATCAACGCACGGGCGTTGACTCCGTACACGGCGACTCTGGCCAGTTCGGCGAAGGCGCGTGTGTAGTCGGCGATCTCCGGCTTGGAGGTGATGTTGACGGCCGCCGTCAGTGTTTCGACATTGACTCTCTTGTCATCGAAGATGTAGAAGGCTTCCAGTCCCCATAAGCTGCGCCGGGCACCAAGCGGCACGACGCCGACTGAGATATTGGGCAACGACATGACCTCTGAGAGGTAGTCTATTTGATCGTGCATCACGGCGTCATCGGCGAATCTGTAGCGCAGCACCTGTTCTTCGATGAGGACGGCCACTCGGTTCCGTGGCCGAAAGATGGCCTGAGCTCGGCTGACGCGAGCCTCGGCCGCGTTCATCGAGTCGTCCGGAGTGCCTTGAAACGAAGCGAACATTCCAAGGATCGATGCCGCATAGTCGAGCGTTTGAAAGAAGCCGGGCATAGTGTTCGAGCAATACGCGCGGAAGTGTCGGGTCTGCTCGAAGAGCGGGACGATCTCCAACTGCGCGGCAGTCATGCCGGCACGATGCATACGGCGCCAGTTGGCGTACATGGATTCGGCGTGCCGAGAGGCTTCGATAAGCTCTGGTGCTTGCTCCTCGACGTCGCAAGCGGAGCACCAATCCCGGATGTCGGCCGGAGAGGGGGCAGTGAGTCCCCTCTCGACTCGGCTGACTTTGGATTTACTCCACCCGCATTGCCGCGCGAGCTCGACTCCGTCGATCTCTGCGTCGAGCCTCACTGACTTGAGGCGTGCCGCGACTCGATCACGGGCAGCTTGGGCACTGGTGAGAGGTGAGGGCATGAGTGTAGGCGTACTCCGCGAGGCTGTTCAGAGCGCGAAGTCAGCGTGTGGGATTCCCCGGCTCCATACTGTCGCAAACGCGGTTGAGCAGAGTCGAACAAGCTCAGGGTTGTCGGTGTCCTCGAACGGCTCCGCAGCTCCGTCGCCGTCACCGGTGAAATGGTTGATACGTACAAGGCGATCATCGAACAACCAGAAGTCATTGCCGGGAAGCGCAATGTTTGACGCCAGGCGCCGGGGCAACCAGCGGACGTGCTCACCTGACGCGAGATTCACAACGGTGAGCGCGTGCTCGTACCGGATGTAATCCGTAACAGGCTCGGAAACGATGCGCGCGCGCTCGACGAGCACGCCACGCTCCACCGCGCCGCGCACGAGCGATACCCACGGCTTCCAGTAAGCCGACTCAGGATCGACGTTGGCAATCCCCGTGGCCCGCCAGGTAGAGAAGTCGTCCGCCTCATTGGCGACGGCGTAGGCGTCCCGCATCTCCAGGTGTACAGCCGACCGCTCAGCCTCCTGGAACAGTTCCTCAAAGCTTCTTGCGTTCCGCGACATCGCACGCCTCCCTGAGCATGTGCGCCATTCGGGCGGGAATCCGGATGACCGCCTCGCCTTCGGGGATACCGGCAGCGTGGCCGGGCAGGGTCGTAGCCGCGCATTGAGCTTCGAGCTCTGGGCTGGGCTTCCAACCCTGGAGAACGATCTCGTCGCACGCCTCGTCCACCCACACGGTCGGGCTCTGCCCGGTGCCGGTCTCGGGATCGATACCGATGAAGCGTACGGCCATGACTCACCCCTCCACTCAGTCCGTTGCACTCCGTTGCAACAGCATTACGCAGGAAGCTGTGACGGTCAAGGCTCCACGGCGTGCGTGGCGGTGCGATGACCGGCCACCCGAGCCGCGCGTGTCGTAAGGCCGTGAGCGTAGCGGCCGTCCGAGGAGCGCAGCGACGTGGGCGGGTCCCACCGCGGCACGCCACCACCAGCGCCAGCGTGGCCGTACGAGGTCCGGTGCGAAGCGGAGCGCAGCACCGGAACGTAAGAAGGCCGACCGCACCCGGTAAACCAGCCACCACCCCACAAAAAACTGGAGGCGGCGCCCCAAAAGGACGCCGCCCCTAACCTGCCGACTTCATCAGCCTGCCGTGGCCTGCTGGGCCGTGGCGGTGAGCTGGCGGCCGCGTACGTGCATCACGATCAGGCGGGAGGTCACCTCGGACAATGCCATGAATATCAATGCAGTGGTCCACGCCTCGCTGCCGGTGATCTGGTGCTTGATGCTGAAGTTCGTCACGGACTGGGCACCGCTGTGGTGGGCGTAGTACTGGAAGGTGAAGCGGCCGGCCATGCCGACGACCCAGAGGATCGCGGCGGCGATGCCGGCCTTGGCGTAGGGGATGCCGTCCTCGCCCTTGCCCGGCGTGATCCTGGTGGTGAGCGCGCAGCCGACGCCAAGGGCGGTGCCGAGTGCGACCATCAGGACGTCGAGCAGTACGTCGTTGCCCTGCGTGGGTACGCCGCGCAGATAATACGCGGCGGCCGCGGCGACCAGCACGACGGGGCGGACCACGGTGATCATCGTCATCTTGGATCCGAGGATCTGTGGGATCACCAGGAGGACGAGTGCGGTGGAGATCAGGTAGTCGAGAATCGTCATGGGGAGAAGAATGTCGCCGGTCCGCTCCATCGGCGTCGGACCGCGAGTTGAGGTCCGGGTTGGTCTTCGGGTCAACCTGCTGCCCGACGGGTGCGTCAACCATCGGGTTGACGCGCGGACGTCCGGATTCGCCGATCATGGTCTCGGCCGCGTGAACGCGTCGGAGGCGATGGGGCGGTAGCGAATGCAGAGGGCTGAGATGGAGGGCGAGGCGGTGACGGCGCAGGCACCGGTGACGTCCATGACGTCCATGACATCCATGACGTCCGCGACCTCGGTCACGCCGCGGGTGGCCGCCGCCATCGCGACGTCGAGGGACCGTGCCGAGCGGACCAACGCGCGGTTGCGGCCGGCGTTGTGGATCATGCTGGTCATCATCCTGTTCTCGTCGCTGCACGAATCGCCGCGGCCTGGCTTGAGCGGGACCCGGCTCGGGATCTCCGTGGCGCTCGCCGGCGTATGCCTGATGCTCGGCCTGAACGCCGCCGACCTGTGGCCGCTGCCGTTGTCCCGACCGTCGCTGCGTGCCGCGTTCCCCGCGTTCACCGGCGTGTCCGGCCTCGCTCTGATGGCTCTGCAACCTTCGAACCCGGCCACGCTGCCGACGTCCGCCTCGGTGTTCATCGCCTTTCTGCTGCTGTCTCCGCGGGTCGCGGCGATGATCGGGGGCACGCTCACGGTCGGGCTGGTGATCGCGGTCTGGTCCTCGCCCGGCGGCACGCCGGCGCTGGCGGCCTCCGAGTTCGTGTTCTGCGCCGTGCTCGCGGTCACGGCGTTCAGCATGCGTCAGGCGGGGGAGAGCCAGGGCCGGGCCGAGCTCCTTCTCGCGCAGCTCGAGGATGCGCGGGAGGCCGAGGCCAGGGCCGTGGCGGTGGCCGAGCGGACGCGGATCGCCCGCGAGCTGCACGACGTGCTCGCGCAGTCCCTGTCCGGCCTCGCGATCCAGCTCGAGGCCGCGCGGGCGATGGCGCGGCGCGAGGGGGTCGGGGGGCAGTTGCAGGCGGTGCTGGATCGGGCGAGCGGGCTGGTGAAGGACGGTCTCGATGACGCGCGGCGGGCCGTCGGGGCGCTGCGCGGATCGCCGGTGCCGATGCTGGATCGGCTGCCCGAGCTCGTCGAGCGCTTTCGGGCCGATCATCACGTGAATGCACTACTGAGTATCGAGGGCACGCCGCGTGACCTGCCTTCCGAGATCGGCCTCGCGCTGTATCGCGGGGCGCAGGAGGCGCTCACGAACGTGTCCCGGTACGCGCGGGGGTCCCAGAGCGCTGTGACACTCTGGTACGGGCCGGCGGCTGTCGTCCTGACGGTCGCGGACCGGGGTGGTGGCGTGGAGGTGGCTGCGGCGGACGCGCGTCCGGGGCAGGGTTCCGGGATGGGCCTGATCGGGATGCGCGAGAGGTTGGCCCAGGTCGGCGGCAGCGCCGCGGCCGGGCCTTCGGACGACGGCTGGACGGTACGGATGGAGGTTCCGGCGTGAGCGTGCCGGAGCGGAGCACTGGCATCAGGGTGCTGATCGCGGACGACCAGTGGGTGGTGCGCGACGGCCTGGTGCTGCTGCTCGGCCTGGTGGACGGCATCGAGGTGGTCGGCGCGGCCGGGGACGGGGCTGAGGCGGTGCGGCTGGCCGAGCAGTTGCGGCCGGACGTCGTGCTGATGGATCTCGACATGCCGGTGCTGGACGGGGCCGAGGCGACCGCGATGCTGCGCGAGCGCGTGCCGAGCATCTCAGTGCTCGTGCTCACCACGTACGCCGATGAGCTGTCGATCTTCCCCGCGCTCAAGGCCGGGGCCCGCGGCTACCTGACTAAGGACACTGAGAGCGACCAGGTTGAGGCGGCCATTCGCAGCGTGTACGCCGGCCGGATGTGGCTCGACTCGATCGTGCAGGAACGGCTGGTCGCGGCGCTCGTGCCGAACGGACCGGGAGGGGAGGGCGGGAGCCGGGGCGCGTCGACGGGCGGCGGGCCCGAGCGGATCCTGCCGGACGGGCTGACCCCGCGCGAGGCCGAAGTCCTCGAGCTGATCGCCGACGGACTGACCAACGCGGAGATCTGCGACCGGCTGGTGATCAGCCAGGCCACCGTGAAGACGCACGTCAACCGGATCTTCGCGAAGATCGGCGCGCACGACCGGGCCCAGGCCGTGCGCTACGCCTTCCGGCATGGGCTGGCGCACCACGAGTGATGACAACACGTGGTGCGCCAGCCGCGAGCCTGTCGGGCCGATCCGAACCGAGCCGAGCCGAGCAGCCCTATGACTTCTGCGCGTTGCGGTCGTAGAACTCGATCTGGGTGATGGCGACGTAGGTGCTGCTCTCGGGTCCGTTGCCCTGATACGCGGACTCGATGGTGAAGATGATGTGCGTCACGTCGTTCCCGCGGATCTTGAAGGTCGCCGGGCCGGGGGTGTCGTTGAACGTGATCGTGGTCTTCGCCGTGCTGTTGTCGGATTTGACGAGCGTCACCTTCATCGTCTCCGGCCGCCACTCCTCGTTGAAGGTGTCCGGGTTGGTCCCGGCGCCCGGCGTGATGATGAGGTCGAGCAGGTCGATCGGCTGGTCGAAGGTGGCCTCGATGTTCACATTCTGGCTGTTGCCCACCCGGTTCGAACCCCACCAGGTGTCGTTGTACGTGTCGTAGAGGTTCTTTGCCGGGAATTGGGCCAGCGAGTCCGGCGCGTACCACTGGTTCGCGTAGACCTCCACCGGGGTGGCGAAGTGGTCCTCGACGTCCATCACTCCGTTGGCCGCGTGCAGGTCGACCTCGACGAAGAACAGCACCAGCACCGCGAAACCGATGGTCCAGCGCACCCACCGCCCGATGCCGTGCCGCAGCCTCGGCCGCTGTCCGGCGAACGGGATCGGCCGACGACGCCAGTCCACCAGCCGACGCCACCACGGCCGACGCCGGGCCCCGCCGGGCGCCGCGGCCAGGCTCATCGCGCAGCGGCGGCAGAAGTGCCGGTCCACCGGGTTCGGTGTGGAGCACCAGGGACACGGTATGCCGCCGGTGACCTCGTGCAGCTGCGGCGTGCGGACGCTCGGCCTGGCCGGTTCCGGCATCCCCGGCGGCACCGGCACGATCCGCTCGACCGGGGTCCGGTCGGCCACCGGCACGATCAGTTCCCTGGCACGCCGCTCAAGGTCGCTCGGCGTCGCCTGCGGATTCGGCATGGGTTTGGTCGGCTCATAGGGCGCCGGCGAGGCAGAACCCGGATATTGCGAGTGCGGCGGCAGCGTCGAGTCGTCGTCGTAGGGCTCTGCGGCGACCGCGTTCGGCACGGCGTCGGCCGGAGCCGATGCCGGGTTCACGGGCGTGTCAGTGGACTGAGACACTAGGAAGCCGGACTGGCTCTGTGGCGCCTGCAGCGGCGAGGTCGTGGGCGGCGGCCCGACCGCCGCACCCGGGGGGAAGGCCTCGGGGCGCCGTGAGGTGAACTCATAGGGGCCACGCGTCGGCGGCACGAGCGCTCCGGGTGCGCCGGGCATTCCGGGGACGCTCGGCGGCGGGGTGGCGGGGGCCGGGTCGGACGCCTCCGGCTCGGAAGCCAGTACATTGCCCCACTCCGCGACCGCGTCCCATCCGTCTGTGGGCGCCCGGTCGGATACGGGAGCCGCTGGTGGTGCTGGGGACGGTGCCGGGGCCGGAGTCGGTGCCGGGGCCGGGGCATCCTGCGGGCCTCCACCGAGGATGCTCGCGATCTGGTTCGGCGGCTCCGGCAGCGGCTGCGCCTGCGGCTCCGCTACCTCCTCATACGGCTTCGGCGTCGCGCTCTCGTCCGCGCCGAGCGCCCTGGCCCGCAGCACCGCGCCGCAACTGTCGCAGAACACGTCGTCCTGCCCGGTGGCGCCGCACTCGCGGCAGACGCTCGTGTCGGTGCTGAACTTGTTCTCGGCCATCAGCGGCTCCTGCCCGCGCGTCGGACCTCGATCTGGCACGGCACGTGGGCCGGGCGGACCGAGGTGACGACTCGTTCGAGCCGTCCGTGGTCGATGGTGTCGGGGTCCGGCACCCGCAGCCGCACCGTCATGTGCGGCGACGGGTCGCCGGGGAAGGGGCCGAGCGGCCGGGCCGACCAGACGGCGCCGCCGCTCTCGACCACCTCGGGCTCCACCCCGAAGGCGAGCCGCACCGCCTCGCGCACCCCGGCGGCCGTGCCGCGCAGCCGGTGCAGCGCCGCGGCCCCGGCCACCATGTCGCGCAGCGTCTGCTCCGGCTCGTCGCCGGTGACCTCCGCGCCGAGCCAGGTGCCGAGCCAGGCCACGAAGTCGACCGGCGCCACCGCCGGGTCGAAGTAGGCCGGCAGGCAGTCGAGCACCGAGACCATCGGGGCCATCAGGTCGTCGAGCGCCTGGGTGAAGCGCTGCGCCATCTCGTCCTCGGCGTAGACGCTGGGCATCTGCTCGCCGATCGGGAACGGATTGGCCAATCCGTCAACGGCGCCCCTCACGCGGCCACCTCGCTAGCGCTCGGTCGCACGTTCGGGACTGCGTTCAATGATTCGCTCGCAAGCTCGCTCATCCGGCCACGACCTTAACCCGGTGGTCGTACGAGAAGACCAGCGCGGAATCGTCCATGTCGATCCGGTCCACCGCGTCGGCGCGCTTCCCGGTGATCGGGTCCGCCGGGTGCAGCCGCACTTCGTCGACCATGGCGACGCCGGGTACCCGCTGCAGCACCGCGAACAGCTCGCCGGAGTGGATCGAGCGGCCGAAGGGCCAGCCGGTGCCCAGCGGGCCGCCGACGATCGGGTCCACGTAGGTGTACAGCGCGTCCAGCGCCGCCGCGTTGACCCGGTCCGGATCGACGTTGCGGAACGCGTGCAGCGTCACCACCGCGGTCACGCCCTGGTAGTACGGCGGCCCTACCGCGAGCCGCACGCCGATCGGACGACGTTCGTCGAGGTACTCGGTGATCTGCGCCAGCTGCTCGTCGCCCGGCACCAGCTGCTCGAAGCGCAGCACGCCGCCGCGGTCCTTCACCGCCTGCGGCACCACCAGCACGCGCACCGCCCCGGTGCCGGCCGACGCGTCGTCCACCGACAGGCACTTGATACGCGCGGTGCCCGGCGCGGCGCGGCGGGCCAGCTCCTCGTAGTCGCGCGGGGTGATCGCGCGCTCCTGCGCCCGCAGGCTGATCGGGGCGCGTACCTTCGCCTCCTCGACGGTCTCGCCGTCCACTCCGCCGCGCGCCGCCTCCCGGTTCTCCACCCGGGACACATAAGGGATCGAACTCCGCAGGATCGACAGGGCGCCGCGGCCGACGTTTCCGGCCCGGCCGCCGCCGGTGCGGTACCTGCGGGCCCGCAGCACCGAGCCCTTCAGCGGCACCGCGCCGTACTGCCGGGTCGAGCCGTCGGGCAGCCGGACCGAGGGGCCGAAGGACACCTCGCCGGTGGCCGGGTCGAGGTGGATGTGCCGGTCGTCCGGGCCCGAGGCGGCGAACGCGTCCACGATCGTCCAGTCGCGCCAGGTCTCGCCGTCGGAGGACTCCAGCGCGAGCATCGGGGTGTCCACCACGATCGGCGTGCGGGCCAGCCGGAAGTGCTGCGCGGGCACGCCCGAGGACTCGCCGAGCATCTCGTCGGTGACCGTCGTCGCGTGCACCACGGTCGTGGTGCCGCCGATGCTGCGGGCGGTCGCGGTGCGGATCGTCGGCGAGGTCGAGTAGAAGGGCTGGTCGGTCAGCGGCGCGGTGACCCGGCAGCGCAGCCAGCCCGCCTCCACCCCGGCCAGCCGGGACATCACGTGCCGTGCGGGGATGTGCAGCACCACCTCGCCGGCCCGGTTCAGACCGCCGGTGCCGTCCCGCTCCACCTCGCAGGCGGACCAGCCGTCCGGCGTCCAGGCCTCCCACACCAGCGGGGGCTGGCGCGGGTCCACGCCGACACCGTCCACCCGGCTGTCGAGCTTCAACGCCACCGCGCAGGACGGGATGGCCGTCGAGAGGCCGAACAGCAGCGTGTCGCCCGGCCGCGGCGACTCGGCGAAGCAGCGCACGTCCTTGCCCTCGCGCACGTCGCCGGTCCGGTCCGTCGGCCCGTCGCCCTCCGGCCGGCTCACCAGCGCGGCCAGCGAGCAGGGCAGGATCACCAGCTCATCCGGCGTGCTGAACACCACCGAGTCGTCGGTCTCGGTGCGCTGGGTGGCCACTTCGGTGCCGATCGGCACGATCACCTGCTGCTCCTGCGCGGCCGAGAGCCAGAAGGTGACGTCGGCCTGCGCGGCGCCCGGCGGGAACCGGGTCACCCCGAGCAGGTCGAGGAAGGCCATGTAGTTCTTGTCCGGGATCCGGTTGAGCCGGTAGACCAGCTGGTCGACCATGTAGGCGACCGTCTCGATCAGGGTGACGCCCGGGTCGGAGACGTTGTGGTCGGTCCACTCCGGGCAGCGCTGCTGCACGTAGCGCTTCGCGTCGTCCACGAACTGCTGGAAGCGACGGTCGTCGAGGTTGGGGGCGGGCAGGCCCATCAGAATTCTCCATCGGAAGCGTCAGGACCCTCATGCGAGGGGATGACGTAGAACGGGAAGACCAGCGAGCGCGGGTTGTTGGTCCCGCGGATGGTGTAGCGCACGTCGATGTAGAGGATCGCCGCGTCCCTGGCGTCCACGGACACGTCCACCGAGGTCACGTCGATCCGCGGCTCCCACCGGTCGAGGCAGGTCTTCACCTCGTACCGGATCCGGCCCACGGTGCGGTCGTTGACCGGCGCGAACACCAGGTCGTGGATGGCGCAGCCGAACTCGGGACGCATCGGCCGCTCGCCCGGGGCGGTGGCGAGCACCAGGCGCATCGACTCCTCGATCTCGCGCTCCCCGGAGACCAGGGCGATCCCGCCGCCGGCCGCCGCCCGCATCGGGAAGGCCCAGCCGGACCCGACGAACTGCTCGCCCATGGGCGCGTCCCCCTTCGGTTGTCTTCGTGTGTCTCACAGGTTTTGGTCGGTGCGGCGGCGCTAGACCGGGAACGGCTCGCTGGTCACCACGGTGGCCTTCAGGTTGATGTCCCCCAGCGAGCTGATGGCGACCTCCACCTCTCCCGCGATGCTGACCGCCGCCAGCGCGTCCACCTCGAACCCGATGCTGTTGAAGACCGCGTTCGCCCCGGAGTGGGTGAGCGCGCCCACGATGTTGACGTCGCCCTCGAGCGAGATCTTGGGCGCCTTCATCGAGATCGAGGCCGCCGAGCTGATCGACACGTCGCTGGTGCCGACGATCGAGACCTTGCCGTCGCCCGAGATCGTCACGGAGGCACCGCCGCCGACCGTGATCTCCTTGCCGTCGGGCGTGCCGCCCTTGCCGCTGGAGAGCGAGATGTGGTTCTCCGACTCGTCCAGGTACACGGTCAGGTTCGAGTCGCCGCTCTTCAGCCGGACTCCGGAGGCCCGCCGGTCCGGGGCGTCGAGCAGCTCGAGCCGGTGCCCCTCGCGCGAGACCAGCGACTGCCGGTTGAGGTGGCCGCCGGTGGTGAGGTCGACGTCGTGGTCCGAGGGCTTGTCCGCGGATTCGCTGTAGAGGCCGCCGAGCACGTACGGGTAGTCCATGTCGCCGCGGTCGAAGGCGACCAGCACCTCGTCGCCGACGACGGGGCTGATCACGCCGCCGCCGCCCTTCCCGCCGAACTGCAGGGTCCTGGCCCACTCCGTCTTGTAGTCGTCGTCGAACCAGGGGAAGGTCACCTTGACCCGGCCCTGCTGCGCCGGATCGTCGATGTCGTCCACGATCGCGTTGACCACGCCGGGAACCCGGTTCGACGACGCCCAGCCGCGCGCGGCCAGGCCGTAGAGGTTGCGCACCTGGCGGCCGGAGACCGTGATCCAGGTCTGATAGCTGTTGTGGGCGCTGAACTCGTGCCGCGCGGTGGTGACCGTGTACTTGCCGTCGAAGGGCTTTCCCGCGTTCTTCAGGGTGACCGCCTTGCCCGGCACCAGTTCGGGATTGCCGGCCGCCAGGATCTCCAGTTCGGCGAACGAGGAGCTGATGTCCGAGGCGAGCGAGGCGGCGGCCTGGGTGACCTCGGCGTAGGAGCTGTACGGGGTGCCGGTCTCGACCTGCTCGGTCAGGCCGAAGGCCGTGACGGCCTGGGTCGGCGTGTACCCGATATCAAGACCGGGGTATTCGTACCCGGTCTTGGTGGCCCGCAGCGGCTCCTTCTTCTCCGGGTCCCAGCCGCGCACCTCGACCTCGCTGACCTGGTCGGCCGCGGTGATGCCGGTGCGGCAGCGGCGCACGTTGACCTTCATGTCGAGCAGCGTCGGCATCGCGCCGATCGAGATGCCCTCGGCCGCGGGCTCGACCTTGCGGAAGCGCAGCTTGCCCCAGTTGTCGAAGTCCGCGACCATGCCGCTGCGTTCCGCGAGCTCGTTGACGAACTGCCAGTCGGAGATGTTCGGCTGGGTGATCAGCTTGTAGGTGATCCCGCTCGGGTCGACGTCGCCGAGCTCCACCCCGTCCTGCGCGGCGAGCTGGGTGACGATCTCCGTCGCGCTCATCTGCTTGTAGCCGACGGTGCGCCGGTGCCGCAGCATCTTGAACGCGTGGTCGAGGCCGCGCACCACGGTCGTGCTGGTGTGGCCGTCGTAGTCCGTCTCGAGACCGGTGATCGCCCCGGTCATCAGCGGCGTGTCCTCGCCCTGCTGGTCGGCCACCGCGTACACCGCGATCTTCGCGCCGAGCCGGATCATCGGGAAGTCGGTGGTCAGCAGATGGTTGGCGTCCCGGAGGGTGAGGTGGAAGGCCGCGGGCAGGTTCACCCCGAGCTCCACCCAGCACGCGCCGACGCGGGAGGCGAGTTGGTTCGTCAGATCCACGCCGCCGATCGCGATCGTGAATACGTTGCTGATGGTGATCTCTGGCTGGTCGGCCACGGTGCTAGTGCCTCCTTCGGTCCGGGGTCGCCGGGACCAGCAGCTCTCGGCCGATCTCCAGCCGCATCGGATCGTCGATCTTGTTGGCCTCGGCGATGGCCCGCCACTTCGTCGCGTCGCCGTACTCGCGCCAGGCCATGGACTGCAGCGTGTCCCCGCTCACCACCCGGTGCACCCGGTGCACGTCCAGCGCGCCGGAGGTCGGGTTCTGGCCCTGCGTCAGCAGCGGGATCTGGGTCAGCGTCAGATCGCAGGTCGCGCGGATCGGCGTGCCCGAGGTGTTGAAGAGCGTGTAGGTGGCCTGCACGCTCTCGATGTAGGCGATGAAGCTGGCCGTGGAGAAGCTGCCCCACTGGAAGAAGACCCAGGGCGTGCACGGCTGGTCGGCGACGATCGAGGCGAGCGTCACCTCGCAGCACGTGAGCAGCGACTCGACCTCGTCCTGCACCGTCGTGCCGGTCGGCGTCATCGAGGAGTCGAGGAAGATCGTCATCGACATCGTGTACGGCTGCGCGCCGTTGAACTCCGGCACCGCGGCCATGCGGAACTTCGCCGAGGCCCGGCTGGTCCACTGCGCGGCCTTGGACAGCACCAGCTGGGTCGGGTTGAACTGGAAGTCGACGTCCGTGATCTTCTCGCCCAGCGCCATGAGCAGGCCGATCGGCGGCTCGTGGATCGCCAGGGTCGCCCTGACCAGGCTCGCTCCGGTGGTCTCGGACATCCGGCTCAGCTCCCCGCGTCGGTGAAGCCGTGGAAGACGAGCTCCAGGGTCTCGGTGGCCACGGAGTTGAGGGTCGGGTCGAGCGTCGGGCCGCGCCAGCTGGTGGGCAGCGCGTCGAGCAGACTCCACTGGGTGACCTGCGAGCCGTCCGCGCGCAACGCGGCGATCAGCACCGTCGGACGCTGGATGCCGGTGGTGATCGTGGAGATCCACTGGGTCAGCTTGGCGCTGTCCGGGGTCAGCGGACGGGTCAGCCGCAGCGTCGAGTGCTTGAGCCGGCTCGGCAGCTGGGTGACGTAGCTGTTGTTGCCGCCCTCGCTGTACGCCTCGACCTCGACCTCGACCGCGAGCCCCTCGCAGCCGTTGAAGATCCCCATGTCCATCCCGTCGATCGTCAGCCTGAAGTACAGGCTCGACCCGGGGTCGAGGCCGGGATTCGCGGTCATGGTCGTACCGTCCTTTCCGTGGGAAACGCTCAGCGCAGGTCGTCGCGGAGCCGGCCGAAGCGCTCGCGATCGACCCGCATGTCGGTCCTGAGCCGGCGGGAGATGTTGCTGTAGGGCTCCTCGTCCGTCAGGACCCACTTCTGGACGTCCGTTTTGGCGTCCGCGACCGCCTTGTCGACGTGCTTGACCGCCTCGGCGGCGCTCGCGCCGATCTCCCTGGTGCTCTGCTGGAAGGCCTCGGCGAGCAGCGTCATCAGGTCCTGCCAGTACTCGGAGTGTTTGAGCGGCGACGCCGGACTCAGCATCATCTCGAGCTTGTCCTTGGTCACGGCCTCGCTCTTCGAGGCCGAGGACGACCCGGGCCTCATGAGGCTCTTGGCCATCGAGCCGACGGCCGAGCCGAAGGTCTTCGCCAGCCCGCCCCAGTCCGCCGAGCGCTGGACCGTGACGGCGGACCCGCGCGAGGCCTGCGTGGCCGCCGCGGCCACCGCGCGGGTGGAGGGCAGTGCGCGGTTGACGGCGGAGACGGTGACCGGCGCCTTGGCCAGCGGCATGGAGCCGGACCAGGAGCCTGATCCGCCCGACGGGCCGCCGGTCGAGCCGGAGACCGGAAGGACCGGCAACGGCGGTGTCGAGGGACGGGAACCCAAGGCAAGGCGCTGGACGGGGGGTGGGGTGGCGGAGGTGGGGGCGGCCGACGCGCGGGACGAGGTGGCCGTTGTGGACGCGCCGGATGTGGTCGTCGTCGTGGGCATGGCGGACGTGGCGGACGGCGTGGGCGCGGCGGGTCCGGTGGTGCCGGCCGCGGTTGAGATCGGTGCGGGCGCCGTCGGTATCGCCATCGGCATTGACGTCGGCGTCAGTGCAGACCGCTGGATCGGCATCGACGTCGGCGGGATTGGCGCGGTGCCGGACTGGCTGCCGGTGTTGGTGCCGGCGCTGCTGCTTCTAGTCGTGCCGGGCGTGCCGGGCATCGCGGGCGCGGTATGCGTCGTCGTGTTGCGCAGCCTCACCGGTGCTCGCTGGACTGTCGGAGTGGATGCTCCGGGCGGTGCGAATCCGGGTATTGATCCGGGCGGCGAGCCGAAGGACGTCGGCCCGGCGGGAAGCGGCTGGACCGATGACGGGCCCGCGACCGGAGCACGTCCGGCCATCGACGGGAACGCCGGATTCGACCCCACCGAGGGTCCGCCGCCGAGCGGTATGGCTGCTCGCTGTACCGGCGTCGCCGATGACGGGATAGCGGACGGCGTGGACGCGGCGCCGCTCGGTGCCGATCGGGATGCGGTGTTCACCATCGTCGAGAAGGCGCGTCCGCCGAGCAGCGGCGCTGTCGGCGTCGGGACTGCTCGGACGATGGGAGTAGCGGTGGCATCGGGCGTGGACGGCGTCGTCGGGGCCGTGACCGAACGCTGGATGACAGGCGTGCCGCTGGAGCCGCCGGCAGCGGATCGTGACACGGGCGTCGAAGAAGACGTGGAATTTGTTGACGCTGGAGTCGCCGGAGCCGACGGCGCGACGGGGAGCGGCGGCTGGGCCTGAGTTCCCGCCTGGCCCGCGATACGGGGCGTGACGCGCTTGATCGGCGCGGCCTCGTGCTTGATGTCGGGTGGGGTGGCGGCCGGGCTCGGGTCACTCGTCGCGCGCTGTATCGGCGGCGTGGGGGTCGACGGCGCGACGGGAGGCGGCGGGGTGGGGCGCCCGGCCGAGGGGTTCCGGCTCGCGGCGCGCTGGATCACCGGACCCTGATTCGCGGAGCCGGACGACGCCGGGGGACTCGCGGCCGGACCGGACTGGCCGGTCGACGGGGTGGAGCCGGGACCGGAAGCGGAAGGTGCTGACGGCGCACTCGGCGTACCGGCGACCGGCAGGTTCGGAATGGGAGCCGAGGGCGGCGGGGTCGGTGACACGGCACGCTGGACCGGCGTGCCGCTCCGACCACTGCTCGCGCCGGCCGGTCGGCCTGCCGGGCCACTCGGAGCGTCCGTCTGGCCGGGGTCGCCGGACGTCGGCGCGGCGGGTCGCGGAGTGTTGGAGGGCGGAGTATTTGAAGAACGCGGGCGTACGGCGCGGATCGGCGGTCCCTGCTTCACGATCGGGACGTCACCGCCTACCGGCTTCACCCGTCGGGCGACGACCGGACCTTGGGAACCCGGAGACGCAGAGCGCTGCGACGTAGGTTGCTGCGACGTGGCTGCTGCAGGCCTGTTGACCGGTCCGCTCGCGGCACGCTGGACGACGGGCGGCGGTCCCGACGTGGCCGGACTCGCGCTCGCCGGAGCAGCAGAGGGCTGCGAAGGAGCGGCAGTCGGGGCGACGGGCAGGTCGAGGGCCGGGGGAGCGGCGGGAGGCTGCGACGGGACGATCGGGATCACGGACCGCTGCACCGGTGCCGACTGAGCCGCCGATGCCGATGCCGATGCCGACTGCGATTTCGTAGGAGCCGGAGCGGAAGCCGAAGCGGTGGATGCGGATCGGGACGCGGCCGGAGCCGTAGGCGTACCTGCCGCCGACGCGCCCCCCGCCGACCTGCCCGCCGCGGACGACGGACCGTCCGGCCCCCCGGACGTCGTCGAGGTCGAACTCGACGACGAGGCGGGGGCCGACGCCGGAGGCGAACCCGGAGTCGATGCCGGTCGGCTCGGCGTAGTGCGCGGCACGACGGCGACGCGGCGCTGCGCCTGCGCGCTGCGCTGCACCGGCGAACTCGTGTAGCGGCCCGGAATCGGCTTGGGCAGCTCCCGCGCCGCGGCGGGCGCCGCTGACGGAGCGCGGTTCCGGGTCGGGGGACCGTACGAGGTCTGATCCGGCGTCGGCTCGGGCTCCGGCGGGTGGTTCGGCACCACCGGAAGGTTCAGCGCGGGGCCGCCGAGCGCCTTGCGCTGCACCGGACGCGCCGCCGACCAGGCGTCGCCGATCCGCCCGGACGGAGCGTCGTGCCGCACCAGGTGCCGCATCGCGCTGCCGAAGGACGGGTTCTGCCAGGTGGACAGGCCGTCGCCGAACTCGGGCACGGCCACCCGCATCGGGCGGGCCACGACCGGGCGCACCGGCTCCATCCCGGCCCAGGAGCGGCGCTGCACCGGAGCGGAATCAGTGTTCGAAGACGGAGCGGTTTCCGAAGCCGGAGCGGGGCCGGGAGCGGCGGCCGGAGCCGGAGCCGGCCCCGACGCACCCTCGGCCGCCGGGCTGTTCGCGCGCCCCTTGCGGCGCAGGATAGCCACCGGCCTACCGCCCCGCGGAGGCGCGGGTCACCAGATTGGCGATCTGCGCCACGTAGCGGCGGCGGTCGGGGTGCTCGAGGTCGAGGATCTCGCCGTGGCCCCAGTGGAAGTGGTAGGCGACGTACGCGACCTCCTCGTGCAGGCGTTCGGGCGCGTACGTCACGATTCCCCCAGGCGGCTCCCGCCGAGTTCGACCTCGAAGGACTCGGCACATGACGGGCAGGTCACCGAGGCCCTGGTGTGGCCCTCGGCGTTGATCTGCTGGTAAAAGTCCTGCAGGAACGCCAGATCGGAGGCGAACATGTTCTCCACGATCCCGTCGTGCACGTCCGGCAGCGTGCCGAGCCGGGTGATCACCCGGCCGAGCAGCACCACGGACAGGTACGGCGGGTTCTCCCGCACGCGCACGTCGCGCAGCGGGATCAGCTCGTCCTTGGCGGTCGACAGCCGCATCGCGCCGTGCCGGTGCACCGTGCCGGCCGCGTCCACGTAGCCGCGCGGGAGTTCGAACTCGAACTCGGTGCGCATCGGCTCGGCACGCGGCGCCGGGGCGGGCGCGGCCTGAACCGCACCCGCCCCCGCACTCTCGGACTCGACGCCCGGCGCCACGGCGACGGCTCCCGGACCCGTGATCTGCCGGCGCATCAGGCGCCGACCAGGTGCTGGGGCTCGTTCATGATGCTCTTCCCACTCTCACCGAGGGTGATCAGGAGTACTCGACCGTCATGTCCTCGAAGACGATGGTCACCGTCTCCTCGAACATCGCGGCCTCGCCCGAGGTCAGCGACGTGTAGTTGCGGTCGCTGATCCATGCGTTGACCAGGTTGAACCGCTGCACCGGGCTGTTCATGTAGTCCATGACGATGATGCTCGCGGACTTGCGCGCGACGGCCATGTTGCCGTTGAGCGAGTCCTGGATCCACGTCGTGAACACGCCGCTGGTCGTCCCGCCGCGGGTCAGCGTGACCTCGCCGCCCTTGGAGATGCCGGGCATCTTGCTGACCTTCTTCTGGCCGCTCGGCGTGTTCTGCACACCCTCGATGACGTCCTGCTTCTGCGAGATCGAGCCGACCGACTTCAGGTACTCGACCTGAACGCCGTCGATCTGGATCGCGAAGTTGTGGACCGCTACGGCGTCGCCTCTGCCGAGTGCTCCCATGTCTTGCCTACCTCCTCAGGTCCTTCAACCGACTGATGTCCTTCAACCAATTCAGGCCCGGCGGGACGGCCCGGAGCCCTGGTCGCGCGGGCGGCGGGCTACTCGGCCAGTTCGCTGCCGCCGCCGGAGGCCTGCGCGAGACGGAAGATCACGAACTCGGCGGGCTTGACCGGCGCGACGCCGACCTCGCAGATCACGCGGCCGACGTCGACCGACTCGGGCGGGTTGGTCTCCGCGTCGCACTTGACGTAGAAGGACTCGGTGACGTTCTGGCCGAACAGGGCGCCGCTGCGCCACTCGTTCGTCAGGAACGCCGAGACGTTGCGTCGGATGCGCGCCCAGAGCATCGAGTCGTTCGGCTCGAACACCACCCACTGGGTGCCCAGCAGGATGGACTCCTCGAGGTAGTTGAAGTAGCGCCGGATGTTCAGGTAGCGCCAGGCCGGGTCGGACGAGAGCGTCCGCGCGCCCCACACCCGCACGCCGCGGCCGGGGAAGGCCCGGATGCAGTTGACGCCGATCGGGTTGAGCAGGTCCTGCTCGCCGCGGGTGATCTGCAGCTCCAGATCCACCGCGCCGCGCACCACCTCGTTCGCCGGGGCCTTGTGCACCCCGCGCTCTGCGTCGTTGCGCGCCCAGATCCCGGCCATGTGCCCGCTCGGCGGCACCTTGCGGGTCTGCCCGGTGGCCTGGTCGAAGACCTTGATCCAGGGGTAGTAGAGGGTGGCGTAGTGCGAGTCGTAGCCGGCCGTCTCCTGCCGCCACACGCGCACGTCGCGGGCGTTGAGGCCCGGCAGCGGGTCGAGGATCGCGACCCGGTCGCCCATCAGCTCGCAGTGCGAGATCAGCGAGAGCTGGACCGCGCGCACGGACTCCTCGGAGATGGCGCCGTTCTCGTAGGCGGACATCAGGTCCGGCACGGAGACCATGGTGACTTCGTCGATCGCCTCGAGGCCGCCGAAGCCGGTGCGCGCGGACGAGTCGCCGATGTACTCGGCGATGCCCGGGTTCGCCGGGGAATCCTGCGGCACGGCGGGCAGGGCGGCGGGGGCCGGCGCCTCCAGCGTGACGGTCTGGTTGTCCGGCCGGGCCAACTGCGCGCCGGCGGCCTCCTTGACCTCGATCAGCTTGGAACGCTCGCGCACCTGTGTCACCACGTAGCGGCTGCCGCGCTTGGCCGAGACGTCGAAGGTCTCCGCGACCTTGTCGCCCTCGCGCACCAGCAGCTTGAACCGCTCGGGCGGCCCGTCGCCCTCGGCGTCCGCGACCTCGACCGAGATCGGGCCGCTGCTGCCGGGGCCGATCGCGGCCACGTTGAACGAGCCGAGGATCGAGGGCTTGCCGGGGGTCAGCCGGCCGCGGGTGCTGCCGGAACCGTTGCTGGCCGCGGCCTCCTGCTCCGGACCGACGCCGCCGACGCGCACCACATAGCAGGTGGTGCCGCCGTTGTTGAAGAACCCGTAGACCGAGTGGGCGAGGTAGTACCCGTCGGTGAAACTGCCGAATGAGGCCACGTACTGCGACCAGTTCGTCACGAGCGTCGGCTCGTTGAGTGGTCCGGTCGACGCCAAGCCCACGAAGGCGGCCACGGCAGTGCCGACGCCTTCGATCGGGCGGACGCTGGACGTGACCTCCTCGACGTAGACGCCCGGTGACAGGTAGGTCGGCATACTCGCCCCTCCTGGTGGATATATGGGTGATGCGGAGCCGCCGGCGAGGGTGACTGAGGGAAGAGTCAGCGCCAGGCGAGTCCACAGTGACCGAATCAGTTTCCCGTCGTGCCGCGGCCCCCGACAGGTCCGCGGGTACCGGGACCGGGGCAGGATCGGTGGACCGTTCGGGCATTTCCGTTGCCCGGCAGGCCTAAGAGTAGTAGGCCGTGATCGCCGCGTTGATCTGGTCCTGGTCCAGCGCCGTGTTGTAGAGCTGGACGTTGTTCATCTCGCCGCTGAACCAGTCCCGGGAGGCGTTGAAGTACTGGCCGCGGCCCATCGCCACCGAACCTCCCGACGCCAGCGGCGTGTCGTTGGCGGGCAGAGTGCAGTGACCCTCCTCGACCCCGTTCACGTAGATCATCAGCTCGTTGTCCAAGGAGTCGTACTCGCCGGTCAGGACGGTCCACGTGTTGATCTGGGCCGGGGCCGTCGTCGCCGGGCACTGGACGGTGGGCCGGGAGAAGGCCCAATGGTTGCCGCTGGGCAGGTACTGCAGGTAGAAGCCGCTGCTGGCGTCGGTCACATTGTTCGGAGTGTCCTGGCTCACCATCGTCTCGATGAGTCCGTTGGGGTCCGCGTACAGCTTCACGTCCGCCATCGCCGTGAAACTGTTGCTGGGGGCCGTGTTGAGCACGTTCTGCGCCGACACCGCCGCCGAGTTCGTGCCGTTGAAGATGGCGCAGTCCCCGTTCAACTCCGAGGCGGGGCAGAAGCTGACGTTCGTGAGGGTGGCCGGGCCGCCGGCCTGCTCCGTGTTGGACGCGGTGCCGCCGCTGCTGTCGTCGTCCAGCTTCCACCAGGCCTCCGGGTTCGGCGCGGTGGCCGTGGTGGCCGTGCTGGCCGACGTGACCGGCGCCACGGCCTTCGCCGTCGTGGCCGGCGCGCTCGGGGACGCGGTGGTGGCCGAGGGGCTCGCGCTCGGTGAGGCGCTCGCTGGCAGCGAGACCGTCGCCGTCGCCGAGACGGAGGGGCCGTTCGCGAGATCGCTGGCGGCGGAGGGGTTGATGGCGAGCCAGAGGCCTGCGAAGACGCCGAGGAGTGCGAGGAGTAGGGCGAGGAGTCGGGCCATCCAGCGTGGTAGTAGTGCGGATTGGAGGTAGGTGCCGGAGGCGGAGACGGGTTCGGTGCCGGATAGCTGGAGTGTGGTGCTGAAGGGGTGGGTGACTTTTTGGCCGAGCCAGAGTGTTCGTTCGGGGCGTACGCGTAGGACGCTGAAGTGGGCGCGTCCTGGTGGTATTTGGAGGCTGGGGGTGCGGATGTCGAAGTCGAGTCGGTTGCCGGAGCCGTTGGCGAGGACTGCGGCGGTGGCGGTGGTGTTGCCGTAGTTGTCGACGACGAGTTTGGGTTTGGCTCGTCGCCAGCCGCGTACGGTCGGTGGCAGGAGTTCGGCGCGTATGTCGACGAAGGGGGTGACGGTCAGGTTGCCCTCGGGCACCATCACGGCGTCGGGGGTCTCGACCGGTGTGACGCGCACGCCGAACGGGTGCGGTCCGGCTCCGGAGTTGCGCGGCGGCGAGAACGTCAGCTGCACCGTGGTCGTCGTACCCGGATATAGCCGGACCGAGCTGGGCTCGATCACGCACCACAGGGCGGGGTCCCCGACCACGTCGACGTGGTATTCCTCAACGATATCGCCGGTATTGCGCACGCGCAGCGCCACAGTCGCGCTTCCACCGGCATCCACCGTCGTCGACAACGGCTCAAGGACTGCCCAAAGACTCACTCTTCGACGTTAGTGGCCCCGAAGCCTCGTGAAACCGGTCGCGGGGTACGGCCCCCGGGCAGCCTTCACTGCCCGAACGGACACCGCGACCGCCTAGGCTACGGCTCCGAATCGACCACCTTGATCTGAGCCGGGTCGAGCGCTACGTCGAACACCCGGACGCTGTTCATCGCGCCGCTGAACCAGTCGGAGGCGGCGTTGTTGGACTGCGCGCGGCCCACGATCAGCGAGCCGGTCGTCGTCACCACCGCGCTGTCGTCGACGATGGAACCCTCGGCCACACCGTTCACGTAGATCGTCAACGTGTTGCTCGGGCCATCGTAGACACCGGCCAGGCCGACCCAGTGGTTCGGGGACCCGGAGTTCGCCGGCCCCCGTGCCTGGGCGCCCGGCCGGGAGAAGGCCCAGCAGTCGCAGCCGGTGCCGATGTACTGCAGGTAGAAGGCGCTGGTCCCGGAGCCGTCCTGGCTCACCATCGTCTCGAAGCCGGTGCCCGACGCGGGCGTGAACAGGTCCACGTTCGCCGTGATCGTGAAGGAGCTGCCGGGGGAGGTGTTCACGATGTTCGCGTTGCTCGACCCGACCGCGTTGGAGTTGCCGAACAAGTCGCAGTTATAGCCCTCGGACTGCGAGCAGTAGCCCACGTTCGTGAGCGACATAGGGTGGTTTCCCGCCGACAAGTCCTTCGCGACGGTGCCCGGCGGGCCGTCGTTCATCCGCCAGAAGGCGATCGGAGCGGGCACCGTGATCCCTGTCGAAGACGCGGCAACGGACGCGGTCGTCGGGGGAGCTATCACGATGGCCTGTGCGGAGGTGGCGGCCTGCGTGGGCGACTGGGATGGGGAGGCTGACGGTGATGGTGACGCCGATGGCGAGGCCGAGAGCGAGACCGTCGGGGCGGCCGACACGGCCGGGCCGGCCTGGATGTCGCTGGCGACGGAGGGGTTGATGGCGAGCCAGAGGCCTGCGAAGACGCCGAGGAGTGCGAGGAGTAGGGCGAGGAGTCGGGCCATCCAGCGTGGTAGTAGTGCGGATTGGAGGTAGGTGCCGGAGGCGGAGACGGGTTCGGTGCCGGATAGCTGGAGTGTGGTGCTGAAGGGGTGGGTGACTTTTTGGCCGAGCCAGAGTGTTCGTTCGGGGCGTACGCGTAGGACGCTGAAGTGGGCGCGTCCTGGTGGTATTTGGAGGCTGGGGGTGCGGATGTCGAAGTCGAGTCGGTTGCCGGAGCCGTTGGCGAGGACTGCGGCGGTGGCGGTGGTGTTGCCGTAGTTGTCGACGACGAGTTTGGGTTTGGCTCGTCGCCAGCCGCGTACGGTCGGTGGCAGGAGTTCGGCGCGTATGTCGACGAAGGGGGTGACGGTCAGGTTGCCCTCGGGCACCATCACGGCGTCGGGGGTCTCGACCGGTGTGACGCGCACGCCGAACGGGTGCGGTCCGGCTCCGGAGTTGCGCGGCGGCGAGAACGTCAGCTGCACCGTGGTCGTCGTACCCGGATATAGCCGGACCGAGCTGGGCTCGATCACGCACCACAGGGCGGGGTCCCCGACCACGTCGACGTGGTATTCCTCAACGATATCGCCGGTATTGCGCACGCGCAGCGCCACAGTCGCGCTTCCACCGGCATCCACCGTCGTCGACAACGGCTCAAGGACTGCCCAAAGACTCACCCCTCGACGCTAGTCGCTTCGGCGCTCGGCGAAACCCGTCGCGGGGGACGCTCCCGGGGCAGGCTTCGCTGCCCGAACGGACACCGCGGCAGCCGAGGCCGGGAGCGTCCCGCGATCTCAGAACGCGTCGATCAGCCGTCCCAGCTTTCGATACTCGCGCCGGGCTCCGGCCAGCAGATCCTCCGTCGACACCGTCCGCTCCTCGGCCGCCGCCAGGTACGCCGCCGTGGTCGCCGCCGCCCGGATCGAACCGCCGGCCAGCTCGAAGGGCTCGGCCACCCGGTCCAGGTCCACGTCCTCGGCGACCGGGACCGGACCGGACAGGCACTGCTGCCACAGCGTGCGGCGCAGCGCCTTGTCCGGGAACGGGAAGTCCACGATCAGGTCGAAGCGCCGGGTGAACGCATCGTCGATGTTCGAGCGCAGATTCGTGGTGAGCACCGCGATGCCGTCGAAGGATTCGAGGCGCTGCAGCAGATAGGAACTCTCCAGGTTCGCATACCTGTCGTGCGCGTCCTTCGTCTCCGAGCGCTTGCCGAAGATCGAGTCGGCCTCGTCGAACAGCAGCACCGCGTCCACCCGGTCGGCCTCGTCGAACAGCCGCTGCAGGTTCTTCTCGGTCTCGCCGATGTACTTGTCCACCATCGAGGACAGTTCGACCACGTACAGGTCGAGGCCCAGTTCGCGGGAGACGACCTCGGCGGCCATCGTCTTGCCGGTGCCCGACTCGCCCGCGAACAGCGCCGTCACGCCGCGGCCGCGTCCGCCGCCCCGGCGCAGCCGCCAGGAGCCGAGCACGCGGTCCCGGTGCCGCACCCGGTTGACGAACTCGGTCAGCTGCGCCGCCGGTTCCTCCGGCAGCACCAGGTCCGACCAGCCGACGGCCGGTTCGATGTGCCGCACGCCGTGCCCGGTGCTCCAGCTGTTCTCCAGCCGGGCCGCGCGGTGGATGTGCTCGGCGTCCACCGCGGCGCCGTCCATCTCGGCCAGCGCCCGCGCGGTGGCCACCGCGGAGCGCACCCGCGCCGCGGTCATCCGGTACGGGGCGGTGACGGCGGCCAGGTCGGTGCCCGGCGCGAGTTCGCCGAGACCGGCGCGCCACAGCGTCAGCCGGTCCGGCTCGGCGTCGAGATCGACCACGAGGGGGCGGCGTCCGCGCACCGGATCCGGCCGGACGGCGCCGATCAGCAGCACCGGCACCGCCGGGTCGCAGAACGGCAGCGGGTCAAAGCCCTGCGTCGTCTCGATCACGAGCCCCGCTCCGCGCAGCCGCGCCTCGCGGACGGTCAGCGCGGCCAGCCGGTCCAGCTGGCCCTCCGGCAGCCGGCCGGCGACGACGTGCACGGCCCCGCGACCGGCCGCGCGCAGCACCTCGACGGCGCGCAGGTCGGCGGTCCCGGGCCGACGCTCCCGCAACTGCAGCAGCAGCGGCCCGGCGGCCAGCGCCTCGATCAGGCCCGCGGGCAGGTCGGGGACCTCCGGAGGCGGCTCCGAGTCATATGCGGGTTCGATGACGTCCACCAGGCCGACCAGTTCGTCGTCCGGAGCGTCGTCGCCGAGCAGGAAGCCGACCACGCGGTCGGGCACCCGCAGCGCCCGGCTCGGCAGCGGCCGGTCGCCGTCCTCGAGGGTCAGCAGTCCGCCCGCGGTCAGCGGCGCCCCGGCGCCGAAGCGGGCCCGGCCGACCCGATCCAGCACCGAGCGGCCGCACAGTTCCAGCGCCAGCGCGACGCTGGCCCGGCGCCTCGTCACGTCGTCGTTCAGGTAGCCGTAGAAGGGTTCGAAGGACGCGCTGAGGTCCGGTGCCAGCGCGATCAGCAGGATC